>Ga0099364_10008793_pt1 | contig 14144 bp, 8 predicted proteins | sample TergutTh196P3_FD_73070 | JGI IMG/M metagenome (GOLD analysis project Ga0099364, IMG submission 73070) | Microcerotermes parvus P3 segment gut microbial communities from Pointe-Noire, Republic of the Congo - Th196 P3 | ecosystem: Host-associated > Arthropoda: Insects > Digestive system > Gut ... | reverse complement strand
AGGCTTAAAACGCATTACACGGCTTCTGCCGCTAAAGGGATCATGGGCGGCCTATCTCTGATGCTCGCCATGCACGACGGGTTAATAGCCCTTGACGACCCGGCGTACAAATATATTCCGCAATGGAAGGATGATCCGCTAAAATCCCAAATTACCATTCGCCAGCTTGGCGCCCATAATTCGGGAATAGACGACGCCGACGACACAGGCGCCAAGCAGACGTCCGACGCCCCAGAACGCTTTGATAATAAAGAATGGAAAGCCGATTTCTGGAAACAGGAACGCAATCCGTTCCTTATCTCCCGCGACGAAGCGCCGGTTATTTTTACGCCGGGAACGGATTTTCAGTACAGTAATCCCGGCATTGGGATGATGAACTATGCCGTAACGGTAGCCATCAAGGATACGGAATATAAAGATTTACGCACATACCTGTGGGAACGGCTGATAAAAAAAATGGGAATCCCAAAACAGGAATGGTACATGGGATATGGGAAAATTTTTGAATTGGACAGTCTGCCATTAGTCGCTACATGGGGAGGCGGTAGCGTTTCAACAAGGGCTATGGCAGCCGTGGGGCGGCTATTGTTGAACAAAGGGTCATGGAATGGCGAACAACTGATAAGCGCCCAAGTGATAGAAGAAGCCCTCAAACTTTCAGAAACCCCTTCCTTCTGCTCCTGCGGATTTTGGCTTAATTGCGACTTGGAAGGCAATAAACACTGGCCGAATTTGCCCGACGATGCTGCAATAGCTGCCGGAGCGCAAGACCAGATGATGCTTTTCTCTTCATCGCTAAACCTTATTGTCGTCCGGTTTGGAGGTAGCATAGAACCCGGCAAGCATGTCGAAAACATCGTCAACAAATACATTGGCATCCCGTTAGAGAAAGCTATGAACAACGTTGCGCCTCTTTTTCACAATTCTTATTAAAAAAACAACCATTGTTGTATAATATATAATAAATATATGTATATTTGTAGACTTTTATTCAAATAATTTATGTACGTATGAAGGACAAAAATTTATCAAGACGTAATTTCATCGGCCTCACAGGCGCGGGTCTGGCGCTGATGAGTAATCCTTTACTGGCGGCGACACAGCCGTTTCGGAAAGAAGAAACGTATGCCGCAGGACAGTTTAAAATCGGGATCATCGGTTGCGGCAATCGCAGTAAAGCCATCATCGGATCGCTGAACAGCGTACCCGAATTAGAGATGACCGCCCTTTGCGACATCGTTCCCCATAAGATGGGTCAACGGGCAGAATTGATCAAGACGGGCGTTAAGCCGAAATTTGTCAACAATTTAGACGAACTGCTCAAAATGAAGGAGTTAGACGCTATCGCCGTCATCACTCCGAATGACACGCACCGCGACATTGTGATTGCCGCCCTCGAAGCAGGCAAGCATGTGTGGTGTGAGAAACCGTTAGCGATGACCGTAGCAGAATGTAATGACATCCTCGGCGCTGTTACACGAACCGGTCGTCTACTGCAGGTAGGCAATCAACGACGTCACTCGCCTGCGTATAAGACATTGGTGGAAACCGTCCGCACCAAACCGTTAGGTCAGATACTCCAATCAGACCTGTTCGACTATCGTGGCGACTGGCGGGTGCCCGATGCAGACGAATATCCGGCGGGCGTCGAATATTGGCGTCTGAACCAAAGACGAAGCGGCGGCGTCGTGTATGAAATGGGCGCTCACATCATCGACGTGAACAACTGGGTGTTCGACAGCGATCCCGTTTCCGTGTTTAGTATGCAGGGCGTCAATAACTTCACGCTTCGCAAACGCGATTCAAATGATTATGGCGGCGTAATGGTTCAGTATGCCAACGGCGCTATGATGAATTATGGCGGGAATGTGTATAACTATGGCGCTTCGGCCATGGATACCTGGTTCTTCGAGAAAGGGAGCGTACAGATGGGCGGCGGTCAGGTTTTTGTCAAATATGGCTCTCCTCCGGGATTTCCCCGACCGGCAGACTTACCCGGCCCGGAAGACATAACCATCCGCGATGAGAACCGCGAAGGCGACGGTGCAACAGAACAGTTACGCCACTTTGTCAAAGTACTCGATGGAAAGGAGAAACCGTATCCTGACGGATACATAGCCCGAAAATGCGTACAGATCATGGAAGGCTCCGTCCGCTCATCCATAGCAAGAAGAGCCATCGACGTAAGAGAATTAGGTTAATTCATAATTAAATAAAAGTATGAAATATACCCGTAGAGAAATGTTGACCCGCTTGGCTTTAGTCCCGGCGATGTTGGCTGTACCCCGTTCGGTTCTTTGGAGCGCTCCTTCACCGGCGCCTCAGAAAGAAAAACTTACCCCCCTCTTCGATGGGAAAAGTTTGGCCGGCTGGCATACAAATAAAGAAAAAATAAGTCATGGAACGGGCGGAAGCTGGACGGTGCAAAAAGGAGCGATAATCTGTGCGCAAGACCCGCCCGGTTCGGGAAACGGCGGTATGCTGATGACCGACAAAAAGTATGGCGATTTTGAGATGGAGATCGATGTATGGCCCGATTGGGGTGTCGATAGCGGCGTATTTCTCCGTACTACCGAAAAAGGCGAATGTTTTCAGATTTATGTCGACTACCACGACAATGGATTAGTCGCCTTTTGTTCAACAGAAGGAGGCGAAAGGATGTATATCCGTCCGTTCTGTATAGACGGTATCCTCGACGAGAAGGGAAAACTGACCGGTTTTATCACGAAGCCAGATAGCCGGGATGACGCCTGGAAACCGGATTTCTTAGTTTATCATTGTACACCCGAAGCGTGGAAGAAAACGTGGAAAATAGGTAAATGGAACACCCTCCGTATCCGCTGTATGGGCAAATATCCGCGTATCACGACCTGGATTAACAATGTGAAGATCATGGAGTTCGATGGTGAGACGTGTCCCAGCCCGCGGTATAGGAAAGAAGAGTTTGCCGAAACATTCGGCAGGGAAAATCATATCGCCCTTCAGGTACATGGCGGAGCCAGTATGTGGAAAGAAGGCGCTGTATGCCGCTGGAGAAATATCCGCATCAAAGAATTGTAAGATTATCTTAATGTTAAAAGGAAGCTAAAAGTGAAGATTCCATTAAAAGAGAAATTTGCCTACGGGTTAGGCGATGTTGGCAATAACTTCCTGTTTGATCTGGGACAAATCTATTTGTTCAAATTTTATACAGATTCGCTGGGGATTCCTACGGCTGCGGCAGGGACACTGTTCTTAGTCTGTAAAATATTAGACGGCTTTACTGACGTTGCTATCGGAACCTGGGTGGATGGGCGGAAAAAATGGGGAAAATTGGGGAAATTCCGCTCATTTATGTTGTATGCCGTACCGCCTTTAGCCTTCTGTACGGCTATCAGTTTTTACCTCCCTGATTTTGAACCTACCGGCAAACTCATCTGGGCATACTGTTCTTATGCGGCGTTCGGGCTTGCCTATACGATGTTTAACATTCCATACGGCTCAATGCTTCCTGTAATGACCAAAGACCCTGTTGAGAGGGCCACGATGGCTTCATTCCGGGAGTTTGGCGCCAAATTCGGGCTATTAGTCACCATGGTAGCCTTTATTCCGATTGTTCAACTGTCAGGCAATTTGTTTGGCGTAAAATATAGTTTTTTTGCGGCAACGGCTGTATTTGCTTTGGCCGGATGCACCATGCAAATGCTCTGTACGCTGAATATCAAAGAACGTTTTGTGGTGCAAAAACCAAAAGAAGAAAAAGTGTCTATTATAAACAGTTATTCTTTACTTTTTAAGAATATGCCATTGTTGGTGCTGTGTTTAGTTAATCTTTTTACTTTCTCGGCGTTCAATGCCAAACTTGCTGTTCTGCCTTTTTTCTGTGAATACGTCTTAGGCGATCTGAATTTTGCTCCCAAAGCAGGATTATTTCAGGCTATTCTGATTATTTGCGCTATTCCCTTAGTTCGTCCCTTAGTGAGCCGTTATGGAAAAAAAGCCACTTATCTGGCAGGTGCAACAATATGGGCAATTGCAGAATTTTGTGCTATTATATTTGTAAAAGACCTGAATACGTTCATCTTCTTTTCATGTATCGCTTTCTTTGGCTCCGGATTTACCTATACGTTGAACTGGGCTTTGATTTCCGATGCTGTGGAATATGGCGAATGGAAAACAGGACACCGCTCGGAAGGAGTGACTTATTCATTTTTCACCTTTTTCAGGAAATTATCGCAAGCATTGGCTATTTATATTCCGGGAATAGTACTTGCCTGGGTCGGTTATGTGCCTAATGCGGTGCAAACCCTTACCGCCCTAAAAGGTATCAGGGGTTTGATGTTCATTTATCCCGGCGTCATGGCTTTCTTTACCTTCCTGCTTATGTTTTTCTGCTATAACCTGACAGATAAAAAGTTCAAAGAAATTGTAGCAGAACTGAACAAAGATAAAAGTTGAAGTTATCAGTTTTCAGTTTTCAGTTTTCAGTTTTCAGTTTTCAGTTTTCAGTTTTCAGTTTTCAGTTATCAGTTTTCAAAATTTATGTCAACCATATTTACTCCCCGTCACCTGTCACCCGTCACCTGTCACCCGTCACTAATCATGAACCGTAAACAATTGTTTCAAAAAGTACTTGCACGTTTTCAGGAAACCATGCCGGTTGCCGAAACAGAACTGAATTACCGCACGCCCTACGAGTTGCTTGTTGCGGTGATCCTTTCGGCGCAATGCACCGACAAGCGCGTAAACATGATTACGCCTGCTTTCTTTTCGCGTTTTCCAACTGCCGAAATGCTTGCCGAAGCCAATTACGAAGAAGTATTCGATCTGATTCGCAGCTGCTCCTACCCCAACAACAAAACGAAACACCTGATGGGCATGGCGCAAACGCTGATCAATAATTATGGCGGCGAACTACCCCGCACAGTAGATGAATTGATGCAACTGCCCGGCGTTGGGCGCAAAACGGCAAACGTTATTGCTTCGGTAATTTTCAATTTGCCAACGATAGCCGTTGATACGCATGTGTTTCGGGTGTCGCAGCGATTGGGACTAACGCAAAATGCCAAAAATCCATTAGAAGCTGAAAAGCAACTCACCAAATATATTCCTGAAAATCTGCGCGCCATAGCGCATCATTGGTTGATCCTGCACGGAAGGTACGTATGTACGGCGCGCGCGCCCAAATGCGGCAGTTGCCAATTGGCTGAATGGTGTGGATATAATAAAAAAGACGTCTTAACAGGAATAAACCCATCTCCGGTTTTGTCACCTGTCTCCCACAAGTAATTGCTCAATACTGTTTTCTGAACTTTTTTCCACAGTTCGGGGATCGGCAACCGGAGTGAATTTCGGATCGTACACGCGAGGATGTCCATCAGGTAAATAATCCCAACGTATGGTAGCGGGATAATGAGCTTGAACAGGCTTTATCGAATTTTTCTTTTTCAAGGCTTGCACAGTTTTTTTCTGTATAAGCTGATGTGATTTCTTGAGAGACAAGCATTTGCCGGAAAGGTGCGAAGTTCCTATTTTTACTTGACAAGTAACTACTCCGGGAATCCAGTCTTTTGCTTCTTTCATGGTTTTATCGTCTCCAGTCACCATAACGACGGGAACATGATGTTCCCCCGCTATACTCGCATCAATACCGATTTCGCCTACAGGTCTTCCGTTCAAATACATCATCTGTATGGTTGCCGAACTGAATGAGTGCGCAAATAAAGCGTTTTTTGTCTGCGCCATACCGTGATACCCAAGCAGAATCAATGCTTCGCTACCTTCGATATCTTTGAACCGTACTCCCGGAGTTGCTCCTTGAATCAGACGCGCTCTGGGATCAATTAGCGCGGGATTTACATTAACGCCGCCTCCATGACCATCTCTGACTATCACCTCTGTTGCCCCTGCCAAAAAACATCCTTCTATACAGGCGTTTATGTCTTCTGCCATTCTCAAACTCCCCTCATTTCCATTCAGTTGCTCCCTGTTTGTCAGTTGACTGCACCCTTCCATGTCGGCGAAAATATAGACTTTGAATGCACTGACGTTCATCCAGCATATGATGCAAAGAATGGCGCTGAACCTGATTTTCATCTTTAAATTATTTTGATACATTGCTTTACGATTATTGGTTCCTATTTTTAATATGTCACAAATATAAAAAATATTCAGTTATGAATTGTGAATAATTGAATATTTGTATTTTCAAATTTTCTTTAAGTATTTGATTTTTTTGAAAAAATTTTGCGAAACCAAAAAAAGTTTTATTTTTGAAAAGATATTTTTAGCATATCAAAAACAGAATAATATGTTGAATATGAATAGATCAAAAGGAATACTCTTTGTTTTTTTGGCGTTTTTTCTTGCCGGGTGCGGAAAATAGCCTACAAACAATTGCGAAAACACAAATGGAATAGTTACCTTTGCGCCATATTTTTGAATTAATTTTTTGTTTCACTTATTTTAATAACAATGAAAAAATATTTGTTTTTTGTTTTGATTTTATTTCCGGTTCTATTGCCCTCATGCAAGCAAGATGTTGCGAAGCGGCAAAATTGGCAATGGCGGGGCGAAAACCGCAACGGAATTTATGTTCATGAGACCGGTTTATTGAAGGCGTGGCCCGAAAATGGACCCGAATTATTGTGGCATTTCGATGGATTGGGCGAAGGGCATACATCAGTAGCTATTGCCAACGGAAAAATCTATATCACGGGAATGCACGACGACAGGCTCATACTCTATGTATTTGACATGTCAGGGAAGTTGCTGACTGAAAAGGAAATAGGCAAAGAATGGAACACAAACTGGAATGGTACCCGATCCTCCGTTAATGTCAATGACGGAAAACTGTACATCTTCAATGCGCTCGGCAATCTCTACTGTTTAGAAGAAGAGACGCTTGACATGGTCTGGACAAAGGATTTACTGAACGATTTTGATGGTAGAAATTTACGGTTTGGGATGACCGAAAATCCTTTAATTGTAGGCGACAAGATTTTTGCCACTCCGGGCGGCGAAATTCACAATATGGTGGCGCTGAACAAAAATACCGGTGAACTGATTTGGACGTCGACAGGCGATGGCGAACCTTCCGCCTACTGCTCGCCGCTGTATATCGAAGGATATGCTGCGCCAATGGTCGTCACCAGCGCCGCCGCACATATCCTCGCGTTTCATGCTGAAACGGGCGAAAAATTATGGTCGCATGAACAAACTAACGCCCCGTTCGACATTCATCCCAACGTGCCGATATACAGCGACGGATCGATTTTTACCGCCACAGGATACGGAGGAGGAGCAATGCTGTTGCGATTGATAAACAATGGCAAAGCCGTTGAACAGGTCTGGAAAAACGACTCGGTCGACACCCAGATGGGTAGCGCAATAAGAGTAGGCGACTATATTTACGCTTCGGGACACCGCAATAGATACTGGTTCTGCATAGACTGGCGAACGGGCGAAACAATGTACAGAACCGGCGACAGCGGCGAGTGCAACGTGATATACGCCGACGGACTATTATATGTTTATAGCGACAAAGGCACGATGAGCCTTGTTAAACCAAATCCGGAAAGATACGAGTTGGTAAGCAGTTTTGAAGTAACATTAGGCACAAATCAACACTGGGCGCATCCGGTAATCTATGAAGGGGTGATGTACATCAGGCACGGAGATACGCTGATGGCGTATAAGGTTAAATGATAAACCAAAGAAAATTATTCGCAAGGGTGTAATCATGCCAAAGAATTTTTTTATTCCCCTGATGGTTTTCTTTTTGTTGCAGATAACTGTGAATGGTTATTCGCAAAATATGGTTGCCAATGCACGCGATTTAGACAAGATAGCAGATATCTTAGGCGAGCAACTTTTGATATTCCCCCAGGAAAAGATACACCTGCATACTGACCGCGCTTTTTACGTACCCGGCGAAAGAATCCGGTTCAAGGCATATCTTGCCGACGCCGCCACACATCAGCCAACAATAGAAAGCCGGTATTTGTACGCAGAACTGATTGATTCGCGCGATTCGCTTGTCAGCCGTGTGATGGTTCGCCCCGAAAATGATATGTTTCATGGACATCTCTTTCTTTCGGAAATCATTCCGGAAGGCGATTATACGCTCCGCGCTTACACCCGTTATATGGAAAATCTGGGGGATGATTATTTCTTCAAAAAAAATATCAGGATAGGCAATCTGACAACTGAAACAGAAAGCGGCGGAAACAGAACAGGCAGGGAAAATAGAGAAAGCAGGAGAAGCAGAGGGCAAATACGCGATGATTTCGATGTTTCATTTTTTCCTGAAGGCGGAAATTTGATTGAGGGCGTTATGTGCAAAATAACATTCAAGGCATTGAACAGGAATGGATTCCCCGAAACCATATCCGGTGAAATTATGGATGAATCCGGCGCAACAATCGCCACTGTACATACATACCACGCAGGTATGGGCGTTTTTGCCTGTTCACCTGAGTTGGGGAAGAGATATTTTCTGAAATGCCGGAATGAAAACGGATTGGAAAAACAATTTGAACTTCCGCAACCTGTTCCTCATGCTTGCGCACTAACAGTTTCGAGGCATAACAAAAGAATTTCGGTTGGTATCCGAAAGTCGGCGCGCACACGCGAAATACGCTATTCACTGCTTGCGCATTGCCGGGGTGTACCCTTCTATTTTGCAGCATGGGACGGTAAATCCGAATTTGTCGCTTTTTCGGAAGACGATTTGCCATCAGGCGTCATACAGTTTATTTTATTCGACGAACAGATGAATCCATTAAGCGAACGATTGGTATTCAGTAAAAACAATGACGCAGCAAAGGTTGATTTTCAAACTGACAAGACGAGTTATGAAAAACGGGAAAAGGTCGCGCTTACACTGTCCATCAGTGATTCAGACGGCAATCTCCTGAACGGGCATTTGTCCGTTGCCGTAACGGATGATATGGATATAGCGGTCGATGCATCAACTACCATCCTTTCAAGCCTGCTGCTCTCTTCCGAACTGAAAGGGTATATCGAAGATCCGGCGTGGTACATGCAAGACAATATTCGATCGACTACCGCCCTGGACTATCTGATGATGACGCACGGCTGGAGAAGATACCATGTTCCGGAGGTAGTTAGGGGAAACCCGGAATACCCGACTATCGCCTATCAAACATCACAGGAAATATCCGGCGCTGTAAAAACTGTATCCCTCTCCAAGCCTGTGGTTGGCAGCGAAGTATTCATCACGGTTAAAGAAGGAGATTTTGGGCTTATGTATACGGGCGAAGAAGGCGAATTTCTGTTTCAGGATTTTGAATTTCCCGACAGTACCTCCTTCTTTATACAGGCGTTAAACAAGAAAGGAAGTAATCAGGTTGAATTGCTTGTGGACGGGGAATCGTTTCCAAAACCGATCTATGCTCCGCAAAGCCCTTCATTCAAGGATATTAAAGCAGAGCAAATTGAAACTGAATCCAAATCCGAACCGGACGCTTTTCTTGCAAAGGCAGAGCAACGCGCAAAATTTGACGAAGATATGCGGTTGATTCATTTAAGCGAGGTGGTCATTACAGCGTCCAGAATTGAAAGAAAAGAAGAACCACGACTTCAGTATTGGGCGAATAGAAGTTCGGATGAGACCATACAAGTAGATGAAATCAAAAAAAGAACCGCTTTTACTGCCACTGATTTGCTTCGCCAAAACGCCAATGCAGGAGTAGTTGTATACGATAACGGAATTATATCCATAAGACGCGCGTATGAAACTTTAGGATATCTTCCACTTGTTATCATTGATGGATTGCCTTTTGATTGGTCAGACGGATCGCCTTTGGAAAATATAAATGCTCATGAAGTGGTAAGTATTGATATTTTCAAAGGGGTTAGCACAACAGCTTTTGGAGTGCGTGGCGCCGGTGGCGTAATAAGTATCACCACAGGAGTAAGAGAAAACATGAACAGCGCATGGGAAGAAAATTATACCGTATACACGCCCTTAGGCTACCAAAAACCTGTAGAATTTTATGCGCCCAAATATGAAACATTAGAAGCCAAATATTCAGCCATTCCCGATTACCGCACCACCATTTTCTGGAAACCCGATTTGGTGATTTCCGAAGAAGATGAAGCAGCAAGTTTTGAATTTTACGCATCCGATTTCAAGACGACGTATTCTGTGGTGATTGAAGGATTAACTACAGAGGGGAAAATTGTAAGGCAAGTGGAAACAATACGGGTGGAATAGTAGTGGTTAATGATTAATGGTTAGTGGTTAGTGGTTAGTGGTTAGCGAGGTTAAAAATTTTACATGCCAAGTAGATACCGTAAAAAAATCCGTACATTTGCACCGTCATTTCATTCATCACAAATACAATTAAATCATGCAAAAGATTTTTTTTATTCCCTTGATGGTTATCTCTCTATTGCAGATAACTACGAATGGTTATTCCCAAAATATTGCTGCGGCGCAACAAGAGCGTTACGTCAGCGGGCGCATTACGGATGCCGAAAACGCCGAACCCATTACGGGCGCTTCTGTATTTTTTGACAATACCACTGCAGGTATTTCTACAGACCTTGAAGGTCGTTACCGCCTCAAAATTCCGGGCGAAGGCAGTTACCGGCTGACCATATCGCACGTGGGGTATCAAACTGCTTTTATGGATATTGTCCCCGGAACTGCTTCTACGGTATTCGATGCGGCTTTACAAGCGAATCAAATGGAAGAAGTGACGGTTTCGGTAAGAGTCCGGTTCCGCCGCAACGACATCAACCTTTTCTGGAGAACAATACTTGGCAAAAATCCATCGCGTAGAACGATTCAGGCTACGAATCCGGAAACAGTTTATTATTACTACAATCCGGAAACGCAAATTTTAAAAGTTACCTGCCGCGAACCTTTGCAGATCGTGAATTACGAAACAGGATACCACATTCATTATGTGTTGAACCGCTTCACCCACGATTACAACACCGGCATCACTGACTGGGATTATCAAAGCGCGTTCACAGAGCTGCAACCCGACAATTTACGGCAAAAAGACAATTGGGATAAAAGCAGAAAGTCAGTTTATGATATTTCGCTTACAAAATTTATCAAATCGCTGTATAATAATTCGTTGATGGATGATGGTTTTGTACTTGCCGATATCAACCGGAATTCTGATCCTGACGTCCCTTACAGGCTCTCTTTGCTAAACGGCGACGATTTTCTATTCACAGTTGCGCCCGACAAAAGTAAAACAATGCGCATGAACCGATTGGTTTTACTTGTTTGTTACGGCAGACCGGTAACCCATAATGATCAGGCAAATTTATTAAATTCAAAACAGGAAGCAGAACAACCTGCCTTACCGGCAAGGAATATACCGGTTTCAATGGGAAAAACAATTGATTTGAACGAAAATAAATTCACGCCATCAGACCCGCAACGAATGTTTGGCGAATTGTTGGACAAACATGGTAAAATCAGGAATATCCTGCAAGGAGATTCGATTCGTATTTTTCCTGACGGAACTTTTACCAATACTTTATCTATGGGTAGCGTTAATAATTCAGGCTCGCTTATGGGGCTGAGCATGAGATTACCCATTGAATATGCTACCGAAGCGTTAACGTCTCCGACAATGCAGGAGGCTCTTGCTGATAATGCTTTCGATTTTAACGACATCGCACATCATTTCGCACATCAATTGAGCGTATTTCCGCAAGAAAAGATACATCTGCATACCGACCGTAATTTTTATGTCCCCGGCGAAAGAATCTGGTTCAAGGCATACATTACTGACGCCGCATCGCATCAGCCTGCAAGTGAAAGCCGGTATTTGTACGCAGAACTGATTGATCCGCGCGATTCTCTCGTCAACCGTGTGATGATACGTCCCGAAAACGATATGTTTCATGGACATCTCTTCCTTTCGGAAATTATTCCGGAAGGCAATTATACGCTTCGCGCCTACACCCGTTATATGGAGAATCTGGGGGATGATTATTTCTTCAAGAAAAATATCAGGATAGGAAATCTGTCCAGTGAAACAGAAAACGTCGGAAGCAGTGGAATCGGGGGGCATGATACGGTGCGTAAGGAAGCGTTTCCACAATTTGAACTTCCGCAACCCGACCCGCGAGCATACGCATTAACCGTATCGCAGCATAACAAACGAATTTCGGTTGGCGTACAAAATTCAGCCCAAAATCCCGAAATACCCTGTTATCTTTTGGCGCATTGCAGGGGAGTATTATTGTATTTCGCAGCATGGGACAGGAACAATGAATTTGTAGCCTTTTCGGAAGAAGAATTGCCCGCAGGCGTTATCCATTTTGTTCTTTTCGACGAACAAATGAATCCGTTAAGCGAGCGTTTGGTATTCAGCAAAAACAGTGACGAGGCAAAGGTTGACTTTCAAACCGACAAGGCGAGTTATGAAAAGCGGGAAAAAATCATGGTTACGCTATCCATTAGTGATTCAGACGGCAATCTCATGGACGGGCATTTGTCGGTTGCCGTAACGGATGATATGGACATAGCGGTCGATGCGTCGACTACCATCCTCTCAAGCCTGTTGCTCTCTTCCGAACTGAAAGGGTATATCGAAAATCCGGCGTGGTATTTGCAAGATGATACTCAATCGGCTACCGCCCTGGACGATCTGATGATGACGCATGGCTGGAGAAGATACAATATTCCGGAGATCGCTAAGGGAAATTCTGAAAACCCAACTATAGCCCATCAAAGATCGCAAGAAATATCCGGTTCTGTAAAAAGACAGGGACGTTCCTCATCCGTAGCCAACAGCGACGTATTGATTCAGGTTACTGACGATGATTTCGGGATAAGCGCTACCGACGAAGCAGGCAGATTCACTTTTCAGGATTTCGAATATCCTGACAGCACCACTTTCTTTCTACGGGCTTTAACTGATAGAAGTAACGACCGCTTTGAACTTGTTGTGGACGGGGAATCGTTTCCAAAACCGATCTATGCTCCGCAAAGCCCTTCGGTCAAGGATATTAAAGCAGAGCAAATTGAAACAGAATCCAAATCCGAACTGGACGCTTTTTTTGCGAAGGCAGAGCAACGCGCAAAATTTGACGAAGATATGTGGATGCTTCATTTAAGCGAGGTAAAAATAACCGCGTCAAGAATTGAACGGAAAGAAGAACCACGACTACAGTTTTGGGCTAATTCAAGCGCTGATGCAACCTTACGAAGAGAAGATATCGAAAAGAGCGCCTATCTTAATGTGGCTGATTATCTGAAACAAATTTCCGGCGTACAAGTTTCTGTAGATCCGTCTGATGGAACAGGCAGACGACGTATTATCAATATCAGAGCAACAAGCTCCTTCCAGTTAGATTCAGCGCCATTGATCATTATTGATGGCATTCCTCAACTTTCTGATTTCAATATAAGCGATCTATCAGTTGACGAGGTGGAAAGCATAGATGTGTTCAAAGGCGTCAGTACTACGGCATTTGGTGTACGCGGTGCAAATGGAGTGATCAGTATTACCACCAAAACAGAAGGAAGCAACAACAGCGCAGCAAGCGAAGAATTAAATTATACCGTATACACCCCCTTAGGCTACCAAAAGCCTGTGGAATTTTATGCGCCCAAATATGAAACATTAGAAGCAAAACATTCGGTGATCCCCGATTACAGGACTACTATTTTCTGGAAACCCGATTTGGTGATTTCAAATGAAAACGAAGCAAGTTTTGAATTTTACGCATCCGATTTCAAGACGACGTATTCTGTGGTGATTGAAGGATTAACTACAGATGGTAAAATTGTAAGGCATGTGGAGAAAATACGGGTGGAATAATTTTCACATATTTTAAATTTTTCTTTTTGCGTAAAAATCGTTTACTTTGCACCCATGTAAAAATGCCAATCGTCATGACCATGAACGCCGAAAAATATATCAATCCGTTTACCGACTTTGGTTTTAAGAAATTGTTCGGAACCGAAGTGAACAAGGACTTGTTGATGGATTTTCTTAACGAGCTGATACACAGCGAAGGAAAAATCGAAGAAATAAAATATCTAAACTCCGAACAATTAGGTAGAAACGAGGAAGATCGCAGAGCGGTCTACGATATTTATTGCAAAACCGAAACAGGCGAGTCGTTTATTGTAGAAATACAGAAAGCGCGGCTCAACTTTTTCA
>Ga0099364_10008792_pt1 | contig 14144 bp, 8 predicted proteins | sample TergutTh196P3_FD_73070 | JGI IMG/M metagenome (GOLD analysis project Ga0099364, IMG submission 73070) | Microcerotermes parvus P3 segment gut microbial communities from Pointe-Noire, Republic of the Congo - Th196 P3 | ecosystem: Host-associated > Arthropoda: Insects > Digestive system > Gut ... | reverse complement strand
CATGCACCAGTACGCTCTGCGGGTTCATGCGTTCGTCGTTCGGAATCAGGATCGACGGGCGGAAAATTCCGGCGACCATCGGCACGGTAATGCTTTCGCACAGGAGCAAACGCGGCATTTTGTGAATCCGCAAGCGGTGTACCGTCGCCTCACAGCATTGCAGCCAGCGCGGGTCGCTGACCGGCGTTGTGCGCAATCGTACGAGTTTTCGCGCGGCCAACAGCGACATGCCAAGCGACCAGGCCGCAAGTGCCATGCCGCCAAACCAGATAACGACGATGGCAGTTTTGTAGTTGAAGAGACTGGATGCTGGAGACATGAGGCTTGAGTTGCTCTTGAGTTCAGCGTCAAGCCTCATCTGTGATATTACCGGCGTTTCTGATCCGGTTACTGTGTTGCGCTCCGTTCCCGGCTGCCATTGGGTTTCCGGTTGCCATTGCGTTTCTTCCGGCATTTCGATTACGCTTGTCAACATGGGCGCGGGTTGCGCTACATCGTATGTGATGGATGGCCCGGATAACTCTGTGGGCAACATCGCATGAAAGGCATGAGGTTCGAGGCTTGCGTTTCTCCCGTCTCCGGTCTCATGCTTCCAGTCTCCAACCCGTGGCAGAAAGCAACTCGCAACCGGAAAAACCAGCAGGCCGAGCATGGTGAGTCCCCAAATCTGGCAACGCAGAGCCGATGACCGCTTGCGGAACAGCCAACAAACGAGCGTCGCCGTAAGCGGCAACAGCGTCGCAAAAACCGCGAGTTCGAGAAGATGCGAAAACAGTATTGTGGTCATGATTTATTCCTTTGGCAACTATTTCTCACCACGAAGGTTTTTTTCAACAGATAACGCAGATTAACGCAGATGTTTTTTTATTCTTTTATCTGTAACATCTGTTAAATCTGTTGATGAGTCTCCGTGGTGAATATTCTGTTGACTGATTTTGTTGTTGATGCGGTCGATTTCTTCCGGCGTGAGCGTGTTGCCTGCCAGGTCGAGCAGTGTCACGATGACGTCGGACGCCTTGCCGTAGAAAATCGTCGAGACAAGGTCTTTCAACGCCGACTTTTGCGCCGACTCTTTCGTCGTGAGTGCCTTGTAAAGATAGCGCCCCCGGTCGTCGCGAAAAGTGAGGTTGCCCTTGCGCACGAGCTGGCCGAGAATCGCCCGAACCGTCGAATAACTCGGCGGTTCACGGAGTTCGGCAAGCACGTCGTTGACCGAAACCTCCCCCAGTTTGAGTACGGCTTCGAGAATTTCCCGTTCCCGCTTGCCGAGATCAAAGATCGTTTTTTTCTTCGCCATGTCGTTTTCCCCGTTGTTTCGCCTGTTATGCTATGCTATTAGCATAGCGTTTGCGATCATCATAGCAGATGGGCTTGGAGGTGTCAATGGGGGAAAAGAGAAAAAATGGAAATTCAGAGCCGCAATCGTAAGATTACGAACGGGTAAGAGCCGGGATTGCCCCCGTCGTTCTCTCGCGCCACCGGACGTACGATTCCGTATCCCCTATCCTGACAATCCTGCCAAAAAAACTGAATCTGTCATTCCTGTCCGTTGATTTTCCGGCGAAAGCCTTTTAGCGACCACACAGGTTGGGGTGGATCAACAGCTCCCGTATTTCGGCGGCAAAATAGAGTGACCCGGTCACGCAAACGAGACCACCTTTGTCTGCGATCTGATGCAAATGTTCCACAGCTTCGTTGGGCGTTGCCACAACCACTAAATTTTGCGGTTTGCAGGACGTTTTTCGTGCCAACTCAAGTAACGTATCGACCGGGACGGTACGCGGACTGGTTGTGCATTGCGAAAGCCAGATTTCGTCAAAAAACGGCAACAGCGTCTCAAACATGCCGGTCACATCCTTGCCAAGTGTACTGCCGAAGAGCAGGATTTTTTGACCGACCGGCATGTCGGGAAACGTTTGCAACGCTTCGAGCAGTGCCTCGGCGGATGCCTTGTTGTGCGCGCCGTCAAGGATGACAGCTGGTCCGTTCGGCAACCTGAACCGTTCGATACGGCACGGCACTTCAAGTTCCGCCAATGCCTTGCGAACGGCTTGATCCGGAACGTTCCAGCCGCGTTGCCGCAACAGCATGACACCGGCCAGAGCCAGTGCCGTATTGTCGCGCTGGTGCCGCCCCAACAGTTTGAGTGTCAGCCGATTCAACGTACCTGCATTGCTTGCGTGCCAATGAAAATCGAATGCACCGTGATCGTGCGGCACAATCGAAAACTCACGATTGAGTTCGTACAACTCCGCGTGATTCCGCGCGGCAACGTCCCGGATAACCGCTTGTGGATCATCATCCTTTTGCATGACAACACCGCTGACAACAGGCACGCCGGGCTTGATGATACCGGCTTTTTCACCTGCGATGGCCGAAAGCGTGTTGCCAAGCTGCTCGGTGTGATCGAAGCTGATCCCGGTGATGACACACAAGATCGGTTCGCAAATATTGGTCGCGTCGAAACGACCGCCCATTCCGGTTTCCATGACGGCAAGATCGACCTGTTCCCGCGCAAACCACTCAAACGCAACCAGCACCGAATATTCAAAAAACGTTAATTCCCGCTGCGTACAAACGTTTTTTCCGGTCACTCCGTTCGCTACGCTCACTGCGTTCCCGACTGCTGTTTCCACCGCCGAATGTCCACCCGACCACACGTGCCATTGTAATTCAAGATATTGCACAATTTCGACCAGTCGGTCGTTGGGGCAAGGTACACCGTTGACCGCGAAACGTTCGTTGAGCGTATGCAAGTGCGGTGAGGTAAAACACCCGACGCGATAACCCGCCTCGCGGAACACAGCGGCAAGCATCGCACAGGTCGAACCTTTCCCTTTGGTTCCCGCAACATGAATGACAGGGAAACGAAGATCAGGCCGACCGAGGTATTCAAGAAACGCTTTCAGTTGTCCCAGATTCTGCCGCATTTCGCCATAAGGCATCTGACGAAACGTTTCATAATTGACACGCCCCAGCAAAAACGCCAGGGCACTTTCGTAATCGATAACCGGCATATTCAGATTTTGGGGAGTGATAACAGATGGCGGCGGTCACGGCGTGACCGCCCTACCTGAAACCCGAAATTGGTTAGTTATTCCACTTTTTCAATCGTCACGGTCGAAACAGCCTTGCTCGTGATGCGCATTTGGATTTTTTGAGCATTGTTGGCAGGCACGTCCATTTCGGTGGTCAGATCCATTTCCGTCTCGCCTTTGGTCTCAAAAGCCAGACCGGTTTTAATGCTGATGCTCGTTGTTGTGGCGAGGGTCATGTCACCTTTTTCAAATTTCATTTTGACCGGTCCCATTGCGATCATGTCACCCTGCATCTTGATCTTTCCCTCGGTGGCAATGACGGCGACATCGTCTTTCACGGACTGGAGTGTATGCGTCGATTCCGTTTCCGTTTTTCCGAGAAAAGGAACGGTCATCGACCGGGTATCAGACCATTTGTCACCGACGGCTCTCGGTTCCTTGCCAAAATGATTTTCAAGACCACCAAGCATGTTGGAAAACATTTCATCGCCCATGTTTTCCTTCATCGACTGGATCATTTCCGCCGCTGGTCCCGGCATGTTTTTGAACATTTTTTCCCACATTTCGTCAAAGCCTTTAACGTTTTCCGACTTGCCGTCTTTGGTCAGGTCGAACGTGAACTCAGCCCCAAGCATGGCATTGAACATGGGTGCCAGGTTCGGATCCTGCAAGTCTTCGTCGGTGCTGTCATAGATCATCTCCACGCCCATCATGTTTTGGGTCATTTTGATTTCCGCAAACGTCATTTTCACTTTTTGGGTTCCCTGTGCGTCCGGCTGCGACGCTTCCACGAGATACTTGATCTTCTGTTCCTGCTTCATCGGGATGCCGTCTTCAGACTCCAAATCCCCGACTCGCATCACCATGTCGTTGTCCGTTGCCAGCGTTTGAACGAATTTGCCCGGTTCAAAACGGGGCTGGATCGTGTATTTTTCCTGTGCCAGCAAGACGGACGATGAACCGATCAGGCCGACAAATACCAAGAGCGTCAAAAAGTTGCGTGTCATGAGTTTTTCCTTATCCAGTGACGGGGTAGTGGAAGAGTGATCTTGCGATTCACACATTAAGTATAACCCGGCTCACGGCAAAAGCAAGACAGCAACAGTGGTCTGTTCCAATGGGGGCGCACAAAATTTTACGACACCCGGCCTTGGGGGGTGTTGTAAACCCTGGTTACGCGATTGGGCATTGGGCAAATGAGGTTCAACTGGCAGTTTTGAAATTTCGACCATGAACTCACAAAATATGAGGTTTGGTGGGGTGGCAGCGGGATGCGTCGGGAACTGTCACAACACCTCGTTCTCGTCGGCAACGATCCGAACGCTCGTCATTTCGCCGATCAGGTCGAGACCCGTTTTGTAGCCCTGCCGTTGCAACAGGTTGAGCAGGGGTTCGTAATAACCGACAGCCGAGGGACGCACGTAGAACACGAAATACTCCCGGTCTTTGGGCCGGGTTTTTGCCCAGTCAGGGAACGAAGCCCGCGTGTGCGTTTGCGATTTGCCCGTGTCGGGCGAAATGACGCTGATGTCATTCGCGTTGCACACGACGAGCCAGGGTTTCAAGGCGGAGTCATGCCGATTGGAAATAAAAAACGTGTTTTCGGTCAGTTCGGAATTCCGTTGGTCAAAGTGTTTGATGTTTTGTTCGACCGTTTCGATGTTTGTGTTCAGCCGCGCAATGGCCACCGATAATTCGCGGAGACGCTCGTGTTCCCGGTCGCTTTGTGCAATGACGGCGTCATTTCGTTCCACGTCCGCCTTGAGCATCACGATTTCCGTTTCGAGGGACGTAATACGTTCAAGGATTTCCTCTTCGTTCAAAAAGGCGTTCGCATCGGCAACAGCCGTTCGCGCAGTGAGTTCGCGTTCGAGCGACCCGACGGCGGATTCCAATTCGGCGATTTGCCGCAACATGTCATCGAACATCTCCGGCGTGGTCTTTTTTTCGTTTGCCGGAATACCGAAGTCCTTGTTGACCAGGTTCAGCGTCAAAAGCAGCGAGACCATGATCAGCAGTCCACAGACGCACATCATGATGTCCTGGAACGAAAAAAACGAGATCGGTGAACTCCGGTTTTTGCGAGACATCGGTCATTCCTCATCCGGTTCAAAAGGCGACACGCGGAGATGTTCGACGATGTGGCTGTTGCAGTATTCCGCGCACGAATCGAGAAATTCCTCCTCCGCCTTGCGCAGCGCGGTTGCCATGAGATAAAGAAACAGCGCAATGACCAGCGCAAGCAAGGTCGTTTCAAACGCGGTGGCCAGCCCGGCGGTCACCTGTTGGAGTGACTGTGAGATTGTGTCCAGTTCGGTCGTCGAACTCAGTACGGCACCGAATCCGCCAATGGCGACCGAAAGCCCGAGTACGGTTCCGATGAAACCCAATACGGGGATGGCCCAAAGGAAACCGTTGACCAGCGTGTAAGTCGTTTCGAGCGCGTTTTCGTCGCGTTCGGCGTGCGATTGCAGAATGTCGTTCACGTCGGAAACCCGTCCGATGTTTTTCAAATTCGAGAGCGTCGAAATGATTCGGCGATACAGCAAATAGGCATTGGGATCGGACGCCGTTTTGCGAATGATTTCCAGCACCAGATCAACCGTGTTGGGAGAAATGACGAATCCAATGGTATCCGGCAGCACCGGAAACGCGAGGGCTTTGCGCTGTTCACGCAACTTCGACCACTTGACCGCGAGAATCGCCAATGTCCAAAAGCCGAAGAAGACGGTCGGATACGGTATGACGCCGCGTTCGGTGCACATTGCCTTGAAAAACGAGTCCGGAAGGAAAAACAGCGTGATGTAAAACAATGTCGTCCCCACCAGTGCCAGCAGGAACATGAGCTTTGCGTTGACATTGGTGAACCGTCCGCCGCGAAACCCGAAGCGTTGCTCCAGATCGTTCCGGTACCAGGAAAGCGGGTATGGGTCGTGATTCGGTCTTGTCATCCTGAAATGATGTCCCTCTGGCTGTATTTTTTTGAACAACAACCGTTGCGGTTGAAGCAAAAAACGTGCTGATGACCTCGTGCAAATTGACGCTATGGACTCACGCATATAAATTCGATTAATCAGAGCCGCTACGGTGACGGAGCGGTCATTTTGCTCGACGACTCTCGTTGCTCTGATGGAAATATTCACGTGATTTTTGCGCGACTCCTATGATTTCCTGCCACCTTCGAGAATGCGGTTGACCGCATTGACAAAGGCGAGGGCACTGGCCTCGAAAATGTCCGTCGAAATGCCCAGACCACGTTCGTTGCGACCGCTGCTGTCAACATAGACGGACACCTCACCCTGGGCGTCCTGACCGTCGGTCACACTGCGAATCGTGTATTCGCGGCACTGCATTTTCGTATTCGTCAGTTCACACACCGCGACAAACATCGCGTCCACCGGGCCGTCGCCTTCGGAAATCGTTTTGCTGAACGTCCTGCCCGCCCGTTTGAGCGTCAACGTCACGTTCGGAGCCTTGCCAGTCCCGCTTTCGAGCTGGTAGGAATCAAATTCCCAAGTGACGATCGTTTTATGCTGCACGCGCTGTTCGATGATAGCAATGATGTCGGCGTCATAAACATCTTTTTTGCGGTCAGCGAGCCGCTTGAACTCAGCGAAGACGACGTCAATCTGTTCCGGCGTCAATTCGTGTCCCAGTGACCTGGCACGGTCGATCAGAGCCGCACGACCGCTGTGCTTGCCCAGCACAAGGTCGCTCTTTTGCAAACCGACATCTTCCGGTTTCATAATCTCGTAGGTGGACGGATTTTTGAGCATCCCGTCCTGGTGAATGCCCGACTCGTGAGCAAAAGCGTTCTGCCCGACAATCGCTTTGTTGCGCGGGACACGCAGGCCGGTGATCGTCGAAACAAGCCGACTGACAGGCACCAGGCGGTTGGTCACAATGTTCGTCCGTGTATTGTAAATATCGGATCGGGTTTTCATCGCCATGACAACTTCTTCGAGGGCGCAATTACCCGCCCGTTCGCCCAATGCGTTGATCGTGCATTCAATCTGCCCCGCTCCGGCCATGACCGCCGCCAGACTGTTGGCCGTTGCCATGCCGAGGTCGTTGTGGCAATGTACGCTGAGGACCGTCTTGTCGATGTTCGGCACGCGATGGATGAGAGACTTGATCCGCTCGTCCATTTCCGGCGGCGTCGCGTAGCCGACCGTATCGGGAATATTGACCGACGTGGCTCCCGCGTCAATCACCGCTTCAACAACCCGGCAGAGGTAGTCGATGTCCGTCCGCGACGCGTCTTCCGGTGAAAACTCGACTTTCGGTGCCAAATTGCGTGCATAGCGCACCGATTCGACGGCCATGGCGATGATTTCGTCCTCAGATTTCCGCAATTTGTGTTCCCGATGAATGGCACTGGTCGCCAGAAAAACATGAATGCGCGGCTGTTCGGCATCCTTGAGTGCCTCCCACGCGGCGTCAATGTCTTTTTTCTGACTGCGGGCCAAGCCGCAAACCTCGACGCCTCGCACGAGTTTGGCCACTTCCCGCACCGCTTCGAGATCACCGGGCGAGGAAATCGGAAAACCAGCCTCAATGACGTCGACACCCAGTTCGGTGAGAGCCTGTGCCACTTCCAGCTTTTCCGCAAGGTTCATGCTGGCTCCGGGCGACTGTTCACCGTCGCGCAAGGTGGTGTCGAAAATAGTGATCTGTCTGGGTTCAGCGGGCGACATGGATTTTTACCTCCGGTTTCCAAGAGTTTTGCAAACAATCCATTATAAATCGAAATTCGACAAAATAAAGTCCGTTTTCCCATTTCAGAACTTTGGAATACACTAAAATCAGACATTTGAAAAATAAACAGGTTATTCAAAAGTCTCAAAACGGATGTGTGCGCATTTCGTTGAGAGAGTGTCTTAAACCATAGTTTTTGCGCAAGAAACACAAGAAACAGCAACCGGGAACGCAGAGAGGGTCACGAAGTGGCCGAACGGAGTGACCGGAGAAGGCGATTTCCACCCCAAAACCGGTCACTTCGCTACGCTCCGTTCCCGGCTGCTGTTGAGTTAAAGACACATTCTTTGCCGGAGCGTCATAGGCACGGTACTGCGGTAGAAGAACTCATATAGCAGCATCCACCGTCTTGTGCTACAATGACCGGTTGCGTTTTTGCCGCACGAAGTTCCCAGGGAACCGCCATGAGAAGACATGCAACCGATCCACATCGAAAAAGCGCAGGTTCATAATCTGAAAAACGTCACGCTCGACATCCCGCGCAACCGGCTGGTGGTTATCACCGGGCCGAGCGGGTCGGGCAAGAGCTCGCTCGCGTTCGACACGATTTACGCCGAAGGCCGCCGCCAATATATCGAAAGCCTGTCCGTTTATGCGCGGCAGTTTCTGCACCAACTGGAACGCCCCGACGTCGAATATATCAAGGGGTTGCAGCCGACGATTTCGATTGACCAGAAGAACAGTGCCAACAACCCGCGCAGCACGGTCGCAACCCTCACCGAGGTGTATGACTATTTGCGCGTCCTGTACTCGCGTGCCGGACTGGCTCATTGTTGGAACTGTGGACGTGCGATCCGGCAGCAGTCGCCCGAACAGATACTTGAAGAAGTGCTTTCGTTACCCGAAGGCTGTCGTCTCATGTTGCTTGCCCCGATGGTGCAGGGGCATCGCGGGCAACACAACGAGGTATTTCGCAAGATCATCAAGGCCGGGTTTGTCCGCGCACGGGTGGATGGGATCATTGTCGATGTCGAAGAGCCACCGGAACTTGATCCGAACAAGTTGCACCACATTGAAGTGGTCATCGACCGACTCGTGTTGCGTGAAGGCATTCAGTCACGGCTGTCCGAATCGCTCAAACTGGCGGTGAAATTCGGCGAAGGGACGATCATTGCCTCCTGTGAAAAGGAGCGTCTCACCAACCCGGACGGCACGACCCGCAGCGTTTGGAAAGACCTGCTTTACAGCACACACTACGCCTGTGCGAAGTGCAAGATCAATTATGCCGAGCTGGAACCGCGCACGTTCAGCTTCAACAGCCCTTACGGCGCGTGTCCCGACTGCCAGGGCATGGGCGAAATTGAGACCTTTGATTACGAATTACTCGTACCTGATCCGCAACTGTCGATTGCCAAAGGTGGTGTTGCGGTGTTCAAAAACGCTTCGCTCACGTCAATGCGGCTTTACAGATCAGTGCTCGACCGCTTTTGGGAACAACACGGCGATTTTTCCAAGACGCCCATTGCGGAACTCGACGAGCAAATCCGCGACATGCTGTTTTACGGAAATGCAGAATGCAGAATGCAGAATGCAGAATGTGATGGAATGCAGAATGGTGGATGCAAAATCCAGAAAAAAGATCATGCCGAATGCAATTCCATAACCCCAGTCTTGAAAGAAGAATCCCACTCTGGATTCTGCATTCTGCATTCTGCATTTCCCGGTTTGCTCCAATTGTTTGAAGACGTTTACCAATCGACGCAGGGGAAGAAGGAACGCGAGCATTTGCAACAATTTCGTGGTTCTGTTCGTTGCCGTGAATGTGGCGGGGCGAGGCTGCGGCGCGAAGCTCGCAGCGTGACCATTGCCAAGCAACGCATCCACGAAGTCTGTGCAATGACCATCGAAAAATCGCTCGAATTTTTCAGGGCACTCGAATTTCCGGACGAATTGCGGCTGGTGGCAATGCCCATCGTTGAACAAATCGTGTTGCGGCTGGATTTTCTCAATCGCGTCGGACTGGATTATCTGACGCTCGACCGTTCGGCGGACTCGCTCAGCGGCGGTGAGTTGCAGCGCGTGCGGCTGGCGTCGGGACTCGGCACGGGACTGGTCGGCGTTTGCTATGTGCTTGATGAACCGTCAATCGGCTTGCATCCGCGTGACAACCGGCGGCTCATCGACGCGATGCGCAACATGCAACAACGTGGTAATACGGTCATCGTCGTCGAGCATGATGAGGCGATCATGCGCGAAGCTGATTGGCTGATCGATTTCGGTCCGGGAGCGGGCAAAAACGGCGGCACAATCATGGCACAAGGCACGCCCAATGATGTCGAGCGGGACGCCAATTCGCTGACGGGCAATTACCTCAACGGTACACTGGCGATCCCTGTGCCGAAAAAACGCCGCAAGCCGGTCAAGAGCCGCATGTTGACGCTCGAAGGCTGTACGTTGCACAACCTGAAAGACGTAACCGTGTCGTTCCCGCTGGGTATCTTCTTGTGTGTCACTGGCGTTAGCGGTTCGGGGAAAAGCTCATTGCTCAACGAGACGCTCGTGCCCGCGCTGACGCAGCGATTGTACGGCACCCGTCAAAAGCCCGGCCCGCACCGGAACATCAAGGGGGCAGGCAAAATTGACAAACTGATCCGCATCGACCAGTCGCCGATCGGGCGTTCGCCGCGCAGCAATCCGGCAACCTATACCGGCGTGTTCGATGAAATCCGCAAGGTGTTCGCCCAAACCCGCGACGCGAAACGGCGAGGTTACAAACTGGGGCGGTTCAGCTTCAATGTGGCGGGAGGGCGTTGCGAAACCTGTCAGGGGCAAGGGTTGCGCAAAATTGAAATGCACTTCCTGCCCGACATGTACGCGGTTTGTCCCGATTGCGAAGGCAAACGCTTCAACCGTCAGACGCTCGACATTCGCTACAAGGAAAAATCGATTGCCGACGTACTTGACATGCCGATTGTCGAGGCCGCCGGATTTTTCAGGAACTTCCCGGCCATCGCGCGCGTACTCGACAGCCTCCACCGCGTCGGGCTGGGCTACCTGACGCTCGGTCAGTCGTCAACAACGCTCAGCGGCGGCGAGGCGCAGCGCATCAAACTGGCCGCCGAACTGTCGCGCGTCGAAACCGGCAATACGCTTTACGTCCTTGACGAACCGACTTCGGGCTTGCACCTGCACGACATCAAACAACTGCTCGACGTGTTGTCCGAACTGGTGGACTTGGGTAATACGGTTATTGTTATCGAACACAATCTCGACGTGATAAAAACCGCCGACTGGATCATCGACCTCGGTCCCGAAGGCGGCGAACGCGGCGGACATCTTCTCGCCGCCGGCACCCCGGAACAGATCGCCGCCCTCGAAGACAACGCGACGGGACGTTATCTCAGAAAGTGTCTGCAAGGCAAGACGGTGCAAGACAGGGCGGTGTAAGACAGTTAGGAGTCGCGCAATCATCACGTGAACATTTCCCATCAGAGACGCTCCCATCAGAGCCGCGAGAGTTATCGAGCGGAATGACCGCTCCGTGACCGTCGCGGCTCTGAAGGATCGAACAACTGATTTCTTATTTCTGTGCGGGTTCTTAGGGCGGCCACGGTGTAGTCGCATACTTCCAAAGACGACCTTGTCTGTCAGTGGTGATTCTATCGGCCGTTCGAGAGAAATGTCAATTTCAAACTCCTCGCTATCCTCCTGAATGGTGGGTTTTAACAGTTTCCCAGTCCCGGATGGCGTAATTTGTGTGAATTCATGATATAATTGCATCCAAATATTCGGCTGAAGTGTCACGAAAACACTGAAAGCAACGTGATTCAGCCGCAGATTAACAGAGATCAAACACGGACTTCTTCCTGGTTTCCTGAAACCGGGGTTAAACAATTCTTTTTGGAGGTAGCACCATGCAAAAACTTTCACTCACCATGTTGTTGGCAACCTTTGCGTTGTCTTTTTCCCCAGCCATCATGGCCCAGGACGCGCCGGGTTATACGGACGGTCCGTTTTTGCCGAACTCGAAATGGCGGGTGCATGACCAGACGCGTCCGCAGCCGAAAAAAGTTACGCCCGGCACGGGTGACCTCGGCGTTACGGCACCGGACGACGCCATCGTGTTGTTCGACGGCGGTAATCTCGACGCCTGGCAGCGAACCGATGGCCAACCCATCGGCGACGGCATCGCGGACGGCGCGTTCGATATTGTCAAAACCGGGCAACTTCGCACCAAAGAGGAGTTCGGCAGTTGCCAGTTGCACCTCGAATGGGTCACGCCGTTGGGACCGGAAGACCGCATGAACTGGGGTAACAGCGGCGTTTTTCCGATGGGGCTGTTCGAAATCCAGGTCATCGAATCCTGTGACAGCTTCATTTACGCCGATGGCAACGCCGGGGCGATTTACGGTCAGTTTCCGCCGCTGGTCAACCCGGCACGCAAGCCCGGCGAGTGGCAGAGTTTTGACATTTTCTTCACCGCCCCCACGTTTGACGGCGACAAGATGGTCTCACCGGCTTATGTGACAATCATTTACAACGGCGTAATCGTGCAAAATCACCAGGAAATTCTCGGTACCGTCTCGCACAGGGCACTCCCGGGGCCGTATCCGGTGCAAACCCGGGGACCGGTCATGCTCCAGGATCATCACTCCGGCGTCAAATTCCGCAATATTTGGATTCGACCGATTGAGTAGCCAAACAAAAGATTGAGTTGCCGGAATGAAGCCGGTACTTAGACGCAATGACGGGATTCAGGCAACGATGATGCGTTTCCGAATCATCCCGTCATTACGTTGCGCTTCGTTCCGGCTTTTGCTTCCATTGAAGACACCCTCCTTTCAAGGAAAAGGACAAAACGATGAAACAGTTTTCTCTATTATTTTTCTGCATTGTGCTGCTTTTGCGGGCGCATGCTTTTGCCGATCAACCGCCGTGGCACACGTCGCTGTTTTTCAGCGGCGGCGGGATATGGGAAAATCGCATTCCCATGGATTTTGAAAATCGCGGCACCACCGAACTGGCGGGGCTTCCGGTTGCCGTGCCGTTGCCGGGACTTCCAGCTTCGGAAACCGACAAGCTCCGTGTCGTGCGGGCCGATGGTCAGGAAGTGATTTATGGAACAGGCTGGCAACTCGGTCAGAAGAGTGAAGAAAATGAAGGAATGTATCATGTCGATACCGTTCTTTATGTTCCCATTGACGCCAAGCCCGGTGAAACGGTGCGGTATTACGTTTATACGAACCTGACCGGTACTTCAGATTGGCGTCGGGTTCCATTGCCGGAACAGGAAATACTCAACTACAAGGCAGGAATTGAAAATGGCAATTTCGACCAACCGTCCGGTATCGCACCCGATGCAACACGAATTGATGAAGGGGAACCTGACTCTTGGAAGTTTGACGAACAGGACGCGGCGCACCAGATTTTCTGGAGCCATGAAAATCCGCATTCCGGGACGTGTTGCGTCAAAACCGTTGTCGCGGAAGGTGCCGAGCCGACTTGGATTGCCGCGCGGCAAGACCGCATTTTGATTCGTCCCGGTGCGAAGTATCGCTTTTCCGGCTGGGTCAGGGGCGAAAACATCAACGGAACCGCCGGTTGGTACATTCATGTCGGACCGGACGGCGAACCGTTCACCATTTCGCCGATGGCAACGACCAACGAGCGAAACTTCGACTGGAAGAAAATCGAAGTCGAATTTACCGCGCCGCAGAACGCACTCGTGGCCGAAGTCGGAACCGTGTTGCGCGGCACCGGCACAGCGTGGTACGACGACGTGCAGCTCGAATTGCTTGACGCCAGCGAGTCAACGGTTGCCGTGACCGTCGGCGAATCGGAACGGTGTCCGCTCCGGGTTTATCCTGATTCTGATAATTCTCGAGGCTGGTCATCCGGCGATAATTACAGCCACCCCAACGGCTACGAATGCCGCTCGACATTCTGTATCGTCAACGACAGTGAAACGGCCATTGACAGCCCGTCGGTGATGTTCGATCTTCGCGGGTCGTTCGCGCATGGCCGTGTCGGATTGCCGACAGATATTCTCGTGCAAGGTTCGGATCGTTCGCGCGTGCCGGGCAAGTTGATCGACCCGATTCAACGCCAGGTCATGGCAACGCTCACAAGCATCCCGCCGCGCTCGATCAATGACATTCACGTTTACTATCATATCGACGAACAAAGCGGAATGGATACTGCGCCGGCGTCACAAACCGCGTTGCCCGGTACGGAAAGCACGGCGCATCCCGACTTGCAGCAATACAACGACCCTTATCAGGGCTATCAAAATCTTGTGCAAAACGGCGGCTTTGAGACCGTGAGGAACGGACGTGCCGTTGCGTGGCCGGGCGAGAGCCAGTTGGAAACCGATCCGGCCATCGTGCGATTCGGCACGACCTGCGCCCG
>Ga0099364_10008791_pt1 | contig 14145 bp, 9 predicted proteins | sample TergutTh196P3_FD_73070 | JGI IMG/M metagenome (GOLD analysis project Ga0099364, IMG submission 73070) | Microcerotermes parvus P3 segment gut microbial communities from Pointe-Noire, Republic of the Congo - Th196 P3 | ecosystem: Host-associated > Arthropoda: Insects > Digestive system > Gut ... | reverse complement strand
TTATAATTCAGCAGACGCGTTTCGTCGCCTGAATCATTATCATCAAAATAACCCTCCGGCACGGTTATCATTCCCCAACTGCCTCCGGTATCAGCCTGCTCCGCCGGTTCCCACAGAAGACGGACCGCAGCATATGCTCCGCCCGTCAGTAGCACGCAGAGCGCAATGATTGCAGCAACTAATTGCATACGGACGCGGCGTTTCACAAAACTATAGCTTTTGCCGGCCGGAACTGCACTGATGCAATTTTCAAAAACTTGGTCTATATCGGGCATATCATCTTTGAAAATGTAATGAATGATTTCCTGTTCTTTCATGCGAGCCTACCGCCTTTCAATTTAGTATTTCACGTATTTCATTCAACGTGCGGTATAGTTTATGTTTCACATTTGACTCGCTCATGGAGAGCGCCTGTGCGATTTCAGGTATGGTTTGACCGACTTCGTAAAATAGGAAAAACACCTTCTTTACATTTTCCGGTTTTTGCATAATGAGTTTTTTTGCTTCTTCAAGCATGACTTGGTTTACAACGATATCCTCGGTCGATAATTCTCCTGCTTCAATATCCGGCATCTCGAATTCTTCGGAATCGCCGGATTGCGAATACAGCGGGACAAACATCCGCAGCCGTTCGGACAAAGAATAGTGCTTCGCGATTTTTCGTTTCGCAATCTTAAAAAGCAGCGCCTTGGCATTGGTCACGTAATCGATGCCGCGCTCGCAAAGCACACGGTAAAACTCCATGCAGGTATCCTGGAAAATGTCGCTGACATCAGTAATGCGGCCGCATTTTGACGTGATGAATGCCAGCAATTCTTTATTTGTGGAATTATATATTTCCTCAAACCGTGAAGCGATATCCGGTGCGGACATAAAATCACCGCCTCTACTATCGTAATGGCAAGTTTTGCATAAAAAGTTCCATATTTATTTGATTTTTCCAATATCAACAGGTTAACGCGTTAGTTCATCGTTCCCCTGTAGGGGCGATTATCAATCGCCCGTGTCTCTGCAGGGCATTGCGTATCGGGCGATTAATAATCGCCCCTACACGAGAATCATTAACCTGTTGACATTAGTTAGCTAATAATAATTCTAAATGAGAAACATTCTTAACGCCGGTGTTTCGATGCCTATCCCCCAATCGCGCACAAAGGGGGGACTCCCGCATGCTTCGCGTCTTATCAGCCACTTTCGTATCTCTCCATTGCACTGCTTATCTCCATCCCGACTTGCCGCCAGTCAAATAAAAGCGCATTGCAATCAGCAGAACTCCCGTCCGCTGATTCATTATATAAATCCATAGTGGCGCCTAAATCCAATGTCCGCGCCGCTCCACTAAGAAATCCGGGTATAGAAAACAGACTCATAGTTTGCGAACCAATCGCTTTATGCATGATAATCTCACCTTCCTTGTGTATTCGCCCTTTGCTGCACATCTACATTTTACGCACCAAAAATCCTGTTGTCAATAGCCACTCACACGGGCCAGACCGTCCGACAATTACGTTTTATTACGTCCCCGTAGGGCGGGGGCTCTGCTCCTGCCGTTTCTGCCGCCGTGACCGAAAAACAGCAGGAGCAGAGCCCCTGCCCTACACAGATTTTCGCAAATTTTGGTATGCAATAGATTGCCGGGCAGTCCGGCCCAATTTGCCGCCCCGCCCCCTACTACGGGCGCGGGCCTAGGATTACTTCGCCGGGTGGTCGGGCAAAGTACCTCATGAAGTGCACCAGGTCGGCGGTGTCAACCCTGCCGTCGCCGTTTACGTCGGCAGCGGCGACGTTGATCGACACGCTCGGCTGTGAGAAGTACCTGAACATGAGTATCAAGTCTGAGTAGTTGAGCCCCTCATATCCGGGTTGCAATGCGCGCCTGGCGAGGTCTCCGTATACCACCCGGAATACTTCCACGTTATGAGTGCTGTTAAACACGCTGAACGTGCCGAAATTCGCTATGCTGACTGTGATGAAGCCTTGGGCATTTATCTTTGGAAGGGTGAGCGTGTATGTCGTGCCGGACACCGGCGTAAGCGTGCCTTTTACCGCCGAGCCGGAGTTGCTCGTTATGGTTATGTGGCTATCGTTCAGGCCGGTCACGGCCTGGTTGAATACGATTCGTATGCCCGTGCTGTTGGTTTCGTTGGGCTGTCCGTTTATCTGGGATATTGATGTTACCGTGACGCTGGTGGTTGAGGACGATTGGTTTATCGTCAGTGAGAATTCTCTGTAATTGCTGTAACTGCTGCCATATGAGCTCTGCGCCATGACCGTGAAGTTGAACGTGCCGGCTACAGTCGGCGTCCCCGTTAACCGTCCGGCCGTGCTGAGGCTCAGGCCAGTCGGCAGGCTCCCGCTGCTAATGCTCCATGTGACAGTAGCAGTAGTAGTGCTTGTGGCGCTGATGGTCTGGTTGTAAGGCGTGCCGATTGTGCCCTGCGGCAGCGGCGAAGTAGTCGTTATCACCGGAGATCCGGCAGGGGCAACGGTCACTGTCGCAAAGTCGGAAGGGATGGAGGTTGCGCCCTGTGCGCTTACGACGCAGTAGTAGTAGTACGTCCCTGGCGTCAGGTTAGTGGGTATCGTGAAAGTGGCTGTTGTCACGTTTGTATCTGTGTAGCCGGCAGTGCTGCTCGTGGTGCTTACATACCAACGGTAACTTAGTGTCGCTGCCGGGGTCGCAGTTGCCACAACCGACAGGCTGCCGCTTATGCTGCCTTGTACGACGGAGGTATTAGCGGCGGGTTGGGTGGTGATGTTGATGACGCGGGAGGAGATGTTTATTGTGAAATCTCTTACTACGCTGCCTGCGGTATTCGTCGCTCGTACCCTGAAATTATACTGGCCAACCGCTGTAGGCGTTCCGGAAATCACGCCTGTAGACGACGATAGGCTAAGGCCGTCAGGCAGCGTGCCGCTTGCTATAGACCATGTTATAGGCGTGCTGCCAGATGCGGCGAGGGTTCGGGGGGTATACGCCGTGCCAACAGCGCCGTTTGGCAGCGAGGCTGTCGTCGTTATCTCCAGTACCCACAGGGTGGCGATATCGGATTCTGTGATGAGGCCTGCGCTGTCTTTGACTATGACACGGTATTGGGTATTATCTGCGAGGTGGTTTACAGTTTCAAGCGTCAGCGAATTATTAGATGTCGCACTCCCTAAGTTTGTCCATTGCTGTACGCTGCTGCTTGCGCGGTGCTGCCACTGGTAGGTAAGCGGGGCGCTGCCGCTGGCATGCACCGTGAATGTGGCGTTTTGCCCTGCTGTAATGTTTCGGTCTTCTGGGTGTAGTGTGATTGATGGTGTGGCTTGCGGTGTGGCTGTTGTTGATACTTGAACGCTCATGCCTGCGGCGTTCACGGCGTGCATCCTGAATGTGTATTCTGTGCCGTTGGTGAGACCGGTAAATGTGTAGCTTGTGCCATTCGTAACTTCCTCCCTGCTCGCCCAATCGTTTCTTGTAACGTTATAATGGATAATCGGGCTGCCGCCGTTGTTTGCAGGCTCTTGCCAAGACAGCGCAACCTGTCCGTTGCCGGGGGTAGCTGTGAAGTTTTGCGGCGCTGTAGGAACAGTCATGGGGGTGGCCGAAACTGTTGCGGCAGAGCCTTCGATGCCTGCGGCGTTCACGGCGCGCACTCTGAAGGTATAGCTTTGGCCGTTTGTCAGGCCGGTGAAGATGTGGCCTATGTTGCTATCGGGATCTGGCTCGGCAACTGTCCAAGTCGTTCCATTGTCACTGGAAACTTGATAACCGGTAATTGCACTGCCGCCATTGTAGGTTGGAGCTGTCCACAAAAGCGTGACTCGGCCATTGCTGGGGATGGCTTCGAAGTTTTGCGGTGCTGTGGGGGTTCCGGCCTGCTGGCCGGTGACTGTTATTTCCAACTCGTGAAATATTGCAGTATTTTCATCTGATGTGGCTCTGACTTTTACTGTGCCTTCGCTTATTGCGGTCAGTGTTCTTGTGGGGATGTTGAACGACGCGACTCCGGCGGGAGGGTCAAGTGTCCATGTTACTGCTTGATTTGTTGCGTTGGGTGGAGTAATTGCTGCGGTCATTTGCAACGTGTCACCCGGAGCGATCTCCGTTACGCCGCCGGCGCTTGATACAGCAATCCCGGTGACGGGGATTAGGTCGGATGATGGATCCGGATCTACCTTCAGAGTGAAGTTGCCTGTTACCCCATCGATAGCGAAACTCAACTGGTGTTCGCCTTGCGGCGTGGCTGTTGAGGTACTGATGGTTACGGTTGTGGTGTTGCCTGATGTGCTTGTGGTTGTTGGGGAGTAGTCGATTCCCTCGATACTGCCGGCACCATTCAGCATTATCGCTAAGCCGGGAGCTATGTTATTTGTTGTGACTAGGAACGTGGCAGTTCCGGCTGTGCCTTCTTCTAGATTGCCGACTTGCGGACCGACGGTTACGGTTTTCTCCAGCGGTTCAAAGTGTGCTGTCACTGTCACCGGGTTGTCGGGCATTATGAATGTCGTAATTGCACTGGTCGCATCCGCAAAAACCAAACCCAAGATATCTGACGTCCATCCGGTGAACTGATGACCTGATAACGTTCCTGCGTTTATATCAACAGTTGTGCCTACTGCGTGGTTGGCATTAGGCGTTTTGCCCGTCCCATTGCTTACTACTGTGACAAGATGTGTATTAGGCGGGGTGATTTGTCCGCTGATTTCTATGTTCAACTCGCCATATACTCCAGAAGTGTCCTTTGCAGAGGCTCTGACTGTTACTGTGCCATTGGCTACAGCGGTCAGTAATCCCGTGGCTTCGTTGACGTTAGCACTTCCGGTGCCGTCAGATGTTACAGACCATGTTACTGTACCAATTGTTGCGTTGGCTGGTAAAACTTCCGCGTACATTTGCAGCGTGCCGCCGTCTCCCGTAATCGCATCTACGTCTCCCTGACTCGTTACTATTATTCCGGTGACGGGGACGTTGGTCGCAGGAAACTGCACGGAAAAGCTCAAGGTGTTCGCTGTTCCTGTGCCTGTTACCGATACGTTTGTCGGCGGCGGCGCATTACTCACCGTAATTGTCGGCGGCGGGTCAGGCCATTGATATCCGGTCAGCGAAGTCAGTGTCGCCTTTGCGATGTATACTGTACCGGGGTCGAAATTGCCTGTGTGTTGTACATTGTCTTCTGTATACCATGAGAATAGGGTGACATTGAAACCAGTACTACCTCCCGGTGGTTGTAACGCGGCCTGTGGTGGCGCTCCGGCTACAGGCGCTGTGATCATGAACGCCGGGACGCTTGTAATATCCTGAGGACCGCCTGATGAGCCATCATCAAACACCGCTGTTATTGTCACGTTTGCTTCGGGCATATCAAAGCTATAGTCTGTGCCGTCGTATGTGATTGGAACGATTTCTCCGTCAGAGTCTTCATATTTTAGCGAGTCTTCATCGAGTTGGTAGCCGGGGGCCTCATCTATTGTCAAGATGACCTTTTCATTTTCTTCTACGAGTGTGTGTGGAAAAGCTGTGATTGTGCCGTTTTTTATGTCTTCGTCAATAAAGACCATGAAGCGTTTTTCAGTGATTGAACCATAAGCATCCCAATTAGGCCCGTCGTATCCATCCGCGCCGTGTGGTATGATTATTGCTAAGCTAGTGTTGGCGCCATCAAAAACATTATTCCCTAAGCCCGGCGCTTCCATACCCTCAAAGAAAACGTCCCGCAAAGTGCCGATGGTTGAAAACGCGTTATCGCCAATACTTACAACGCTTTCGGGGATTGTAACTGTCTCTAAGGCCGTGCCTGAAAACGCGTTATGGCCTATGGTCTTAACACCGCAACCGATGGTCAGTTCTTCTAAGTCTTCACATTGACTAAAGGCAGACTCCCCAATTGTCGTTACACTGCCGGGAATTGATATGCGTGTCAACGCAGTACCTAAAAACGCATAATCGCCAATACTCACTACACCATCTTCGATTATCAGGTTCGTCAATCCGGTGCAGTGTTCAAACGCTCTTGCACCAATCGAAATCGAATTCACGCTGCTGGGGACTATTACATTGTTAAGGTTGCTACAGTAAGAAAACGCGCCATAGCCAATAGTCTCAATACCATCAAGTGATATACTCGTCAGTGAGATGCAATTTTGAAACGCAAATTCGTCAATTGTATTAATGCTGCCATCTATCTCTACGGTCCCCAACGCTTTGCAACCGGCAAATGCACCCCAGCCAATAATGCCGACGTCGCCCCTTATAATCACGGTCTTCAGAGCTTCGCAAACTACAAACGCACTCCTGTCAATAGTACCAACGTCGCCTTCGATTGTTACTGTTTCCAGACTGCTGCAACCGTTAAACGCATCATACCCAATTTCCCCCACGTCGCCTTCTATCGTCACTGTTATCAGTCTTCTACAGTTGCGAAACGCTTCATGATCAATAGTATCCACGCTGCCTTTGATTACCACCGTTTCCAGACTGGTGCAGCTTGCAAAGGCAGAACCGCCAATGCTATCAAGGCTGCCGTGGATGTATACACTTTCCAGACTCGTGCATTCATAAAACGCGCTCTCCCCAATAATTGTTACACTGCTGGGGATTTCTATATCCTCCAGAGCGGTTTCCGCAAACGCATTACCGCCAATCACCGTTACGTTATTCGGGATAATTATACTCTCCAAGTTAATGCAGCCTGAAAACGTACCAGCGCCAATTTCTAGTATCCCACTCCCGATTGTTACGTCGGCCAAGCTTTCGCAGTCACTAAACGCCCACGAGCCAAGTATTGTTACACTATCAGGGATTTCTATGCTCGTCAGAACGGTTCCGGCAAACGCAGAGTCGCCAATCTCCGTCACGCCATTTGGTATTTCTACTTCATCTAGGCTTTCGCAATAAGCGAACGCAGTACCTCTAATAGTCGTAACGGTGTTTGGAATTGTTACTTCCGTTAAAGCTGTACAACTTTGAAATGCACCAAAACCAATAGTATGAACACCGGGCATTATAGTTACACTACTCAAAGCTATGCAATGAACAAACGCAAAATCGCCAATAGTTTCAACGCCGCCGGGAATCGTTATGCTCGTAAGTCCGGTATCAGCAAACGCAGCCTCACCGATAGTTTCAAGTTTGTCTGGGAGGACTACAACTTCCAACTCTCCGCACCCAGCAAACGCCCAATCGCCGATGGTATTTACGTTGCTTCCAATCGTCAGGCTCGTAAGGCTTGCTATGCTGGCAAACGCAAACTCCTCGATAGTTATAACAGTATCGGGGATAATAATGCTCGACATAGTGCTTCCTGAAAAAGCCTCCTCGCCGATGACCGTAACAGTATAAAGACTAGTCATAGAGGAAAATGTTGCAGGAATTTCAAGAATGGAAGTTTCTGTAGCAGTATGTTCTTCTGCTCTAAAGCCCGTTATTTTAACCTCCGTGCCGCCGTTTACTAATTCCCATACAAAACCGTTGTATACGCCCGTGGTAGCCGCAACCGTCCTATCCCACGTCGGCAGCACTAGCATTGCCGCCAGTATGGCCAGTATTAGTATCAGGCACAGCGCGCGTTTTGCCGGCACTGTAAGTATTATTGCGTTCTTTTTCATTGCATTTCCTCCTAACGGTACGCAGTTGACGGTTTATTGTTTTTGGGTGTTTCGATGCCTAAGCCCCCTTCGCACACGAAAGGGGATGCCGCCCGCAGGCGGCGGGGGTTGTGCCCTTGAGGTTTCCAAATTGCGCCGTACTCATTTTGCAACTGCCCACACGGCACCAAATCAAAATGGTAGGTACTTGCCGTTACGCCCCCATGCCCTCTTTAGAAAAGAGGGTGCCTCCGCAGAGGCGGGTGATTTGATACGCCGCAGCTTATGGCTGCGCAGTTCCAAAGCTTACGTTATTCTATCGTCATAGATGACAATACAGCACTCCATAGGTGAAAGGATTACCCGTGATTCGGAAAGACACGGAAGACGATGTAAACTTGAGTCTGTCTATGCACTCAGCTACGAGCGGTAGTGTAGTGCAAGAACGCTCACGACATGTGCGGTGTATCAAATCACCCGCCTCTGCGGAGGCACCCTCTTTTCTAAAGAGGGCATGGGGCCGTAACCTCAAGTGCCTGCTCATTCGACCTCTATCCTGTTGCTATGCTCCTTACCTCCGGGTATCCGGCATCAGCTATTATGTGTCGCACTAACCTATAAAAGGCGGCAGACAGCGGTTCGTTATCATCGTCGTCTATCTTTATTTTCGTTACCTCGTTGCTTTTCTTATCAATGCGGATCTTACCAGTTAAAATCTGAGAAGCCTCCCCATATGCGTATATTACCGCATCATCGGTGTCTTCAAGTTTTTCTAGCCACCACCACATGTTTGTTACCCATTTCGCTTTGCTAAAATAGAATCCTTCGTCTTCCGTCCTAAGCCCCACTCGCGCACGAGGGGGGAGGGGGGGTGTCCCCTCTTCACCTTATCCAGTGAAAAACAATAGGCTCATTTCCTTCAATCGGATCAAATTCATGGTGGTCAGCAGTAAGAAGCTCCCCGCCTGTAACCAATGCTTGTGATAATACTATTGAATCCGCAAGTGAAATCTTATACAACGCTTTCAACCTCCCGGCTGCCGGGAAAAGCGAGTCGTCAAAGTCATTTATTGAAATAATAGATTGCTTGACTCCGTCTATGATTTTCTTGGCGTATTCCTCTCCCTTGTCTTTATAAAAACCGTAGAATACTTCAAGGAGGTTTACCCTGTTCATAATGAGTTCTGCTTCACCTAACTTTGCCTGTCTATAGGCTTTGGCTACCTTATCAGCACCGTTCTCATTTTTTAGGATCGCAATCAGTGCGCAAGCGTCTAAAACAAAGATTTTACTCACTGACCCATCTCCTTCTCATCATGAGTCATAGCAAGAAAACTGTCCACCGTGAGGTTGCTGTCGGCGGCGAGTCCGCGTAGGGGGCAGTCTATTTGTGAATCTAAAATCGGTATGAGATTAATAATCCCATTAGCTTCATTAACCTTTACTTTTTCAGTTTTTATCAAGCGAAGCAACGGCTCCGGCAGTGTGTTTGTATTAAGCACTAATTCCGCCACAATGGACACCTCTATTCAGTTTTTCTGCAAAGAACTCCAATGATAGAATCCTTCGTCTTCCGTCCTAAGCCCCACTCGCGCACGAGGGGGGAAGGGGGGTGTCCTTCCTGCTCAGCGTTTTGCTATTATTTTCTTTTTTGCTATTAGTATCCCGTATGCTATCAGCAGTGCCGGGAGGAGAAGGGCTATGTTTATTATTGTGTCGTTTGTTTGGGGGTTTGGTCTGGGCGGGTTGATGGGGCCTGGGTCTAAGGGGGTGTTTATCGGTCCGAACATCCATATGCCCGCGTTGTAGTCAAATGTCCACTGGCCGAGCGCTGTTCCGTCGGCTCTGTATTCTATGTATGTTCCGCCTTCGCTTGCGCGTATTGTGTTTTCGGGTATTGTCGGGCGGGGCGGGACTGATGGGTCGTTGCCGCCGCCGAGGCCGCCTGCGCCGTTATTCATGTTGCCGTCGCCCGGCGGTGTGGGTGAGGGTGATGGGGATGGGGACGGTGAGGGCGATGGGGAAACGGATGTGTCTTGTATGTTCACGCTGCCGGATGCTGTTGTGGAGTTTGTGAACACTGTTCCGGCGGAGTTGCCCGGTTTGCCGTCCGGCGTCCCGGTGAATGCAAGGTTTACCGCGCTTGTGCCGATCGGGGCGTTTGAGAGTACATTGAATGTAACATTGACGACTGTCCCGTTTCCGGTCCAGTCGTTAAGGTCTGTGTTTATTAAGCTTATCCATTGGGTTCCGGGCGTCGTCGTCATGGCGAACTGCGTGCTCAGCGGCATTGCTGCTACTGCTGAGGTGACGCCTGTTATTGTCAGGGCGTTCGTGTTGTATGTCACAACCAGTCCTACGGCTGTGAATCCTTGATTGTTGCTGACTGTTATCGGTACTGTTACTGTTCCGTTTCTTGTCGCTGCGATATTGGTGCCTGCGGCGAATGATATTACACTCGCGGAGCTTGCCTGTATCGGCGTCCATGCCAGCAGCATGACGGCGATTACTATGGCCGACGCTAGCAGCTTTTTCATTCGGTGTGTTCCTCCTCGTTTTGATTTGGTACTTGTTGAGCGCTGACCGTTTGCGGTCGGCGGTTATGTGGTTATGTTTACATAGGGAAAAAAGGGGACAAAAGCCCGTATTCATTGTTTCGGTTAAAAACACTGAACAGTTAAGGCTTTTTTTGAAGTTTTTTTATTTTTTTCGTTTTATAGCGTGATTATACACTTTTTCTGCTATGCTGTCAAGCTTTTTGGCTATATTTGGGTGGTTTTTTGTGGTTTTTTAGCTTGTGCTGTTGTTTAGTGAGACAATATTACATGTGGTTCAGAGACATTACCACACATTCAAAAAAGTTCTTGCAAAGCTCGGTGCGGTGTGGTAGTATGCTTTCTGTGCAAATGTTCAGGTACTGCCGCGAAGCTCAAACTTAGATACACCGCGTTTTTGTCGTCCTGAGAGACGCCCAGGTATCTCCGCGTTACTGCGAGTGAGCTGTGGTTGTAGATTTCCATGATGACCACCGGAGACACGCCGCTTTTCCAGGCGTGATACCCGAAAGTCTTGCGCAGGGAATGGCAGGACGCGCGGTTTTCGAGGCTCAGCGCTTCGGAGGCAGAGCGTATGATTCTGTAGGCCTGAATGCGGCTGATGGCATTGCCGGTATTGGGGTTCTCGATCAGGATCTTCCCCCGCCCGGCTGACTCGGCGGCAAACAGCGTCAGCGCCTTGACGGCAGACTTATTGAGGGCTATGATTTTTGACTTGCCGGTCTTCTTCTCAACAAGTTCTATTGACTTCAGGACACGGCTGTTTTTGAAATCGTAAACGTCATCCCAACGCAAGCGAAGAAGGTCGCTTACCCTAAGCGCCGTGTGGACACCCATCACTATGAGCACATGGTTGCGGAGCTGCCCGAGATTCAGATAGTATTCCGCAAGCTCGCGGACTTCCTCTTTGCTGCGGATAGGTTGAGTTGTAGCCATAATATTGGTTCCTCCTAATCTACAATGTACAATGTACAAATGTTGAGTCTGCTCCGCAGACTGATTTGATAACGTTCTTTTAGCTGTCTTGCGGAGATTATAGGCATATAGGGGCTTAAATGTAAATAACGCGCCCATGTAACAGTTTATCACATATGTTACATCCTGTGATGGGCTGCGCCACAATGGTTATATTTATGGCAACCGCTTTCCCCCGTCCGGACGCAAAAAAAGCAGGGCATAAAACCCTGTAATTCCAACATAAAACACGCCCATGTAACATATGTGATAAACAGTTACATCACTTGTACATTGTACATTGTAAATTGAATTGTGGAGCTGTGTGCTGTGGAAAAACGGTTCAACTTTCGGATATACCCCACAAAAGAACAGGAAATACAGATACAGAAGAACTTCGGGTGTGCGCGCTTTGTATATAACCATTACCTCGAAAAGCGCATAGAAGCATATAACAACGGACGTATCTTACTGAGCCATAACGGGTGCTGCCGCGACCTGACGGAGTTAAAGCAGCTTGAAGGCAGCGAATGGCTCCGGGAAGCTGACAGCGACTCCCTGCAGCTCGCGCTGCGAGACCTTGACGGCGCTTTCACGGCATTTTTTCGCAACGTGAAGCAAGGCGGCGTCCACCCCGGATACCCCAGGTTCAAGACAAAACGCGACACACGCCAGTCGTACAGGAGCAAAAACCATATAGTAAGGCAAAGTATAGAGGTACGCGGCAAAGAAATCAAGCTGCCCAAACTCGGCCTCGTGGAATGCAGGGTATCGAAACAAATCGAAGGGCGCATACTCTCGGCGACGGTGATACAGGCGCCAAGCGGGAAATACTTCGTATCCGTATGCTGCACGGGCGTTGAGCCGCAGAAATTGCAAAAAACAGGGGCGGCGGTCGGTATACACATGGGCATACAGAGCCTTGCGACCACATCGGACGGGAAGCAGTATGAAAACATCCGCGCATTTGAAAAAGAACAGCGGAAGACGGCGCGGCTGCACAGGGAAATGTCCCGAAAACCAAAGGACAGCAATAACCGCGAAAAAGCCAGGATAAAACTCGCCCGCGCATACGAAAAGGCCGCCAACAGGAAGAACGACTACCTCCAGAAGCTGACGACGGAGCTTGTGCGCGAATATGACGTAATATGTGTGCGCGACGAGATGCTCACGCAGATAGCTAAAAACCCATTATATGCAAAGTACGTCACGGACGCGGGATGGGGGGAGCTCACGAGGCAGCTGCAATACAAATGCGGCTGGTACGGCAAAGAGCTTATAAAAATAAGCAACTGGCACCCCAGCACACAGCTCTGCAGCAAATGCGGCGCAAAAAACCCGGAAGCCGGATCAAAGACCCGCCGGCACGAATGGGCCTGCCCAAACTGCGGCGCCAAACACGACAAAGCAGTCAACACAGCGGTGAATATCCTGAACGAAGGAATGAAAGCGCAGAGCGCTAGTTGAAAGTTGAGAGTTGAGAGTGGAGAGTTAACTGTTAATAGGTTTTTGCGTCGTATCTTTTATCTACCGGTAATTTAATAATACATCGCTAAAAAATAAGAAAACCTCGCAACCCACGTCCCTTAACTCTCAACTTTCAACTCTCAACTCTCCACTTGATAAACTCTCAACTCTCAACTTTCAACTCTCAACTGGAACAGTACGGCTGGATGGGCCGGAACTTATAGGTCTGTGGAGGGAACGTAAAACGGTTGTGCCGTAGTCCCTGAGAAGCAGAAATCCCGGTGACGGGAACATCAAAAGTGTGTTTTATTTTTAGGGCATGTGTCCCAAGGTTTTGTTTAATAAAGGCATATACGCATTATGCATTACGAATTGTGTTTTGATAAGCAGGGGGGAAAGATGCCGCGGGTATCCGTAGTCATGCCGGTATACAACGGGGAAAACTTTCTGCCCCAGGCAATCGAAAGCATTCTTGCCCAGACTTTTATAGATTTCGAGTTCATTATTATTTGCGAATACGGAACCAACCAAACATCTCTAGCCATCGTTGCGGAATATGCTGAAAAAGACAGCAGGATCACAGTACTGCAAAATGCCTCTATGCAAGGCATAGCAGCTTCGCTGAACAGAGGCCTGTACGCCGCAAATGGCGATTATATAGCAAGGATGGACGGCGACGACATAGCGCTGCCTGAGAGATTGAAAACACAGGCGCAGTTTATGGATGAGAACCCGGATGCGGCAATCTGCGCGAGCCGCGCCACATACATAAGCAAAGCGGGAAAGCGCCTGTACCACAAGGACAATCTATCAGAAAACCCCGAACAGGCGAAAGCGGACCTCCTTTTCTTTTGCTTTATCCACCATCCAAGCGTCATGTTCAGAAAAAACATGCTATTTAGGCATAGCCTGTTTTATGACGAAACCTACACGGCGGCCGAAGACCATGAACTTTGGTGCAGGGCGTCGCATCTGACAAAAATCGCGATAATGCCCGAAGTGCTGTTGAAATACAGATGGCACGCGAAAAGCTCCTATCATACGGACGGCGACGCGCAAGCGGGCCAAACCGTCAGGACAATGCGCAGCAACCTTGAAAGGCTCGGCATCGCAGCGTCGGAAGCGGAGCTAAGGTATCTGCAGCGTACCACATGCCAAGAAAGTTTCAGGGACTACCGCGATGTTGAAAGGCTGCTGGACTCTTTTCGTTGCTTAATCCTCGAAAAGAACCGTGAGCTGAAGCTATATGACGAGGAATGCCTTGAAAAAACTCTAAGCAAGAGAATGTACTGGAAGCACCACAGGATCCGGAGATGGGCCGCAGTCATGCTAAAGAGCATAGCAAAGGCCATGTCAAACGAAAAGTTATTTTCATCGGCAATATACTTGGAACTAAATGGTTTCGCCGCGCTGCTTGGAAGGGCATTAACTTGATAGGGGATCACCGGAATGATTATTACTAAAACACCTTTCCGAGTCAGCTTCTGCGGCGGCGGGAGCGATTTGGCCTCTTTCTACGAAAAGCACGGAGGCTGTGTATTGAGCACTTCTATCAGCAAATACATGTACATATCGGTCCACCCCTACTTCAACCCTAATC
>Ga0099364_10008790_pt1 | contig 14146 bp, 11 predicted proteins | sample TergutTh196P3_FD_73070 | JGI IMG/M metagenome (GOLD analysis project Ga0099364, IMG submission 73070) | Microcerotermes parvus P3 segment gut microbial communities from Pointe-Noire, Republic of the Congo - Th196 P3 | ecosystem: Host-associated > Arthropoda: Insects > Digestive system > Gut ... | reverse complement strand
AAAAGCGAAATAGCGCAAATGCACAAAGGAGGCAAGGTATTTTCGCTTTTCTCTGACTTCGCCCCGCCCTCCGAGCAGTCCGTCGACACGTTTGTCGATTCGGTAACATGATGGCGGCTTATCGAAATGAAAACCTCATTTTCAACCTCATTTTTCTGACACGATAACCTCAGTAGCAAAGCGTCTTCCCACAATATCAACCTCATTTACCTCATTGTGACGTGTGTAAAATGGGGTAAATGAGGTTGGTTTTTCAGGATGCATCGGCTACTGAGGTAGTTTTGTTTTTTGTAAATGAGGTGAAAATGAGGTTTTTGACTCCCGATACTCTACAACGTTACGGTTTGGGGAAACGTGTCGACGGACTGACTCTCTGAGGGGAACCGAAGTCAAAATCCGTCGTCGAGCATCTCGGACACCGGATTGGCAATAAACGCCATTCCCAGCACCGTACCGAGTTGTCTGTCTGTGAGGAGTATTAAATAAGGCGTATCGATTTTAATTTCGATGTTGTTCATCCGCTGATTCCTACCAATCGGGATAGCCATCGCTTCTGCGAAGGTTATTTGTCTCAACGTAAATCCATCTTCATTAACTTCAAAACAGGACTGGACTTTTGCATTGCTACAATAAACATCTTGTCCGAGAACATATTCTGCGGTTCCCTCTGTGAAAGGAGAGTCGCAACCTTTTGCTCTGGCATACTCCGAAAAATCAAACTCTGTGGCAATATCGACTGAGGGGATAAAAAATGATGCCCTTTGATTAACTCGCCTTCCTGCTTGGATTCTCAAGCCCTCACGTGCAATTACCGATGCAAGTTCTTTGAGGGCAGTACCATTGTCGCACTTGACAATCGTAAGATCACACTTATTTAAGGGAAAGCGATAACCTTTTTGATTTCCCCTAAATGATTGATCGTTCACGGTTACAATTTCATGGCTACTCACTATTCCTGAGAGATATTGGATTTCTTTTTGTCCCGTGTCAAAGGAAAAGGGACGCATTACTGGCTCATCATTCCTCCATTCAAATTGCATACTCATTGCCGGAGTCCAGCCTTCTTGAAAGAATACCGCTGTCAAGACATTCATAACTTTATCTGGGCCAGCTTTGACGACGCTACATTCGAATTCCTCAAACATCCTTTCGTCCATCCCTTTGGTGAGAAAATCGGCAATCTCTTTATTGATTCTATTTGCCTCAGATTCGGAGAAGCCAATTTCTCGGTAGGTGGTTCCAAATTTTGTAAGTATTTCATTGGGAGAAACACTGTTAGAGTCGACGCGACCGGTTTTGACCAAAAAATAACCGAGGGAATTGTATTTACCACTCGATTCCCCTCGAAAATTGGTCGGCATATTTTCTTGTAAATAGTTGTTTAGACCGAGAAAAGCCAGTATTTCAGTACCGTCAAAGGATAAAAGTTTATGCAAGTCTTCCTTGGTTTTTCCTTTTGCCACATGCGCAAGGGCAGCATAAGTGGCGATGATTGATGGCGGCGAGAGAGCCGCATTTTCATCTTTCGACGTGGCATAAAAATCGGCGACGAGTTTTGTACCGCTCTGGTTAGAAATCTTCGTGGTGGCTTTCAATGCAACTATGTCGAATTTTGTAGCATTTCTCCGCTGCCCCATCGCATGATCGCCGAGGACGAAGATTGCCAAGAGGCACAAGAGTAATGTCATGTTGAGATTCGATTTCATTTTGGTTCCTTTCTTTTGGTTAGGAGTGATTGTTACGTTGTCTATGCCATTTTTTCCTGAATGGCGACAGGTTTTCGTGGAATTTATTCATTTTTCCATTCATTTTCCGCTTTTTCCTGCCAACTTTCCCACTCTTTTCTGATTTTTTCGAGCGTCCGCTGAATGGTTCTTGTGGCGCAACCCCTCTTTTGTGCAATTTCACTGTTGGAATAGCCGTCTCGCTTTAGGAGAACAATCTCTTCTGCGTCCGGCAAACTAAGGATCCGCTCCCAAGTTTCCGCCAGTTCCAGTGCCAACTCCGGCGAAGGCTCCCTGCCCGGATGTTGAGCGATGCCGTCAGACGATTCCTTCTCCCGACGATTATTGACCGGCGAAAGTGCCGATTCTCCCCCAAGCCGATATTCTTGCCGCCTGTCAGCATATTGACGCTGACGCTCTTTGTTTGTCTTTCGTTGCACAATGGTTGCCAACAGTTTCCAAAGTTCGTCTGAATCGGCAATCGGCTCATCTCGGTTTTTTGCCAAGCGGCAGAAACTATTCATGGCACTTATGGCAACATCTTCTTCATCTACGGCACGCAGGCGCAAGCCGTTCATTCGTTTTTTTGCCAGCCGAACGGTTTTACAAAAGTATTCTTTCCACAATTTTTCGGCGGCTTGTTCATCGCCATCTCGCAGGGCGGGAAGCCAATAGGTCGGACTCTCGGTCATTTTTCTTCTCAAAATCGGACAATTCCTCAAGCGGGCGATGATACCAAAATGGCAAAAAATATCAAGCCGACAGAGCGGCGGACTGCCGGCGGATTCTCTCGGCTTGCTTTTTTTTAACTATGCTGTATAATCTACGATGGTCTCGTGTGCCGCATTAGAGTACTCGTTTTCACCAACAGGAAGAACATCAAGGGAGAAAAATTATGTCCGATCAATCGCCGAACAAAGTTACCGCCGCCGAACTCAACAAATTGAACGAAACCATCGAACAAGCATCGCTGGAAAACGAAGATACCCTGAAAAATATGTATCTGACCTTCCGGCTGGGCAACGAAGATTACGGCATCGAAATCCGATACGTGACCGAAATCGTCGGAATGCAGAAAATCACCGAAGTTCCCGACATGCCGATTTTCGTGAAAGGAGTTGTCAATCTTCGGGGACAGGTTATTCCGGTCCTCGATATGCGGTTGCGGTTCCACATGCAGTCCCGAGACTACGATGAGCGTACCTGTATTATCGTGGTGAATATCAGCGGTTCGCAAGTCGGTTTGGTCGTCGATACCGTCAACGAAGTGCGCAACATTGACAACGATCAGATTTCTCCGCCGCCGAAAACTGCCGGAGCGGACAGTGCCGGTTACATCCAAGGCATGGGCAAAGTCGGCGAATCGGTCATCATTCTACTCGAAGGACAACGACTCCTGCACGAACACGAAGTCGCCAGTCTGGGATTTTAATGCAGCCCGTCGAAAAGTTTGAATAAACTCCGTCGTTCCGGCGAAAGCCTAGCGTTGGGTTGCCCAAAAAAGGAGGAGCATTTTTCACTATGACCTGGCATTCTCCCAAAGAGTCGGCACTGCTTGCTGTCCAGCGCAGGGCAATGAACGATGACTTTGAAGTCTCCTTTTCCCGCCGGGACTTTCCGCAGGGCACCGAAGCAGCACTCGATGCGCTCGATGAAGTAGAACGCATTGAGCGGCAACTTTCCGTCTTCCGATTGGACAGCCAAATCCATTACGTTAACCTTACCGCCCACGAAAGACCGGTGCCGCTGGACAAAGAATTGTTCGATCTCATTGCCCTGTGTGTCCGAATTGCCGAAGAAACCGGCGGAGCAGTGGATATCACCAGCGGGACACTTTGGAAAGTCTGGGGCTTTGCCAAGCGGCAGGGGCGGATTCCCCATGCGGAAGAACTTGACCAAGCAAGAGAGCACACAGGCTATCATTTTTTGGAGTTAGATGAAGCGGAGCAAACGCTCCGTTTCAAAAAACAGGGAATCGAACTCAATTTCGGCTGTGTAGGAAAAGGATTTGCTCTCAATGCAGCGTCGGAAAAACTGCGTGCGCACGGCGTGCACCGTTTTCTGTTTCAAGGCGGATTGAGCAGCGTGTTGGCATCGGGAGGAGGCTGGAAAATCGGTATTGCTCATCCGTTCCGTCCCGGTCAGCGGCTTCGGGAGTTGGCGTTAGAAAACGTTGCAGTTTCGACATCGGGTTCGCAAAAACAATTTTTCCGACACGAAGGGCGGCGGTATTCACATTTGATTGATCCTCGGTCGGGACAACCAGCGGAAGGCGTTTTTACGGCAACGGTGTTAGCACCGACGGCGACCCTGGCAGAACTTCTTTCGACGGCATTTTTCGTTCTCGGAGCGGAAAAAGCAGCGGATTACTGTGCGCACCATCCTGATATTACGGCGGTGCTGACGATTCCGTCGGACAATGTTGCCGACATCAAATGGGGCAAACGGGAGCCGCTTGGAGAATTGTGCGTGATCGAAATAGACTCTACCCTGCGATAAGTTGGACGTTTTTCTTTGTGTCCTTTGCATACCTTGCGGTTAAATCCTTTTACGAGATACATAGTCGAGTCATAACAAGTCCTTGAACATTTAGAATCAACGAAACAACCTCAGTAGCACCCATCAACTGTGGTACAAGGCTCGCCAAAAGGTGAGATGGTCGATCACGATGTCCAAAAAATGAGTCAAGGGTAGTGTGAACACACCCTAGACATGGCACCGTTTCGGTGCTATAATGGGCAGAAGTCTATTTCAGAGGTGTACCGTGAGCGAACAACAGAACGCAGAGCAAAAACCAGAACAAGATAATCCCCAACGAGGCTTCTCCCGCCGATCTTTCTTCCAAGTCGCCGGAGTCAGCGGACTCGCACTGACGACCGGTTGCATCGGTGAACCCACCGGCGGCGAAGGTTGGATACCGGGACAGTACAACAAAGTAGGAAACTTTCCCGTCCAAGTACGCGGACGAATTCCCATCGACTCCCGCGATCTCACTATCGAGCGGGCAGAGCATAAGTGCATTCTCTGCGGTCAGTGTGTCGAAGTCTGCGACCGCTATCAAGCCGTCATGTACCACTACGAACTGCCCCTCATCGACGATATTCCCTGCATCGGGTGCGGACAGTGTTCGCTCTGGTGTCCCACCAGTTCCATTACCGAAAGGGATGACACCGGACGGCTCTTTGAAGCACTCGAAAATCCCGACCTGCACGTCGTTGTCCAAACCGCCCCGTCCACAAGAATTGGACTTGGCGAAGAATTCGGGCTCGATCCCGGCTCCAACGTCGAAGGCAAACAAGTTGCCGCCCTGCGTGCGCTGGGGGTTGACACTGTTTTGGACACTAATTTCGCCGCCGACTTGACCATTATGGAAGAAGCGACAGAGTTGGTGCATCGGCTCACTACGGAAGGCTCCGCGGTGCCGCTCTTTACGTCCTGTTGTCCAGGCTGGGTTAAATTCTGTGAGATGTTCTATCCCGAATTGATCCCGCATCTCTCCACTGCCCGGTCGCCGATGAGTATGCTGGGACCCGTCATCAAAACATATTACGCGGACAAGCGGGGGATCGACCCGGAAAAAATTGTTTCGGTTGCCGTAATGCCCTGTACCGCCAAGAAGTTCGAGTGCGCCCGACCAGAAATGAACAATGCCGGTCGAAAACTTGACAAGCCGGAACTTCGAGACACCGATATTGTGATCACCACACGCGAACTGGCGAGGATGATCAAACAGAAAAGAATCGATTTCTTCGCACTGGAAGACTCGCCGTATGACGACCTTTTGAGTGAATACTCCGGCGGCGGAGCAATTTTCGGAGCGACCGGCGGAGTTACGGAAGCGGCGGTGCGTTCAGCGTACTATTTCGTTACGAAGGAAGAGCCGCCGGCGGTGGTTCTCGACCTGAAACCGGTGCGAGGATTGGACGGAATCAAGGAAGCCGCTTTGGAAGTACCGGGCTATGGCGAAGTACGGATAGCGGTCATTTCCGGGTCGGCAAACGCAAAGAGATTCTTGGACGCAGTGGTGGAAGACGCAGACGGTTCGGTCAGGCGGCGTTTGAAGGATTTTCATTTCATCGAAGTCATGGCGTGTGCTGGGGGGTGCCTCAGCGGCGGCGGTCAACCGAAGACGGCATTGCCTCCGTCGAATGCGGTTCGGGCACCTCGAACAGGGGCGATCTATGCGATTGATGAAAAATCGTCTGTTCGGATGTCGCACAAGAATCCTCAAATCAAGGTTCTGTACGACGAGTTTCTCGGCGAGCCATGCGGCGATGTCGCCCATAAGTTGCTTCATGCCCATGAAGGGGACTACCGGGACCGCAGTGTGCATTTTACGGCGAAGAAGTGAAATGAAATAGGGAGTTTTAGCGAATAGTATCTGTATAACTTTTTTTGGCTCATCGGGGATTTGCGTACCTTGATGGCAAGTGTCGTGTTTCCTTTGAAACCAAGGGTTTAGCGGGCTTTTCTCCCTTGTCCCTTTCGTCGGTCGCCATCGCCTCGGCTCCTCTCCCCAACGAAGAACCTTGTTCACTGTATTCCAAAGCAATTTTGACAATCCATCTCCAATATAACAAACCATTATGATACGCATTTACAACACCCTCACGAAAACGAAGGAAGAGTTCAAACCCGTCCAACCCGGAAAGGTCGGAATTTACCTCTGCGGACCGACGGTCTATAAACCTTCGCACATCGGACACATGGTCGGTCCCGTCATCTTCGATGCCGTCAAACGCTATCTGGAATACAGCGGCTACCAAGTAAAGTTCATCATCAACATCACCGACGTGGACGACAAACTCATTGCCGAGGCAAAGAACCAGAACCGGTCGATGCAGTCGATTGCCGAAGAAATGACTGCCGATTATTTCAGCAATCTCCAAGCAATGGATGTATTCGACTCTGTCGATGCGTTTCCCAAAGTGTCCGATCACATCGGCGACATTATCGGCTTTGTACAAGACCTGATCGACAAAGGATTTGCCTACGAATCTGAAGGGGATGTCTATTACGATGTCGGCAAGTTTTCGGAGTACGGGAAACTTTCGCACCGCTCGCTGGAGCAGATGACCGGCGAAGGGGGAAGCACTGCCGACAAAAAGCATACACCTTTTGACTTTGCATTATGGAAAGCGGCAAAACAGCCGGATGAGCCTTCGTGGGATTCTCCGTGGGGTAAGGGACGACCGGGCTGGCATATCGAGTGTTCGGCGATGAGTCGGGAACTGTTGGGAGAAACTTTCGACATTCACGGCGGCGGTCTCGATCTTGTTTTTCCGCACCACGAAAACGAGGTTGCTCAAAGCGAAGCCCGGCACGGCAAGCCGATGTGCAACTATTGGATGCACAACGGTTTAATGCAAGCGTCGAGTGAAACCGGCAAGTTAGGCGGCAGAAAAACGTTAGCCGCCAATGAAAGCCGGGAACGCTGCATGAAAGCCGGGAGCGCAGCGCAGCGTAGCGACCGGATAGAACCATCGGATCCGGTCGCTACGGCTACCGCCTACGCTCCCGGCTTTCATGACCTCGCCGCCCAAGAACTCGGCAAAATCAGCAAATCGAAGGGCTCGAACGCTTTTAGCGACATGTTAAAACAGACCGCCCCAGAGACGATCCGCTTCTTTTTGCTTTCGACGCACTACCGCCGACCGATTGATTTCAGTATGGAGCGAATCGAAGAAGTCGCCAAGGGTCTCGAAGCGTTTTATCGGTTCTTCAAGCGATATGAAAAAATGAGCGGTAAAAGTTTTTACACGTTAGTCGCTCCGCCTGCGGAGCGCAGTGCGGAGCACGTCGCAGGCGACGCGGCGAACTTGCGTCAAAAGTTTCTCGACTTCATGAACGACGATTTCAACACCGGCGGAGCGATTGGTGTACTGTTCGATTTACTTCGGGAGTTAAACAAACTTGCCGACGATAACAACGTTGAAGCACTAGGCTACGGCGTTTCTGTCTTGCGGGAACTGACTCATTCGGTAGGACTTTTCCTCGAACCGCCGCCGGGTGCCGCAGGCGGCACGGCTAACAATGTGCTGGTCGGCAAATTGATGGCGTTGTTGATTGACTTGCGTTCGTCGGCGCGGCAGAACAAGGATTTTGCGATGGCGGACAAGATTCGCCAAGACCTCACGGCAATCGGTATCACTTTGGAAGACCGTCCCGGCGGAACAGAATGGAGTTTAACCTAAAAAAAGAGCCGGAGACGGAGCGCGGCACAGTCCCCGGTTGTTGCCCTCACGACCCCGATTTATTCACAAAATTCCGCTCAATGAATCCCGTGTCGATCTTGCCCGACTGAAAATCAGGATGTTCCAAAATTTTGAGTTGTAACGGAACCGATGTTTTAATGCCTTCGATCTTAAACTCATTCAAACAACGGCGCATACAATCTATCGCTTCCTGACGCGTCGGTTGATGCACCAACAACTTGCCGACCATCGAATCGTAGTTCGGACTGACCGTGTAACCGGCGTGAACGTGTGAGTCGAACCGCACGCCGAATCCGCCGGGTAAAATCAATTTTTCGATCTTGCCCGGACAGGGACGGAAATTGTGATCAGGGTCTTCCGCATTGATCCGGCACTCGATAGACCAGCCGTTCGTCTGTATCTCCGATTGCTTGAACGGCAGCACCTCACCCGCCGCCACGCGGATTTGCAACTTTATCAAATCAATGCCGGTAACGAGTTCCGTTACCGGATGCTCGACCTGAATTCGGGCATTCATCTCGATAAAATAGAAATTTTCGTCTTTGTCCAGGAGGAATTCGACTGTACCGGCATTGTAATAATTTGCCGCTTTGACGAGTTTCACGGCGGACTCACAGATTGCTTTTCGGGTCGATTGTTTCAGGTTTGGACCGGGTGACTCTTCGATCAATTTTTGATGACGGCGTTGCATCGAGCAGTCGCGTTCCCAAAGATGAAAGACGTTGCCGTGCTTGTCGGCAATGATTTGCACTTCGACATGCCGAGGACCGTCGATGAATTTTTCGAGATAGACCGCTCCATTACCGAAGGCGGCTTGCGCTTCTTGGATGGCTTGCTGGATTGCCGTTTTCAGTTGTTCAGCATCTTTGGCGACTCTCATTCCTCGTCCGCCTCCGCCTGCCGAGGCTTTTATCAAGACGGGAAATCCGACTTTCTTGGCGAATTTCAGTGCTTCGGCATCGGATCCGATGAGTCCCTCTGAGCCGGGTACGCGGGGAACGTCTGCTTTTTGAGCGATTTCTCGGGCATTGTTTTTATCGCCGAGCAGTGCCATCGCTTCGGAAGTCGGACCGATGAATTCGTATCCGCAACTTCGGCACACGTCGGCGAAGTGGGCGTTTTCAGCGAGAAAACCGTAGCCGGGATGGACGGCTTCCGCTCCGCCCACTTCGCAAGCACTGATAATGCGGTCGATTTTGAGATAGGAGTCGGCGGACTTGGCGGGACCGATGCAGACCGCCTCGTCGGCGAGATCGAGATAGGCGGCACCGCGATCCGCTTCGCTAAAAACGGCAATGGTCTCAATGCCCATTTCCCGACAGGCTCGGATTACCCGCAGCGCAATTTCTCCTCGATTGGCAATAAGAATTCGTCTGAACATAGAGAGGCTATTGTACTCGGAAAATGCCGGGATGCAATACGCAGTCGAATGACCCGGAACCTTGTGCCAGTCCGCTAACAAGTTTTTGGGTGAAATTTCCGAGGTAGCCTGTCAATCGCAGAATGACGTGATTTTCGGCAAGATTTCACAAATCGACAGACACCGACACACTCGCCCGATGGTCAGGTGCCTACATTTTCAGTGATTCCAACATATCGGCTACACATTTTGAGAAAAACTTGTTAGCGGACTGAACCTTGTGCCTTTGCGAGAGAATATGTTTGACATGTCCCTGGAATCTGCTACCATGATGGACGTTATGGATTTAGATACCATTATATTTCCCGGCGTTGACCTGGCTTCCCCTATTGTCATCGCCGGTCCTTGCAGTGCCGAAACCGAAGAACAGGTTCTTGAAACTGCGCACGAAGTTGCTGAACAAGGCATCAAAATCTTCCGTTCCGGTATCTGGAAACCCCGCACAAAACCAGGAGGCTTCGAAGGTGTAGGAGCCGACGGACTCGCGTGGCTTAAACGGGTCAAGCGGGAAACCGGCATGTACGTAACCACCGAAGTCGCTACCAAAGACCACGTTTTTGAAGCCCTAAAAGCCGGGATTGATATGCTCTGGATCGGCGCACGAACGTCGGTCAATCCCTTTGCCGTTCAGGAAATTGCCGATGCGCTGCGCGGGGTGGATATTCCCATTCTGGTCAAAAATCCGGTCAATCCCGACTTGGAACTTTGGATCGGTGCCATCGAGCGGCTGCATCGGGCAGGAATTCGGCAAATCGGAGCGATCCACCGGGGGTTCAGTTCTTACGAAAAGAAGACGCACCGCAATCCGCCGATGTGGCACATCCCGATAGAGTTACGCCGCCGGATTCCGCAGTTGCCGATTTTTTGTGATCCGAGTCACATATCGGGCAATCAGGAGTACATTGCTCCGCTCTGCCAGCAAGCGATGGATTTACAATTCAATGGGCTGATCATCGAGACGCACTGCACTCCTGAATCGGCTTGGAGCGACGCATCGCAACAGATCACGCCGGAAATGCTCGCTTGTCTCCTGCAAGCATTGGTGATTCGGAATGCGGATCGTCCCTCGCAGAGCCTTTCGGAATTGCGTTGCCGACTCGATCAGATCGACGACGGAATTCTGGAACTTCTGGCACAACGGATGCGGATTGCGGTCGAAATCGGCGCATACAAGAAGGCGCACAGTATGCCGATTTTGCAGACGATGCGGTACAGCGAAATTATCGAACGCAGTGCAGAGTTCGGCAAAACGCTCGACCTCGATCCTGACTTCGTCCGGGAAGTGGTCAAGACGATTCACGAAGAATCCGTCCGAAAACAGATGACCGTGATGAATTAAGGGGCTGTTTATACTGTAAAATGCCAACGCACTACGATCCCTTTTTGAACTGCGAGCCGTTTACTACGGCAAGCGCATCAGGCAGGCGAAACTTGTTTTCGTACAGGGCTTTGCCGATAATGCAAGCGTGAAAGTTGCGCGATGCAAGGCGATGGATGTCGTCTAACGAAGCAATTCCGCCGGAAACGATGAGCGGAAACGGCACTGCTTGACGCATTGCCTCCATCTCGTCGATGTTGGGTCCTTCCAGCATGCCGTCTTTGGCGATGTCCGTATAGACCAATGTCGCCAAGGGCAGGTCTATGTAGTGCTTTGCCAAGTCGGTTGCAAGAGTTTGACTTGTTTCCAGCCAACCTTCTGTGGCGACGAGTCCGTTGCGTCCGTCAATACCGAGAACTAATTTGAGGGGAAATTTTTGACACATTTCCCGAAACCAATCGGTTTCTTTGAGTGCCTGCGTTCCAATGACAAGACGACAAACACCAGCATCGAGATATTGTTGGATGGTTTCTTGATTGCGTATCCCTCCGCCGACTTCAATGGGAATGTCTATGCTTTCGGCAATTTTACTAATGATCGCAAAGTTCGTCGGTTTTTTGTCTTTTGCGCCGTCGAGATCGACGATGTGCAGAAATTCGGCACCTTGCTGTTCCCAATGTTTTGCCATTTCGACGGGACTGTCGGCGTAGATGGTTTCTTGGTTATAGTCTCCTTGTTGGAGTCGGACGCATTTTTCGTTTCGGATGTCGATGGCGGGTAAAATGAGCATGATGTTGGACTTGTTGCATAACCCTGATTTTTCTATAAGGAACCTCTGAAAATACCTTTTAAAGGTTCCCTATAATTATGGGGCTATGGAGCGAATTGTAGCCAATTGTCCTTTCACGTCAAGGAGGACAAATGATCCGCGTAGAGCAAAAAAGATTTACTTTGCCCAGCGGATAAACGTTCACAGAGCCCGGAGTGGAAACTCTGGTGCGAGACCGAAAACGCCGTATCTACACTGCAACACGTCAATAATTTCACTTTTTCTTTGTGAATCGTTGTGTTCTTTGTGCCTTTGTGGTAAAAAATGATTAACCACAAAGGCACAAAGGACACAACGATACACTAACGTTTTGAAAAATATCGTTTTGCCGCTCGTTTTATTTAGAATGAAAATTGGATCGGAAAACTGAAAGGCAACAAAGTCGTTTGATTCAATAAGGCAGTGAGCAATGGAAAAACGACGTAAACCCTCACTGATGTCACTCTTTGGCAGCGCGGAACACGGCGGCTTACTCCGTGCGTTGCCTCACAGTCTCCGATTTCAATTTTCAAGGCGAAGTCTAACACACCCAACGTCAGGAAGCGTCAGGAAAAAGAATGACGTTTGGGTTCGGTGAACTTTTATCCACCAGGACAGTAACAGCACATATCAGTTTGGGCAACCTGCACATTATGGCGGTTGTATCGCCCCCCCTTGCTAAACTCTTTTCTTGCACTAATTCTGTCCGACATGAGAACGTGAGTGTCCGACCAGAGAATAGGAACATGTCGCGTGCAGTTATTTTACTTTCAGGGGGGCTCGATTCGGCAACGGCGGCGGCGATTGCCAAAAGCGAGGGATACGAACTCTTTGCGCTGACCGTTGATTATGGACAGCGGCACAAAATCGAAATCGAATCCGCAAAAAAAATCGCCCACCGCCTGGGCGCGGCGCAACATCTTATCGTGCCGATTGATTTTCGTCTCTTCGGCGGCAGTTCGTTGACCGGCGCTTTAGAGGTTCCCAAAGATGTGCCTTTTGAACGCATCGGACAAACCACTCCGAACACTTATGTACCGGCACGGAATACCGTTTTTTTGGCATTGGCTCTTGCCTATGCCGAATCGGTTGGAGCCGCAAAAATTTTTATCGGCATCTCGGCGGTCGATTACAGCGGCTATCCTGATTGCCGACCGGAATTTTTACACGCGTTCAATTCGCTTGCAAACTTGGCGACAAAAGCAGGTCTCGAATCGTCTTTGTTTTCCGTGGAAGCCCCTCTCCTTGCATTGAGTAAAAAGGAGACGATTCTGCGCGGCTTGGAACTTGGTGTCGATTATTCGCTCACGTTTACCTGTTATGATCCGTTGCCGGAGGGCAAAAGTTGCGGACGTTGCGAGTCGTGTCAATTACGGCGGCACGCCTTTCGTGAAGCCGGTCTTCCCGACCCGGCGGTGCAGGGCGTGTAAAAATCCCAAAAATCATGTACAATCGTCTTATGTTAAAAATCGGTTCGCACACTTTTCAAAGCCGACTCTTCGTAGGTACCGGCAAATACGTCTCTTACGATGTCATGCGGCAAGCCCTCGAACTCTCCGGTTCCGAGTGCGTTACCGTCGCTGTGCGCAGAGAACGGCTGTTCGACAGAGAAGGACGCAACCTGCTCGATTACATCGACACAAAACGTTACACCATTCTGCCGAATACGGCGGGTTGTTTCAGTGCAGACGAGGCGGTACGCGTCGCCCGGCTCGGTCGGGAAATCCTGGAGCAAATGCAAAATCCCGGCGCAAATTGGGTCAAACTCGAATGTCTCGGCGACACCAAAACGCTCCTGCCCGACCCCATCGAAACGGTCAAAGCCACCGAAACTCTCGTCAAAGACGGCTTTGAAGTATTGGTGTACACAACCGACGATCCCCTTGTTGCCAAACGGATCAAAGACTGCGGTGCCGTCTCCGTGATGCCTGCCGGAAGTCCCATCGGATCGGGACAAGGAATTCTCAATCCCAATGCCATTCGGATCTGTTTGGAATATCTCAAAGAGGGTGATCCTGACTATCCGGTGATCGTCGATGCCGGTGTCGGAGCGGCAAGCGATGTAACGGCGGCAATGGAACTCGGAGTGGACGGCGTGTTGCTCAATACGGCGATTGCAGAAGCGAAAAATCCGATTGCGATGGCAGAGGCGATGAAATATGCTTGCGAGTCAGGTCGGCTTTCCTATCTGGCAGGTCGAATTCCGAAAAAACTGTATGCCACGGCAAGCAGTCCTATGGAAGACCGGGTTGGCGGTTGACCGGTATTCCGGCGTAACCTAACTTTCCATAACGTCATTTTACCGATTTTTGGCGAGTTCGTTTGCCTCGTCTTCGTACTTTTTCGTGAGTTTTTGGATTTCCTCTTTCGTGGTGTCCCGGACATCTTCCGAAAAGATTTTGTTCTTTTCGGATTGCTCTGCCATTTTGTTGCCGTCTCGCCGCACATTGCGGACGGCGATCTTTGCTTCTTCACAGAGTTCTCTAACTCGGGCAACCATTTTTTGCCGCACCTGCGTCGAAAGCGGCGGAATGTTCAGCCGGATCACCCGACCGTCGTTGTTCGGCGTGTAACCGAGATCGGCGGCGATGATTCCCTTTTCGATTTCCTTAAGCGTGCCGGCATCGAAAGGTCGAATCACGATTTGGCTCGGCTCGGGAC
>Ga0099364_10008789_pt1 | contig 14146 bp, 12 predicted proteins | sample TergutTh196P3_FD_73070 | JGI IMG/M metagenome (GOLD analysis project Ga0099364, IMG submission 73070) | Microcerotermes parvus P3 segment gut microbial communities from Pointe-Noire, Republic of the Congo - Th196 P3 | ecosystem: Host-associated > Arthropoda: Insects > Digestive system > Gut ... | reverse complement strand
TGGAAACAGCCGAACTGGTGGAACCGTTTTCGTTCACTAAAGGCTGCCGGGTACTGAAAATGAAGTACTTCGGACGCCCAAAGCAGATCGGCCTTATTGACCCCCATGCTCAGGGAACCATGCTGTTTGATCTCAGGTTCGACCCCGCCCAGGAAAAACCGCTTGACGACAAGAAAGCTGAACGATACATGATTGATCGTCTGGTTGCACTCATGAAATGGAACGACGCACCCCCCGATCAATATCATCGCCTCGGGCTGGAGAGCATGGCATGACGATGTTTGCCGAACGGACACGCCTAGTGAACCGCTTGGGCATACGGACAAGCGGACAGGAGCGAAAACCGCGATGATCGATTTGATCCTCCCCACCCTAGCACCCGCTAATTTGTGTTTAATCGTCATTGGAGTAATGTGGGGGTTGGTATTCGGCATGATCCCCGGCCTGACCGCCACTTTGGCGGTGGTAGTGCTGATTCCGTTAACTTACGGCATGAATTCGGTCTGGGGCATATCAATGCTTATCGGCATCTATGTCGGCGGCGTGTCGGGGGGATTGATCTCTGCCGTTCTCATAGGTATGCCGGGGACTCCGTCGTCCATCGTCACCTGTTTTGACGGTTTTCCAATGGCCAAGAAGGGATTGGGAGAGAAAGCCCTCGGTATCGGTATTACCGCCAATATGGTGGGAACTCTTTTCGGCTGGTTTTTCCTCATCACTCTGGCGCCGGAAATCGCCCGTTTTGCTCTAAGATTTGGCCCGTTCGAAATGGTCGCGGTCATTCTATTCGGACTGACCGCCGTTATCGGCTTATCCGGTGATTCCATGATCAAAGGCCTGATCATGACGATGTTCGGACTTCTTGTGTCCACCATCGGTCTCGATCCGACCTATGCCATGCCTAGGAATACCTTCGGCACCGAATTCCTCATGTCCGGCATTTCAGCCGTTCCGGCTATGATCGGTCTGTTCGTCATCTCCCAGGTGTTCATCGAGGCGGAAAACCTATCGGTCAAGTTCATTGTCCCAAAACCGGAAAGGGTTGAACGCACATTCACCATGCAGGAGTTCAAGGAATCCATCCCAAATTTCATTCGCTCCGGCTTTACGGGATTGCTTATCGGCATCCTCCCGGGAATCGGCGGTGCCTTGTCCAATTTGGTCGCTTACGACCAAGCCAAAAAAGCATCCAAGCATCCGGAAACATTCGGCACCGGCAATATTCAAGGCATTATCGCCCCCGAGACGGCCAATAACGCTGCGATAGGCGGCGCTCTCATTCCTATGCTTTCGCTAGGGATCCCCGGTGACGCGGTGACGGCGGTGCTACTAGGCGGTTTGATGCTTCACGGCTTGGCTCCTGGCCCACTTCTCATTCGCGAAAACCCAGAAATCGTCTACGGGGTGTTTTCTTCACTATTTCTCGCGACTTTGGCCATGTATTTCATCATGATGGGTGGGCGCCGCATCTTTCCCACCCTACTCCATATCCAAAAATCATATCTCCTGCCGATTGTACTGGCTGCCGGTATCGTTGGTTGTTACAATCTCCAGTACAGCCTGTCCGATGTGTGGATTTCGATCATTTTTGGGATTATCGGTTTTTTTCTGATCAAGCACAAATTTCCCTTGACCCCCATCGTCATCACACTGGTGCTTGGTCAAATGCTAGAAGAAAATCTGCGGCTAGGCCTGCTGACGTCCAACTCCAGCATCCTGCCCCTGTTCACCCGGCCTATTTCTCTGGTGTTTGTTCTAGCTTCGGCGGCTTCGGTATTTCTGCCCTTAATCAAACGAATGCGTATGAAGACGGAGTGAATGGAAAACACCGAGTGACAAAATATATTCCCCGGATATCATAATGTCAGATTCGTACAAACCCTCACAATAAAGGAGAATATCAAATGAAAAGATTTTTCCCGTTGTTGCCAGCAGTAATAAGTTTCGTGATATGTTTGTTGTTTTCAGCATTCACCCATGCGGCTGAATATCCAGAGAGGGAAATCCGCATCATCGTAGCGTTTGCGCCCGGTGGGCAAACCGATCTGATTTCCAGAAAACTGGGGGAAATCATCCAGTCCAAACAAATAATGCGACCATCCCTCCTAACGGTCAACCTGCCTGGCGGCAATACTGCCGATGCCGTCAACGCCACCAGGCGGGCCAGGCCAGATGGATATACTTTTTTTCTTCATCATACCAACCTCATAACCAACAACGTCATGGGCAACTTAACTACTAAGTACTCCGAATTTGACTTGGTTGGCGGTCTTGTCGAACAACCATTCGGCATAGTCGCCCGCTCCGACGACAACCGCTGGAAGGATGCGTCTGAGTTCGTCGCCGCCGCCAAGGCCAACCCAGGTACTTTGTCCGTCTGCTTCCCCGGCTTCGCCAGCCCTGGCCATTTCGCCCTCCTGCAACTCCTGGCCGCCTTCGGGGGTCTAGGCTCGGTGAAGGAAGTACCGTACACCGGCGGCGCCGCTGCCATCAGCGCCCATTTGGGTGGACATACCGACCTGCGATCGACCAATATGGGGGATTCCGCCCGTTATGTCACTTCCGGGGAAATCAAGTTCCTCGGCATGATTTCCAGCAAACGCAATCCCGACTTCCCCGATGTCCCCTGTCTGAAGGACATGGGTTCAAACGCCGAAGGCCTTATTCTGCGAACTGGTTTTTTCGCGCCCAAGGGCATACCGGAGGATGTCAAGACCAAGTTCATGCAAATCATCCGCGCCGCTGCGGAATCTCCGGAATTCGCCGAGTTTTCTAGATTCATGTCTAACACCGTGGTCCTCTCTTCGGCCGAGGAATTCCACAAGGCTTACGACGAGGATTTCAAAACCATCAGCGAACTTGCCAAAGGGTTGACGAAGCAGTAAAGGAAGACTACCGGAATAATGCGGAAAAATGAGACCCTAATCCTTGTGGCACTCATCTGTTTTTCCATTGGTTGTATTAAATCAATGCTGGGTGGATCGTCCATTGTACTCAGAGACGAGATCCTGCCGGCCAATCTATATTCCAATGTCTTGGCCGGCTTTCTGATTTTCGTCTGCATTATCCGGCTGGTCGTTCTCTATGGCAAAAACGCCGTTGCTGACGATGACAAAAAAATTATTTTATTCACCCCGACGGCTTTTCTTATCGCCGCATGCTCAATTATTTATGCGATTGGTATAACCAGCATCGGGTTCTACATCTCGTCTTTCATTTGCTTACTTGCGCTGTTTCTCGGTTTTGAGAACTGGAATAGGGCAAAAATAGGGACGGGGCTTATTTTCTCAATCGGTTTATGCATTATTTTTTATGTAACGTTTTCATATATGAAAATTTATTTGCCCGACGCTATTTTTTTCTAAGACTATAAACTTCATCAGTTCGGGACAAAATCCGCACGCAAGGGTGTTTTTTTTGAACCCATAAAATATGGATGTCATAACATGAATAAAATACCTATTGTCGCCATCACCATGTCCGAAGCCGCCGGCATCGGCCCGGAAATCCTTGTCAAAGCTCTGGCGGGTGAGGAGATAGCGGCCTTCTGTCGCCCGATTGCCATCGGCGACGCTAAAGTAATGCGAAAAGCTGTCGAGTCCACCGGCACCAACGTCGGATTCAACGTGATCAAGAAATTTGAGGAGGCAAAATTTGAGCCAAAGCGCCCCGATTTAATTGACCTAGACAACATCCCGTTGGAAAAGTTGCATCCCAGTCATCCCGACGCCATCACCGGCCGCGCCATGCTGGATTATACCCGTTATGCGGTTGACCTGTTTCTAGCTAAAAAGATCGACGGCGCCATCGGCGGGCCGCACAGCAAGAAAGCGGCGGAAGAAGCAGGTGAACATTTCGACGGCTATCCCGGGCTCATCGCAAAAATAACGAACAGTCCCCATCCCTACCTCATGCTGGTATCTGGAGGACTTAGGGTATCAAATGTCACACTCCATGTTTCCTTGCGGAATGCCCTAGCCATGCTGGACAGAGCTTTGGTACTTAACTGCATTCGGGAATCAGACAAAGCTGTAAAAGCCTTCGGCATCGCCAAGCCTAGACTTGCCGTGGCCGGCCTCAACCCGCATGCCGGCGAAGAGCGCATGTTCGGGGACGAGGATGAGGATATCATTAAACCCGCCATAGCCGATGCGGTAAAGGAAGGCATCAACGCCACCGGACCATATCCAGCTGATTCATTGTTCTACGGTTGCCTGACAAACGACCGGTTCGACGCCTATATCGCTATGTACCACGATCAGGCGCATCTTCCTGTCAAGGCACTGGTATTCAAAAGCGCGTCCGCAATGGCCATCGGCGTACCGGTAAACTGGGCGACCGTAGATCATGGCTGCGCCCTCGACATCGCCTGGAAAGGCGTGGCGGATCCGGCCGTGCTGATAGAAACCGTCAAGTTAATCAGCGGCCGTGCTCCCACGTTCAGGCAGTTTTTCAAGTAAGGCGCGCGTCAAAAAATAAGTTGTACAACCTTTTAACGTAAAACGCGGCTACAACCATAAATCGCACGCTCCAATGTAAGCATTATTTTGTGACAGATCCTAAGAAAGCACCATGCAGCGTTTCCGGAAACCGTAGTCAGAAATCACACGCCCCCGGTGTAAGAATTATTTTGTGGTAGGCCCTAACAGCTTGTTAAAAAAGGTCGGTTTGTCGCCGCGGATAAAAGAAAAAGGCCCGAGAGGTAGTGTTCAAAAATCGCGACAATCTGGTGTTTTTTGAGCAGCGATCAAATGACTTGACGTGGCAACCAGTGGCAAGATGATCTTTTTTAACAGACGGCTAAGGGCGTGGTCGCAGCTTTTTAGCGGAAAACCTCGTTATTACTTAGGCCACCATATGGTTAACATAAAAAATGCCGTTTTAGGCAGAAAATTAGCCATTTTGAGCTTTACTGATTGTAAACTATATGCTGGCCTAAGTAATATCCCTGGAATGCTAATTTCATGGCTGTTATCGAAAAAATCCTTTCCGACATCACTTTGCCCGTCTTTGCATCGGTAAAACGACTGTTTGATTCCACTTGCCTTGATGACGAAGGCATTCACCGGTGTATCCGCCGGCAGTTGGTTGGGGACAACCTCCAACGATGCTTCAGACCGGGTTGGAAGGTCGCCATTACCGCCGGAAGCAGGGGAATCCGCCGCATCCCAGTCATTCTCCGGGAAATAGCCACAGTTCTCAAGGAATACCAAGTTGAACCGTTCGTAATCGGTTGCATGGGAAGCCATGGTGGCGACGCAGTCGGACAGAAAAGTATTCTCACCCATTTGGGCATAACCGACGAAAACATTGGAGTACCGGTGACGACTTCTGACACGCTTGTCGCAGCCGGATTAACATCCGATGGTAGAATCGTCTACGCCGATTCCGCGGCTGCCGCGGCCGATGCGTTAGTCGTAGTCAACCGGATAAAGCCCCATACCGCTTTCCATGCACCGGTTGAAAGCGGTCTGCAGAAAATGCTGGCCATCGGCCTTGGCAAACAAAAAGGGGCGGATGCCTGCCACGCCTTCGGTTTCAACGGCATGTATGAAAATATCCGCGAATATTCTCAAGTTATCATGGGCAGGTTGAATGTGGCTCTCGGCGTCGGCATTATCGAAAATGCCTTCGGAGATGTTTTCGACTGCATTATCATGCCTGGTTCTGACATCCGCCGTCTCGAACCGGAGTTGCTGGAACATGCGCGAAGCCTCATGCCGGGACTCCCTTTTGACAGGCTGGATGTGTTAATCGTATCGGAGATGGGAAAAGACATAAGCGGCTCGGGAATGGATACGAATGTCATTGGACGTTATCCGATCTCCGGCATGTCCGGCGGACCAATCATAGGCAAAATTGTAGTGCTTGACCTGACCCATGGCAGCGAAGGCAACGCCCACGGTGTCGGTTTCGCCGATTTCACTTCGAAAAAGCTGTTTGACAAAATCACTTTTGACCTTACCTATCCAAATTGCCTCACCAACAAGGTTACAGGTCCGGCCAAAATTCCCCCGATCATGCCAAGCGACAAATACGCCATTGCCGCAGCCATAAAGACCTGTGGGAACGTCGATCCCGCTACCGTCCGCGCCTTGTGGATTAAAAATACGCACACGCTCGAACGCCTGTATCTGTCCTCCGCCCTTCTCCAGGAAGTCAAGAATAGAACTGATCTCAGTATTGTCGAATATCCCAGTGAAATTTCGTTCACCGCCGAGGGATTTGTTGTTGACGATTTGTGGAATGTTCCGTGATGAATCTTTGAGGCAATCTAAGACAAGAAGGAGTGACCTTTATGACGCCGGAAGCTTGGGTTGCATTGTATAAAGCAATGTTGATCGGCTCAGTGATGGGCATACTGTCGGCTCTGATGGGGGTGGGGGGAGGCGTGATAGCGGTCCCCGCAATGATGTATCTGATGGGATTCGATATAAAGCTGGCGTCTGGAACCTCTCTTGCTGCCATGGTGGTCGTCAGTTTAGCCGGAGCTATCAAACACTACACGCAAGGAAGCGTTGATCCCGCCACCGCCGGCGGCATTATCTTGACCGGCGTGGTGTTCGCGCTTATCGGGGCTTGGCTTAACAAAATGCTCCCGGCCATGTGGCTGCAGCGGATTTTCGCTGTTTTCCTTGCCTGTATGGCGGTCCAAGTGTTTTGGCGGACAATCTCAACACCTGACAAGCCCCCGGCGGAGGCGGCAAAGGAAAAGCCGGAAGAACCGGCGCAATAGATGTTGCAGCGATGGCCGCAACGAAGTGAAACCGCGGTGAAACCGCAAAGTTTAAAAATATTAAAGATAAGCGGGAAGTATATTACCCGCTTATCTTTAAAAGTTTACCCTCAAAACGCTAGTATACCGGAGTGCGCTAGAAATTCGGCTTTTTGATCTTGTAACCTGTGCGCGCACTGCCGGCAATAGGTTCGAGAAACCGAAATTTCAAGTGGCTTCGGTATAAAACCCGTTTATTTGAATTTATCGATCTCCTTCACATACGGTTCCATTTGCGGATAATTGTCTTTTACAAAATCCTTCAGTTTTTCCTTGAAGGGTGCAAGATCCGGAGCAATGACCGTGACCTTTTCCTTCCTGAACAATTCGATGAACTCGGCCTCGTTTTTGTCTATTTCGTCGCCCTGAAAACGTGAGGCCTCGACAGCGCTTTCGGCAAGGATTTTCTGGATGTCCTCCGGCAGAGACCTGTAGTAGGTCTCGCCAACCAGGAGAGCGCTGAAATTCTTGACCACCTCGGTCAGGATCAGGTGCGATTGCACTTCGAACATACGGGAAGAGGCATTTGAAGTCATGGGGTTTTCTTGTGCGTCGATAGTTCCCTGCTGCAGGGCCAGATAAACCTCGTTCCAGTCCAAGGGGGTTGGAGTGGCTCCAAGAGTTTGCCAGGTTTTCAACGGTACATCATAAGGCGGAACCCGGAGCTTGAGACCGATCAGATCGGCCGGGCTGTGGATCGCGCGATTGGCGGTCATTTGCCGCGAACCGCGCCAGCCCACGGCAAGAATCCTGATGCCGGATTTTTCTGTCAATTCATCAAAGAGATTCTTCCCCACTTCGCTTTCCCACACCCGCTCTCCGTGCGCCCGATTCTCGATAAGATAGGGGAAATTGAAGATGCTGCCAAGGTCGGTATACGCTTCCAGTCGGCTGGGAACGTCCCAAACTCCCTGGATGGTTCCCAGCCGGAGACCCTCGATCATGTCGCGAAGGGAACCCAATTGCCCGGAAGCGAAGATCTGGACCCGGATCTGGCCGTTTGATTTCTCCCGGGAGAGAGCGGCGAATTTTTCGCACGCAAGATGAAAGATATCGGTTGGCGGCTGGGCATGCCCCAGCCTGAAAGTATACTGGCCGGCTTCGACCATGCCCGCCAGTCCGAACAGGGCCAGAACCAACGCCAGAACGATGCCGCTGCATTTCTTACGCATAATTTCCTCCTGTTTTTTCAAATGGGCCTTCAATAACTTATCTTCAAACCGCCCAGCCGATTTAGTTCCTCCAAAACTTTCACGCTAACCGGCACGCCGTTTTTCAGGTTGTCCTCTTTGGTCAGGTATTCCTTTTCACCCGGCACATAAATGCGATCCACGCCGGGCATTTTTCGCGCCGCTCGGAGCTGCTGAATCAGACCGTCCATCCGCGCCTTGAACTCCGCCACCGGCATGATAGCGGCGATATCCAGCGCCCACATGAAGCCGCCCACGTTTTGGTTGCGGTCGAAGTCCCCATAGAGGTCCGTGACCTGATCGCCGATTGCGGCGCCGGAAAGAACTCCGCCCAGGATGCAGCCGATGAGGGTAAGGCCGTATCCCTTGTAACCGCCGACAGGCAATACCAAGCCGTCATAGGCGGCCTGCGCATCGTTCGTCGGGTTGCCGTCCTTGTCCACCGCCCAGCCATCCGGAATCGAGAGGCCGTTTTTGATGGCCAAAAGGATCCAACCCCGGGCCACCACGCTGCAAGCCATGTCGAGGACAAGGGGGAATTCCTTGCCGGCCGGTATAGCGTAAGCGAAAGGGTTGTTGCCGAGAAGGGGGGTAAGGCCGCCGGTGGGAGCGATGATGTTTCTGCCGCCGACGATTAAAAAATAGCCGATCATGTCGCGTTTTGCCGCCATCTCGGCGTAATAGGCCTCAGCCCCATTGTGATTACCGTTGAAAAGTGAAACAAAGGCCATGCCGGTTTTCTTGGCTTTCGCCATCGCTATTTCCATGGCTTTGATGCTGACCAGATGCCCCATGCCGTTGTCGCCATCCACATGGGCGTAAGAAGGGCCTTCCTTGACGATTTTCACCTCCGGCCTGGGGTTGATGCACCCCGGCCCTTGTTTCCGGCAATGATGAATGTAAATGGGAAGGCGCATGATTCCGTGCGAATAGACGCCCCTGAGATCCGCGTCGTGAAAACCATCCGCGATTAATCTGGCGTCGGCTTCCGGAGCGCCTACTTCCAGAAACGTTTTGAACATGAAATCGTGCAATACGGTGGCGGGGATACGCACCGTTTCTTCGCCGGCGGTTCCGCTTTTGATTATTCCATCGCTCATGCCATCTCCAATCTTTTGAAATTTGCATCCGGGTTCTATCTCGCCACGCCAAAAATCACGTTGGGAAGCCAAGTGACAATTGGGGGGGCATAACCAACCGCAAAGCAAACAAACACCAGGACAAAAAGAAAGGGCAGGATTTCTTTCAATACCATTTCCACCGGAATATTTCCGATCCTGGCGACAATGTAAAGGCACAGTCCGACCGGCGGGGTCAATAGGCCGACGCTCAGGGTCAGAACACACAGCACGCCGAACTGAACCAAATCCATCCCCGCCTCCTGGGCCAAGGGCAAAAGGAACGGCACCGCCAAGATAAGGCCGGGCGTGGGATTCATGAACAGGCCGATGATCATCAGAATAAAGATGGTGATAAGAATGATGTGTTCGAGGGAATACCCCATCAGCATTTCGATAAGGTCTTGCGGTATGAAATAATAGGTAATGGTCCAGGAGAATAGGGATACGCCTCCGACGATAAAGAGCAGGACGCCGCTCTCTACGCCGACCTCGACCAAGATCCTAGGGATGTCTCTGATAAACAGCGTCCTGGCGATTAAGGCCAGGATCAGGCTATAAACCACCGCGATCAGGGCCGCCTCGGTGGGGGTGGTGATTCCGGTGACAATGGCTCCCAAAACGATAGCGGGAGAGAGAATGGGGAAGATTCCTTCCAGGAAGCGTTTCTTTATCTCGGCAAATGGCAGCTTGTCCTCCTTCGGGTAATTACGCCGCACGGCAATTACGTAGCAGGCGGCCATGAGAACTATGGCCATGATAACGCCGGGAACGGCTCCGCCGATGAACAGGCGGCCAATCGAAACGCCTGCCAGCCCACCGAAAATAATCATGGGAATACTGGGGGGAAAAATAGGACCGATCACGGAGGAAGCGGCGGTGATGGCGGCGCTGAAGGCGGGATCGTAGCCCCGTTTGTTCATGGCCTTGATTTCGATTTCTCCGAGACCTGAGGCGTCGGCCACGGCGGCACCGGACATACCAGCGAAAATAAGGCTGGCCAAGATATTGACATGCGCGAGACCTCCTCGGAAACGACCGACAAAAATATTGGCGAAATTGAAAATGCGATCCGTGATTTGCCCGGCGTTCATGATCTTGCCGGCCAAAATGAACAAGGGGACGGCCAGCATGGTAAAGCTGTCCACGCCAGCCACCACATTCTGAGGAACGGCCAGGAGTGGGACGGAACCAAAACCCTCGGCCACCAGGAGAACGATGGAAGTCCCGATCATGGTGTAACAAATTGGCATACCGAGGAGCAGGGTGCCGAACATTACAACCAGCATCAGAGTGATCATCATTTTTCCTTTTCGCTGGCGGCCGAAACGATGGCGTCGCGGCTAATATCGACAATGCTGGCGATAGTCAGCATACTGGAGATGGCGAAAGGCAAATAAATGTACCCCAGAGGAACGGGAATCGCGGGAAGAAGTGAAGTTTGGGAAATGTAGGTAAGCTTGAAACCATAATAGGCGCAAACGATCAGGATCATGATGATGAGACCGTTTATCAGCAGGGTGGAGGCAAGACGCAGGAAAGGCGGGAAGCGCTTAGGAAGCATGTCGATAGCGACGTGCATGTTCTTCCGCGCCCCGATGAAGGCGGCGAAGAACACCGACCAGACAAAGGTGAATCTTGCCATGGTGTCGGTCCAAGCCAGGGGATATAACAGGAAATAACGGAAGAGAATTTGCAGCGCCATGGATATGACCATGGCAAAAACGCCAAGGCCGACAACCCATTCGCTGACGCGCTCCGCCTTGCTCAGGAATGCTTTCATCACGCCTCCTCGAATTGGCTGATTATAGAACAAAAGCGACCGAAACCGAATGGTTGTATCTTTTTTTAATAACAATATGCGGCGGCGTGAAAATACCAGTGAAAAAAAGCCTCAAAAGAAGCCGGAAGCTGCGGCGAGTGATGTTCCCGCCTTCCTTCTCTCGCCGCCGCGATACTTTTTACCGTCCGGGAAACGAAAATGGATTGTCCTTTTCGTAGGCATAGCCGATTCTCAGCGTCCGAAGATCGTCGCCGACTTTTCCCATGAACATGATGCCGGCCGGAAGATTGTCCCTTGTCAAACCGCATGGCACGCTCAGCGCCGGTCCGCCGGTAACGTTGGCCAGGCGGGTATGCCGGGAATTGGTCGGGTGGACCGGCTCTTCCCGGTCGCGGGTTACCAGCGTCCGTGCACCGAGCGGACAGGCGGTCACCGGCGTTGTCGGTACAGCGACCGCGTCGACACCGGTCAAGGTCTTCTCCCATGACTCAATGATTGAATTCCGGTTATGCATGGCTTCAATATACTCGGTCACGGGATAGGCGGCGCCCTTTTCCAGGCGTGCCCTGATTTCAGGATTGAACCCGCCAGGATTGGTGGCCAGGCGCGCCTTGTGCACCCAAGCGGCCTCGGCGGTCATGATGGTGGTGGACACTTCCATAATGTTTTCCACATATGGCATGGATACCTCGGCGATTTTCGCGCCAAGCCTCTCCAATGCCCGCACCGCTTCCTGAAAGCGCTCTTCCACACCGTAATCCACTTGGTCGAAAAAGAATGAATCCGGAATTCCGATGGTCGTTCCGTGCAGGGAATTGATTCCGCGGAGAGCGGCGGCGAATGCGGTGGGGCCGTTGCGACGTCGGGCGGGGCAAGGATCCGCGGGATCGAACCCGGTGATAGCATCCATGACCAGTGCGGCATCCATGACGCTGCGGGTGAGCGGCCCGGCGTGGTCCATGGTCAGGGAAAGGGGAACCAGGCCGTACAGGCTGGTTAAGCCCAGGGTGGGCTTGAAGCCGACCACCCCGCATAATGACGCCGGGGTGCGGATTGAACCGCCGGTATCCGATCCCATGGCGGCAAATACCATTCCCGTGGCCACGGCGGCGGCGGAACCGCTGCTCGACCCGCCGGTGACCCGTCCGGGATCCCAGGGATTCCGGGCGGGACCGTAAAAAGATTCATCCCCGGTGGATCCGAAAGCCCATTCATGGGTATTCACTTTTCCCATCAGGACAGCGCCCGCCTTCGCCAAACGGAGGGTGATGGTGGCATCGTATCCCGGGATGAACTCGGCCATCATGCCGGAACCGCAGGAAGTGGGGACGCCCTTGCTGTGGAAAATGTCCTTCAGGGCGACGGGAATTCCGCAAAGGGGGGAGGCATCGCCCATGGTCAGCCGTTTTTCCGCATCTTTTGCGGCGGAACGCGCCGAGTCGGTCATAACGATGATGAAGGCGTTCACCGTATCCTGCCAGGCGGCGATTTTCTTCAGTGACTCCTCGAACAATTCGACGGGCGATACCTTCCCTTGGCGAAAAAATCCTGCTATTTCGTCCATGCTTTTCAAGGTTATGTCATGCATGATCGTCCTGCCTTTTCATGAAACGCCCGGATTATTGTACCTGATTTTTCCATCACCGCAAGCCTCGCGCCTGGTGGCGATCGGCAAGAAACATCCGATAACTGGTCCGACGGCAGGAGGCCGTTTCCTGTTGACATAGTGCCGTTAAGCTGGTATGAGTCTGAGCGGTCAACTATACTGTGCGCGGTATGAAATTGTGAGCCAGGAGTCCAGAATGCCTGAACCCCGCGGGGACGTCCAAAGCCGGTTGCAGATGCACCGCGATTATTGGGATCGGAAAGATTTAGCGCATCCCCTGGTTGCCTTTCGCATCACACCGGATTTTTTTCTCAGCCGCAATTACCATGCCGCCCATCACCTCCTGGTTCCGGGAAAAGTCATTCTCCCCGAAATGCTTGTCGTTGACGATTTCCTGCCGGATTATGAGCGGATGTACCAGGAATCGGAAGACATCGGCCAGGACGCCTTCTTCACCGCCGAACCCTATATCAGCATTCCCTGGATGGAGGCGATGCTCGGCTGCGAAGTAACCGCAGGAGACGCCAGCTTCATTTCCCGGCACTATCTGACCAGTCCTGACCAATTGGAAAAACTGGAACTCCGCGCCGACAACCCCTGGCTGGAGAAATATCTCGAATTCGCTGCCAAACTGGTGAAATTTTCGGAGGGACGATTTCCGATCGGACAGCCTATTCTGCGCGGACCCGTCGATGTCGCAGGCGCGCTCATGGGCCAGGCGGAAATGGTCATGGCCATGGTGGACGAGCCGGAGCTAATGCGAAAAGCGTTTTTAAAGATCGGCGGCTTCCTGCGAACGGTCGATACGAAAATGCGAGAGCTGGTTCCGCCGTTTCACGGCGGCGAAGCGCTGGGATTCTATCATGTGTGGACCCCAGGGCGGTGCATCTGGTATCAGGAGGACCTCGCCACCATCATCTCGCCCGATATGTACGACGATTTCTTGCGCGAACCTGAGCGGAACATCTGCCAGGGCTGCCAATACACTTTCATCCACCTGCATCCTGCCGCCTTTTTCATCCTCGACAACCTGCTCGAAAACGACTTTCTCGCCGCCATCCAGGTGAACAAGGATGTGGGCGGCCCATCTGTTCCGGAAATGCTTCCGAAGATACGGCGAATCGCAGAGCGCAAGAACTTCGTCTTTTGGGGTGATCTTACCCTGGATGATATCAAATGCCTGCGGGAAAATCTTTCCGCCCGCGGCCTCTTTTTCTTTACCACGGCGGACGATTTGGACCACGCTAAACGCCTTCTCGACGCGGTGCGGGCGTGGTAAGACCGTATCGTAAAATCAAGAGCGCCGCCATTTTCCCCTGAACGGTTCAGACGCGGCGCCTGTGAGAATTTGCTTAGGGCATTTTAATTTTACGCTTGCTCACGGTTGATGCGACGCCGAATCATCGAACTCTCACTTTTTCCGTGAAAAATCGTTGCTTCGCTGATTCTCCTTGCCTGAACCGCGGGCAAACGCAAACTTAAAACTCTCTAACGATGAGGATGTAAGAAAGGCGCGTATCAGAGTATCGCGGATTGAGGTAACCTCTTAAAATTTTCATTTTCTAATCGTTAGTCTTATTCAGTCACTTGAGCTATGAACTATAACTTTTTTAAATAAAGGACTTGCAGTTCATAGCCACGTTCCCTCACTACGCCTAACCATAAGAAAATGAA
>Ga0099364_10008788_pt1 | contig 14146 bp, 16 predicted proteins | sample TergutTh196P3_FD_73070 | JGI IMG/M metagenome (GOLD analysis project Ga0099364, IMG submission 73070) | Microcerotermes parvus P3 segment gut microbial communities from Pointe-Noire, Republic of the Congo - Th196 P3 | ecosystem: Host-associated > Arthropoda: Insects > Digestive system > Gut ... | reverse complement strand
TTGCTTGTTTCAAGTTGAAAACTGCTTACTTCTATTACAGCGGTTCGTCGTCTTAATTGCGAAGCAACCGCCGTTGCAGGGATGCCGACATTGCCGCAAAGTATACTTTTTTTCAAGGCCTTGTGTATCATATTAGACACAGTAGTCTTTCCGTTGGTGCCTGTCACAGCAATAACCTTCCCGTGCTTTTCACCAAGACCCAATTCAAGTTCGCTGATTAATGGCTGTTTCACCATAGGATGATTTACGCTTATTCCGGGGCTGATCACGCACAAATCAAATTCCTCTGAAATCTCTAAAAGCTTTTTGTCGTCATATAAAATAACCTCTGCGCCGCGTTCTTCCAAAAAAGCCTTTGCGGATAAACCACTTTTCCCCGCACCTAAAACAAGGACACGCTTGTTTTCATATTTCACAGTTATTCATATGCGAAGTATACAAGGTTTTTGCGTAGCAAGGTTCAAGGTTCTTATAGGATTTCTTTTTTCATTTCTTGCTCGAAACGATATGCTTCCAATTCCGCTGCGTCCATTTTTTCAAGACCAACAACTACTACCATCGGCTTCAGGGTCTTGCGTATGTCACTGTGCTCTTCATCATAACCGTTTACATCGCCTATGATATTGACATAGTCCACCAAAAGGCAAAAGTTCGGGCTTGTCTCAAGTAATTCCTCGAATTGTTCTTCCGGCATATTTTCAATAAAGAGTTTGCCGTACACACAAAGTATCAAATGCAGTTTTTGGTCTTGAGTGACCGACAGCTCGCCTTTCATTTTAATTCTATCAATTTTATCTTTTTCTTCACGCAGAAATCCCATGTCAAGTTCCGAAGTCACAAGCCCGCGAAAGTCACTTAACTGGCTCATACGTTCTATCAATGGTTTTTTGTCATCAATTTCGTCTGATTGTCTGATAAGATCCGCGTAAAAATAATCGATGCTTGTTTCCTCGAAAAGTTCGCGGCGTGCCAATAATTGACTCTTTTTCATTCTGCAGGTATTATAACACAAACAAAAAGCACCCGCAATGGGTGTTTTTCATTATTACAAATATTTATTGCTCTGTCGGTGTCGGTGTTTGTGCTTGTGTGACATTTGCCTGAGCCTCGGGAAGTTTCATGCAAAGGTTAACTATGCAAAGAACAAGCGCAGCAATTGCAACCAGCAATGCGATAAAGTGGAACACATTGAATGCAACAAACGCCATAATAGCTTCCAGTAAAATTAAGATAGGCAACATCGCTACAAGCGCTATAATAAGACCCTTTTTGTTTCTTTTTGCACAGGATATTCCGCCAATAATTATGAAAGATATCGCAAATATCATAATGAGAGCAACCACCGCTACTACCGTAATTCCACCGGGAATTCCTGTGATGCCCAAGTCAATTGCCGCAATTATAGTAAGAAGACAAGCCAACGTAAGCAGTCCTCCGGCAACAACTGCAAGAATAGCACCGACAAGACCTACTATTTCTTTTCCTGACATCTTCATCCTCCTCTTTTTTGAATTTCCCAAACAGGTTAATTTAATTATGTGTCATTAAAACAAGAAAGTCAAATGATTTTGTCGAATTCTACAATAACGTCAATACACATATTACGCCTGCTAACATTGTTATTGCACAATACAAAAACACAATCTTTGCCTCTGCCCAGCCTTTTTTTTCAAGATGATGATGGAAAGGAGCCATAAGAAATATTCGTTTGCCTTTTGTTTTCTTGAAATACAATACTTGAATAATATCGCTTAGTGCACTCCATACAAACATCGCACCCAGTATCAATATGTAAAAACCAAGAAACGAGAACATTGATATACATGCAATCAAGCCGCCCAAAAACAGACTTCCGGTGTCTCACATAAATACTTTTGCTTTGTTAGAATTATAGAGTAAGAAGCACAGCAATCCTCCGCAAGAAATAGCAGCAATAGTCATAAAAGTTTGCGATTCTGCAATAGGTAAAAAACCGGATACAAGCGCAATCATAACGGCAATAAGTGCAAAGTAAACAAAAGACACCGAACCCGCCAAACCGTCAACACCATCAGTCAAGTTTACACTATTGGTGGTTGCCACAAGAACAATGAACGTCAGCGGCAAAATCCAAAATCCCATATCCCATGTCATATTAAAAAAAGGTATCAAAATCCGCCCGTCGGTGTTGGCAAGGTAATAAAAAACAGAAACAAGAACGGCAATGCCGCCTTGTCCGATTATTTTTTGATAGGCACGCAATCCCATATTTTTCTTGCCGCGAATCTTTATAAAATCATCAAGAAAACCGAGCAAGCCATAACCGATTGCAGCAATTACCGCAATATTTGCAAGCGGTGTTGTGGGACTCAAAATGAATCCGGCCAACGCCACCAAAGGGAAAATAAATATCCAGCCTCCCATGGTAGCTGTACCTGCCTTTTTTTGATGCCAGTCAACATAGTGCAGTATTTCCTGACGTGCACGCAAGCGTTTTAAAAACCAAAGTATAAACGGCGCAAGCACGAATGCTATTGCGAATGATATCAAGAAATACAACAGTATACTTTTCACTATATATATTCTCTCACTATTTGTTCGTCAGTATACGGAATAAAAACACCTGCAATTTCTTGGGTGGTTTCCGCGCCTTTGCCGGCGATTACCACGACATCGCCCTCTTTTGCATAGCCAAGAGCATGTCTGACCGCTTCTGCCCGATCTTCGATTAATTTGTATTTTTTATCAACTGTCTTTACACCTGCCTCAATTTGCAGCATGATTGCCATGGGTGATTCATAACGCGGATTATCGCTTGTAACAACAACATAGTCACTGAACTTTGCCGCAATTGCTCCCATAATTTCGCGCTTTGTTTTGTCGCGGTTGCCGCCGCACCCAAAAACAACAATAAGCCGTTTTGCGCAAAATTCGCGGCAGCTTGTAAGTATTTTTTCAAGTCCGTCGGGCGTGTGTGCATAGTCGATTATAACTGAAAAACCCTTACACGGAATCACGCTGAACCGCCCGGGCACAGGGGGCAAAGTCCGTAACGCTTTATTTACTTTGCCCCACTTAATTCCCAATTCACGTGCTGTTTGAATACACGCCAACGCATTGTAAACATTAAATCGACCTGCCATGTTTACCATGAATCTGTGCTTTTCAAATTCGAACATCGAACCGTTTGGTGTTAATTGTAAATCCTTAACAGAATGAATAGAATATTTAAAAGAATACTTGTGGGTTGCGATTATCTCGCGCCCGTATTTGTCATCAATGTTCACAATCACCGCATGAACCGCAGGGCTTGTCATAAAATCAATCTTGGTTTGGGCATATTTGTCAATCGTTCCAAAAAAATCCAAGTGATCCTGGCTTAAGTTTGTAAATATTCCGGTACGGAAATTAATTCCTGCAATTTTGCGGAAATGAATTGCGTGAGCACTTACCTCCATTATGACGGTTCGCACTCCGCGCCGGTACATGTCGGCAAAAATTTCGTGTAACTCTATGGGATCCGGAGTTGTCAGTTTGCCCGGTCCAAGTGTACCTATTATTTCGGTATGCTTCCCAAGAATATGCTTTAACATATGAGCACAGGTTGTCTTGCCGTTGGTGCCGGTAATGCCGATGATATCCATTTTATCACAACATGCTCCGTAAAACCGTTTTGCCGCACGTGACATGAATTCTCGGACATCGGGTACAACAAGAGTGGGAATGGGTTCATCAAGTTTTTCCTCGGCGACGATAATTGATGCCCCTCTGGATACCGCTTGTTTAATATACATCTTGCCGTTTGCGCTTTTTGTGTTAAGCACAAAAAAACAGCTGCCCTGTTTTACGGTGCGACTGTCGTGCGTCAAGTGTGCAACGGAAATGTCTGCAATTTTGAACATGACAATTTGTACGCGCACAAATTATGTATGATTTGTAAAAGTTTGGCGGAAATCGAAGAATACTTACTCCTGCAATTCGCCGTTTTCTTCGCGTTTTTTTACAACAAAAATATAATAAAAAATTGTGAATACACCAAAGATAATAAGTACCGCACCGATGATATACGGCCAATTACCCCAGGCTTTTAAACCAACTCCTACCAAGAAAATCCATAATGCTGCGATAATAAGCATTGAAATTCCGCTGAACATCCAAATTCGTCTCATAATAAAAATCTCCTGCAAGGATTATATCACATATAAATTAATTTTTCAATAGTCAAAATAAAAAACGATTTTAAACTTGATTTTCCACATTACTCCAGCGATATCAAATAGTAATATACCGGTTGGCCGCCGTTTACGGTATTTATTTCACAATTGGGATATTTCGCAGTGAGCTTGTCTTGCAACGCATGTGCGTCTTTTTCTTTTACATCTGCCCCAAAAAACAATGTCACATTTACAACATCTTCGTCCATCATCTTTTCGACCAGCGTCATTGCTACCGAAGCCGAAGTTTTACCTTTTGCCAAAATCTTCTTGTCATCCAATCCTATAACTTCGCCCTGTTTGATTTCAAAGCGATCCATCTTGGTATTACGGACAGCATAAGTTACCGCACCGGACTTAACCGCCGACATTGCTTCCAAAAACTGTTCGGTGTTTTCTTCAATAGCACCCTCCGGATTATATGCTATGCATGCCGATATGCCTTCATTGATGCTTTTTGTCGGGATAACGATGACATTTTTATCTACAAGGGCTTGTGCGTGCTTTGCGGCAAGCACAATGTTTTTGTTATTCGGAAAAATAAAAACGTTTTTAGCATGAACACGGCGCACAGCTTCAGCAATATCGTCCGCACTTGGATTCATTGTTTGACCGCCTTTGATGACATAATCGACACCCAAGTCCTTGAACACGTTTATAATGCCATCGCCTACCGCTACCGCGACAATACCGATGTCTTTTTCCTGGATATTAAGGCTTGCCCTAAGTGCGCGGTTTTGTTCCAACATATTTTCAATCTTAAGGTCAACAATTTCACCAAGGTTAAGCGCCGCAGTAATTGCCTCACCCGGATGATTGGTATGCACGTGGGCTTTTACCATTTTAAGGTCGCCGACACATACCACGGAATCCCCCAATCTCATAAGTTTATCACGCAAGCTGTCGATATTTGCCATTGTTGTGGTCTTAAACATGTGTGTAATGTTAAATTCGGTACAATACGCAAATTCAATCTCAGCCAAAGCACCTTCGTCACCGAAATGTCCGACTTCACCGTTATCCGTTTTTACCGAATCCTTTTCAAAGTCGATTTCTATATCGTCGTCACCCTTAAGAGCCGCCAAAAAGCCGCTAAACATAACGATAAGTCCGCGCCCGCCGGCATCAACAACACCTGCTTTCTTCAAAACAGGCAGCATCTCCGGTGTTTGGGCAAGAATTTCTTCACCGCTTTTTATGACACGTTCAAAAAACTTTTCAAAATCCTCATTGTGTCTTGCTATTTTCTTTGCTTCATCCGCCATGAAACGAATGACGGTAAGGATTGTTCCTTCCTTGGGAACAGTTACCGCCTTGTAAGCCACTTTTGCTCCGGTTTCCATAGCTGCTGCAAATGCTTTAGTCGTAAATCCATTGGTTTTTGCATCGTTTTCTGCAGCTGCGGTCATCATTCCTTTAAGTATCTGACTCAAAATAACACCGGAATTGCCCCGTGCACCTTTAAGAGCACCGCGAGCAATTGCTTCACCTATGGAAGAGACTTCGTTCGAGGAAACACAGTCAAGTTCTTTGATAACGCTTTTAAGTGTAAGCGTCATATTTATACCCGTATCACCGTCTGGAACGGGGAATACGTTAAGTGCGTCAACAGCCGCCTTGTTTTTATCCAACAAGCCGTAACCGCCCACGAATATTTTTCGTAAATTTGCACCGTTTAAATTTTTCATTAATTTCTTATCCCTAGTACATTTATGTTGACACTCTCAACTGTCATACCTGTAAAGGTTTCAACATGGTATTTGATTGTGCAGCGGACACTGTCAATGACAGGATCTATCGCAACACCGAACTTCAAATACAGATTTACGCCGGCCTCTATACGGTTGTTTTCGCAAGTCAAAGAGCCTGCACGAGCCCATGCTACACCATAGCATTCCGACGCAGTTTGGGTTACTACGTGTTTAATTGCCCGTTTAGAAATAATGATTTTGCCGTACAAATTGCTGGTACGAGGTGCCACATTTCTATTATAACACAATAAAATAAACACGCAACAACTAATTACAAATTTTTGCAAATTTACTGTTGCAAAGTGCAAAAAAGCATGTTACAATGCCCGATTATGTCAAGAACTTGTGACCTATGCGGAAAAGGTAAACTGCGCGGCAACAAAATCAGCATCACTCGAAGTCAAGTGAGCCGCCGCACTACCAAACATTGCAATCCTAATTTGCAAAAAGAAACCATTGATCTAGGCGATGGACAAAAGATAAACTGTAGACTTTGCACCAAGTGCAAAAAGACAATCAAGCCAAACTGAGCATATATAAATGCATGAACAAAAATATTCGAATTATTTGCGTCAAGTGCCCAAGAGTTTTACGCCCCGTTGCCCGTGCGGTGTTTAGCAAAACATATTGCAGACCGCCAAGTCTCGTCCGCTAGCGCTTGTCCGAACTGTACCGCAGTTGCTCGACGGTCGCACGGCGGTCGGACGAGGCATATACATAATTCCCTACAACAGCGGTATCAACCCCCGCATCTTTTACCATAGCAATGTTGTCGGGATTAATTCCGCCGTCCATTATAATGCGCACATATGGATTTAGTTTACGCACTGCCCGTGCTTTTTCAAGTGCAGATGGGTTAAACTTTTGACCGCTGGCACCGGCTTTTACACTCATAATTATAATTGCATCGCCAATCACCGCCGGTATCGGGTCATCAAGGTCAATAAATTGTATCGGACTTGGCATAGTTCCGGCCATTATATGTATATCAATGGGATGCTTTGCATTTGCAATGACATATTGAAATTCTTCATCTGTCATTCTATTCCCGTAAGGAGGGCGCATAACATCGCAATGAATTCTTATACCCTTGATTGCGTTAACCTCTGCAAGATATTCCTTTAAATTTTTGCCCACCGCCGGGTCCAATGATATCGAAATATCCATACTACCTACCTTTTATTTTACTTGCTCCATGATTTTTGTTATTGTCTTAACAATATTGCCATTTTCTGTATAGTCAGCCTCGAAACAGTAGTTCACAATATTGTTTTCGTTAACTGCGTTAAAGATATCCAAATTTCCATGATGAACAAATATTGTTTTCCCGCCGCGATTGAAAACATAATCCATAGCTTCTTTATCAGTCAAACCGTCGCCAATATAAATAACATTTTCACAGTCACTATTATCTTTACCGTTGTTTTTTAAAATATCTTTTATGCTATCGATTTTCATTGCATTAAACATGATTTTTTTGACACTGCCTATATTCCCTTCTTTGTCCACCTCAAACTCTGCGCCATAAATTTTTGAAAAGTTTTTTGCCACTTCCAAATTTGCCACATATTCGGCAAATCCACCTGTGATAATATAGTTAAGCAATTTAAGGTTACATCGTTTGGCAACATTGGTTATGGTTTGGAAAAAAGTATTCACGCCCTCATTCCACTGCAGTGACTCTTGCCCTTTATACAGCATTTCAAGTGTTGGTTGCAAGTTGTTGTCTTTGATAATTTGCATCATATGGTCAATATAAGCATGCATTGTTTCTTTTCCTGTTTGGCTTTGAATTTCCTTCATTTCATTTAGAAACTTCCCGCCCTGTGTTCCATTTTCATACCCAAGATTTTCTATGAATAAATACTTAGGCAAAGGCGGCTTTGTCAGCGTTCCGTCAAAATCATAAATTATAATAAAATTTTTCATTCATTTTCCCCCTTATTCCCGCACCCTACAAACTTTGTCTTCAACTGGCCGCAGGCGCCGGCGATGTCGCTGCCTTTGCTTTTGCGCATGGTACAACTTACACCGCTTTTGATGAGCGTGTCCATAAATTTTTTTGCGGTTTCGCGGCTTGGAGCACGTAAATTGCCCGCACCCTCGTTCAGATTTATCAAGTTCACATGGTTTGGAAATCCACGTAATAATTTGCCTAGTTCCATCGCGTGTTGGGGCTCGCAGTTCACATTGTCAATCAAGGCATATTCGAAAATGACACGCCGTTTTGTCTTTTCAAAAAAGTACTTGGCGCTTTCAATAAGCTCGCCAACAGAATATTTTTTCGCAATCGGCATGATGGTCTTACGTATATCATCGTTGGGCGCATGCAAAGATATACACAAATTGACTTGCATATTCAAATCGGCAAAGGCGCGAATTTTGTCAGGCAATCCCGCAGTAGATACGCTGATGTTACGCGCGCCGATATTAATGCCGTCCGGACATGTTACGAGTTGCAAAAATTTAATTGTATTTTCAAAGTTATCAAATGGTTCGCCGCTGCCCATTATTACGATGTTCGAAATTTTTGCGACTTTGTTTGTAACAAGCACCTGAGAAAGCATCTCGCCTGCCGTCAAGTTCCGCACAAAACCGTCCGCCCCGCTTGCGCAAAAAGCACAACCCATCTTGCAGCCGACTTGGCTTGATATGCAAACGGTATTACCGTAGTCTTGTGTCAACAATACACACTCGATTAAACTGTCGTCCTGCAAACGTAATAAATACTTGCGCGTGCCGTCTTTTGAAACAAGCTCTTTTTCAACTGCGGGCAAGCAACACAAATCGCGCAGATGCTTTGGTACATTAGTTGGATTTACCGCTTGGAATAATTGGTCGGCACGATATTTGGGCTCGCCTTTGGAAATCAAGTATTCCGTTAATTCTTGTTTAGTTAAATTGTATATGTTTGTAACCATTTATAAAATCCTTATACGTCATTTGGCGCTTGTTGGGCGGTTGAACAGTATCAAATTGTAATTTCCCATCCACAACCGAAGCCCTGTGCACGCGGATATCTCCAATACTAGACGAAACATATGCCATCGGCCATGGGTTAAGTCCGCGCACCAAGTTGACGATTTCAAAAGGATCCTTGGAAAGGTCAATTTTGCCATCTTCTTTTTTAAGCATCGGATAATGGGTGGCTTCAGTATGGTTTTGCGGTGTGCGCTTTACTGTGCCTTTTTCAATTTGTTCAAGAGCTTCCAAAAGAGCTGTTGCCCCAATATTTGACAAGCGCACAAATAATTCGCCCGCGGTTTCGGTGTCGCCGATGTCACACGGTACAGCATGCAAAATGTCACCGGTATCAAGCCCAAGTTCGGTTTGGGCTATGGTTATACCCGTTGTTTTTTCACCTTTAATGATTGCCCATTGGATTGGACTTGAGCCGCGGTATTTGGGCAACAGCGAGGCATGTACATTTATTACCCCGTATTTACACAAATCAAGCACGTTTTGTTTTAAAATTTGACCGAATGCACACGTTACAATTACATCGGGTTTATACGGCATAACAAGTTCAAGTTCACGGCTTATACGCTCGGGTTGAACTAGTGGAATATTGTTTTCAAGTGTAAATTTTTTCACCGGTGAAAACACTGTACCCATTCCGCGCCCGCTTGGCTTATCGGGTTGGCAGACGACACAAACGACTTTGTGCTTGCTTTCACAAAGCGCACGTAACGACGGAACGGCAAAATCCGGGGTGCCGAAAAACGCAACTTTCATACTTGATTTTAAACCACTTCTATGCTATAATCAAGTGAATGAAATCAAGTACTGAACAAGTTAATCAAGATATTTTTCGGGCGAAAGAATTACTCGCCCACGGTCGCACGTCCAGCCACAATGATGAACACTACTGCTCGGTGTATCCGTTTACTAATGAAAACCTGCGTGCATATTTGCCGACGCTTGACCTTAAAGGCAAAGATGTATTAACCGTTGCGGCAAGCGGCGACCAAACACTTAACATGGCACTGCTAGGGGCAAAGAATATTGATTGTTTTGATATCACGCGGTTTGCGTATTATTGGCTTGAACTTAAAAAAGCCGGCATAATGACACTTTCGTATGATAACTTTATGAATCATTTCGTTGGCAATATACTAAACAGTAAAAATAAAAACTATAAAACGATGCGGAAAGAACTTGCTCCCGATACCCAAAGATTTTGGGATGAAATTTATCCAAAAATTAACAAGCGGTTTTTCAATCCGCATCGTTTTAGTGAGGTCTATGAAACAGGTTTGATTAAAAAACGTAATCTGTATCTTGACAATAACAACTATGATGAATTAAAAAAGAAACTCTCGATTGTTAATCTGAACTTTATTCACAGTAATCTCTTGGAATTGCCGCAAGAAACCAAAAAGAAATACGATGCAATTTTTACATCAAATATATACGATCATCTTGTCCATTATCCAAAACGTGAATACAAGAATTTTTGCGAGAACGATATCCGTGCACTTCTTAAAGAACATGGTATTGCCCAAATAATATTAATGTTTCGAAGCAAATGGTTACCGGGTTACGAACAAGAATTCGGTGGTTTCGCGGGTTACAAAGTAACTACGGTTCCACACCCTGAACTCGAAAACGAAACAAGCAGCTTTGTAGAGCTGCATAAAGACTAAGCTTTTTTAATCACGCGGTCAGTGAATAATATTCCGTCCATGTGGTCGATTTCGTGGCAAATACATACTGCACTTATTTTTTCAAAAGTTACGGTAAATTCTTTTCCGTATCTGCCAAAAGCACGAACAGTTACGTGATGCGGGCGTTCCACATTTCCATGAACTCTTGGAACGGAAAGGCAACCCTCTTCACCGATTTTTAAATTCTTCATTTCAATAATTTCTGGGTTGACAAGTTCAACCATGCCGTTATTCGTAGCAACAAGGCACACGCGGTATAAAACACCAACTTGCACGGCGGCCAAGCCCAATCCGTCGGCCGATCGCAAAGTATCAAACATATCATCAATTAATTGGCACAAGCGCCCGTCAAAGACGGTAACCGGTTTTGATTTCTTGCGAAGGAATTCTTCGTCGCGGACGATTTTAAGTTTTGCCATGCTTTATTATATATCAGTTTTCAAGGCTAAGCAAATAAAAGGTTTCAAAATTGGACTGAACCTTGGCTTTGAATGTCACAAATAAAAATGCGCATCCGGCAAGATTTTGGGTCATTCTGACTCAGCGCGTTTATACCATATATTGTATATTTTTTTGTCAAACCCACAACCTGTTGGGGCTTGACTTTTAAAAAAAGTGTGATATGGAGCAAAGTCAAACGAACATCGGTTCATCTGAGCATTTTTATTCTGACTCACAGCACTTTTCGCGGCCTTATTCTTTTGCAATCAAGCCCGGGTCAAATGTAACAAGTTCACAGTTTTTCGTTTTACCAAATGATAAATAATTACCTTCCGCAGGCACACCGCCAAAATAACTCCGCATCATTCGAATGGCACCGGAGTGACTTACAACAAAAATGTTTTTATTTGGATGTTTGCGAATAACGTCGTCAAAAAAGCTAAATATACGCGTGCGCAACTGCTCAAGGCTTTCCGTACCTTTTATCAGTGTTTCATTAGCACTGTTCCAATAACCTTTTATATCATAAGTATGGCATTCTTTCACCTTGTCCCATGCCACTGTGCCTTCAAGTTCACCGTAATTGCGCTCGATCAACCGGTCATCAATGATTATGTCATACTTGCCGCCTGTCGCTATTTCACAGGTTTCCATTGCGCGTGACAAAGGGCTTGAATAACACACATCAATACTGATACCGGCAATTTCAGCAGCAAGTGCGCGTGCCTGTTCTCTGCCTGTTTCATTCAGCGGAATATCGGAACGGCTTTGTATTTTGCCCGCAGCATTCCAATCAGTTTTTCCATGTCTTGCAACGTAAATCATGTTTCTCCTTTATGACAGTGATTGCGGATTTATCTCTAAAAACACTTGAAGGTTTTTCGGTCGGTGTGTCCGCATTACAGTGTCCATAAAGTCTATCATTTCTTTGTCTGTCTGTCGAGAGATGCGTGCAAGAACTTGATATCGAAATTTGTTTTGCAGCCGTCCAAGGGGGGATTTCATAGCGGCAAGATACACAAAATCCTTTTCGCGTGTGCGCAGGTCGGTCATTAACTTTTGAAGAAATGCCTTGATGTGGTCGTCGCGTTCACCTGTTACAAGAATACGTACTACCGTTGTAAACGGCGGATATTTTGTGACTTGTCGCGTATTTATTTCTTTATCAAAGAATTTAGCATAATCATAATTGGCAGCAAGTCTGTATACGTAATGAGTTGGAATATATGTTTGTAAAACGACATGACCCGTTGCATTATCACGGCCTGCACGTCCTGCTACTTGGGTTATAAGTGCAAATGTACGCTCCGTGGCGCGGTAATCGGAAAAATGCAGGCTGTTGTCCGCGTCAATAATTCCCACAAGCGACACCAACGGAAAGTGATGCCCCTTTGCAACCATTTGCGTGCCGACAAGTATACTGCTTTTTGTTTTACCGAATTCATCAAGTATATCCACAAGATCGTCTTTTGTTTTTATATTATCCGCATCCATTCGGAATACTTTGAAATTAAGCTTTTCCAATTCCTCGACAAGCTTTTGAGTACCTGTTGCACCGTGTTTCAGATATGTGCTTGAGCACTCCGGACAACGCGACACGGGGGTGAATCGGCTTGCACAGTAATGGCATTTTAGCTGCGAGTCCTCTTTGTGATATACAAGAGATACGTCACAGTTTTCGCATCGTGCTACCCAGCCGCAGTTTTTACACATCACAAAAGACGAAAAACCGCGCCGGTTTAAAAAGATGATTGCTTGGTTGCCTGCTTCCATGCACTTGGTAAGTTTATCAATAAACGAACGCGAAAATATCCCGCCGTTTCCGCCGCGCAGTTCGGCAGCCATGTCCACAAGTTCAACGGTCGGCATCTGTAAATTGTTTACACGCTTATCCAGTTTCAACAATCCGTATTCGCCTGTAACCGCCTTGTGATATGTTTCGATGCTTGGTGTGGCACTGCCCAAAACAATCGGGCATTTGTTGTATTTGGCGCGGATTTTGGCGATCTCGTGTGTGTGAAAGCGCGGGTTGCTTTCGCTGAAGTAACTGCCGTCGTGTTCCTCGTCAATTATTATTGCACCGACATTTTCCACAGGCGCAAATACGGCACTGCGTGCGCCTATTGCGATTTTAGCTTCACCGGTGTGCAAACGCAGCCATTCGTCATACCGTTCACCTACGGTGAGCCCGCTGTGCAACATCGCCACATTGCCACCAAAGCGTGCACGAAAGTTGGCAAGCACTTGGGGAGTTAAACCGATTTCGGGAACAAGCATTATTGCGGTTTTTTCTTGGCTCAAAACGCGCTCTATTACATTCATGTATACTTCGGTTTTGCCGCTTCCGGTTACACCGTGTAATACAACCACCCCGTCACTTTTTAAAATATTATCCGCAACTTCACGCTGTTGTTCCGTTAATACAACTTTTTTCGCATCAATATTGACCGCACGGATTTCCTTGTTCTTGGGAATACGTTTTCTTTTTCGGCCACGCATCGGAGCGGGTACAAATAATCGCAGGACATCAATTTTTCGCAACTTGAATACTCCGCAGATTTCATCAAGTATCGTCAGAAACTCTTTATTTACTGCAATAAAGTCATCAAGAACTTTTGTTATTTGTTTGATTTTATCGGCAGGTACATCGGTTTTATTATGTGTACCTAAAACAAAACCTTCGACATCTCGTTCTCCAAAAGGCACCAAAACACGCATGCCCGATTGTATGCTTACGTCGTCAGGTATCAAGTAGTCAAAAACTTTGTCATCGCTGCTTATAACAGCGTCTATTATAACAGATGCGTATTTCAATTTCCGCCTGTTGCGTACGGAACAATCTTCCCGTCTTGGATTTCGTTCAAGGCATAAGATAATTCCTTGATTCTGCCGTCCGAGAATTCTCCCGGCATTTTTACCGTCAGGTCTTTTGCGCGCTTGGCTATTATTACCGCCAGAGTGTATTTGCCGCCGGCTTTTTCAACACAGTCTTCAATTTTTGGATATATCATATTCCACCTCGATTCAACGTATCACAAAAAACAAAATCGGCAAAACGATTTTTACTTGATTTGTTCATATTTTTTATGCCAGT
>Ga0099364_10008787_pt1 | contig 14149 bp, 9 predicted proteins | sample TergutTh196P3_FD_73070 | JGI IMG/M metagenome (GOLD analysis project Ga0099364, IMG submission 73070) | Microcerotermes parvus P3 segment gut microbial communities from Pointe-Noire, Republic of the Congo - Th196 P3 | ecosystem: Host-associated > Arthropoda: Insects > Digestive system > Gut ... | reverse complement strand
CCAGCGGTCGCCCCTGCGCCGATGGGGGCCCCTTTTCCTGCGGACATGGGGGGAAGGATGTTTTTCTACCGAGAGACACATCCCTAACGGGATGTAAGAATGGAACACGTTTAAAGTTAATTCACTATAATTTGGCGGGCAGGAAAATCTGCAGTCCTGTCAAACGGGCACACTATTCCCCAAAATGCTCTGGATTCTCACTTACTGCGGCACCGGGAGCATGACGTAAAAGAGGATGGTAAAGAAGTGGACCATAGACCCTCCCAGTACAAACAGGTGCCAGACGGCGTGCATGTACTTCAGGTGCTTCAGCACATAGAACAATACCCCGAACGTGTAGAGCATCCCCCCCATGGCAATACCCCCGACCCCCATCGAACCCATCGCCCGCCAGAGCGGGTAGACCGCGATCACACACGTCCACCCCATCAGCACATACGTCAGCGTGGACAGTACGCGAATGCGGCGCACGAACGCAGGCAGAGGGACCTTGAGGTTACCCGACGTGAACGCGTTGACGCGCCGCATAGAGAACGACTGGAAAAAAATGCCGATTACCGCAAACCCCCAGATCATCCCGAAGATGGACCACCCCCACGCGGGGCTGTGCTGGCGAAGCGCGACAAGACAGAACGGGGTGTAGCTCCCTGCAATCATCAGGTAGATCGCGTTGTGGTCAATGATGTTGAGGATGGCCTTACCCCGCGGCCAGACGGCGGCGTGGTACATCGTGGAGCTCAGGTACATGAGGAACATCATGAACCCGTAGATGCTCGCGCTCACGATGCGCCACGCATCCCCACGGATGGCGGCGAACGCGACCGCCACCCCGAAGCACCCGAGGCTCAGTATCGCACCCAAGCCGTGCGTGATGGTGTTCGCGACCTCCTCGCCCATCGTCTGTTTCCGTTCGGCGCTCAGCCCTCTGCCTGTTGGTTTACCGGTCATGCGCAGCCATCCTCATTTCCAAAACAGATGCGGCGTAGCCGCGAAGGGGGGAGGGGCGGAAGGCAGCCGGCTGAAGCGCGGCAGCATCTCCGCAAGGCTGTCACCGCCGAGCTTCTCCAGCAGGGCGGCCGCGAGGACAAACGCGACGACCGCCTCCACCGTGACGACCGCGCGCGGTACCGGGCACACGTCCGAACGCTCGTAGGTGGTCCCCACCGCCTCACCTGTAGCCAGATTGACGGTCTGCTGTGGCTTGTGCGTCGTGGGGATGGGTTTCATCGCGAGGCGCAGGACAATAGGCTGCCCGTTGGAGATGCCGCCCTCGATGCCGCCGCAGCGGTTGGTGGAACGCACGAGGCCGGGCAGGATCGCGTCGTGCGCTTCCGTGCCAGGGCGTGCCGCGTTGGCGAACGCGTCACCGATCTCGACCCCCTTGATGGCCTGTAGGCTGATGGCGGCGGCGGCCAGCCGCGTGTCCAGCCGGCAGTCCGCCTGCATGCACGACCCTAACCCCACCGGCACGCCGGACGCGACCACCTCGATGATACCACCCAGCGACTCGCCCTCAGCCCGCGCGGCTTCGACACGCGCCTCGAAGCGCGACGGCCGGGTTTCGCCTGCGATCTGCGTGACTTGGGCCGCGACCTCGATGCTGAATTGGCGGAGCAGGGCGCGGCAGATTGCGCCGACAGCGACGCGCGGCGCGGTCTCGCGCGCGGAAGCACGTTCAAAGCCTGGTCGGAGATCGGAGTAGCCATACTTGACCGCCGCCGCAAGGTCAACGTGGCCAGGACGCGGGGCCGTGTAGGGGGGGATGTGACACCCCTTCCAATTCGCATGGTCCCTGTTCTCAATAAGGATGGTGATGGGTGCCCCTGTGGTGAGCCCCCCCATCACCCCGGAGAGAATCTGTGCGCGGTCGGTCTCGATTTTCATGCGTTCCCCCGCGCCGAGCGACGCATGGCGGCGGGCAAGGTCATGCGCAATCTGATCCTCTGTCAACGGTAACCCTGCCGGGAAACCGTCAAGGATTGCCGTCAGTGCCGGCCCGTGTGATTCACCTGCGGTCAAATAACGTAACATAACATCTCTACCCTCAAAAACTGGCAACGCCAATTAGGGAAATACTATACACCAATTATGAGTGGGAATGCAAGCTAAGAGTTTGCCATTTGCACTCGCGGTGCCGAAGTCCCCGCGCCGTGAGGAATGAGCAACCTATGGAGTGCAGTGGCTTGCCACCGCTTTTCGACACGAGGCACATCTATTTCCCCTCGCAGGTCTGGGAGGAACGTGCCCGGGCGGACACATAAGCCTACCCCTACGGTCGTCGTTTTTCGCCGTGACGGTTCCCCGCCACACTCCATAGGGATTACGAACGTCCATCGCCCATTGTTCTGTAGTCAAGAGAAGGCAAGACAAAAAGGGCACATTATTTCGGAAAACTCGCTAATGTGCAGGACAAGTGTTGAGGGTCATTTTGGGCAACAAAAAATCTCTGGCGAACCAGAGATTAGGTATATCACCTTCGGCATATAGCCTTGTTGTGATAAGATATGTTTGATATATTACTACAAATGCGGAGAGGTGTCAACCGGCGAAAAGGAGAAAAAGATGATGACTGCGGCAGTGAAAACGTTGGGGCTAGATCTGGGAACGAACTCCCTGGGTTGGGCTGTGATTGATGAGAACTCGGTTCAGAAAACCGGGGTCTTGGTGTTCGAGGAGGGGGTGAACCGCGAACAGGATAAATCTCTCAAGACACCAGCTTCAGAACGTCGAACCCAACGTATGGCTCGTCGTTTGCGGTTCCGGCGTCACCTGCGCCGCCGTCTGATTCTCAAGATTCTTATTGAGCAGAAAATGTGTCCGCTGACGCAGGAAGAATGGAAGACGTGGTTTCAGCCGGACAAAGGGGATAAAGCGGTGTTTCCAAAAGGAAACGTGGCTTTCGTCGAGTGGCTGAAAAGCACGGACACCCGTAATCCGTATTGCGACCGTGCGCGCGCCGCAACGGAAAACGTTGACCCCCTCACACTGGGACGTGCCATCTATCATCTCGCCCAGCGGCGCGGTTTCAAGAGCGGCCGCAAAGACCAGCCCGAGGATGGGGAGGAAAGCAACAGTGCGAAAGCCAAGAAACTTGGGAAAGTGAAAGGGGAGATCGCCCGCATCTCAGCGGAACTCGATAAATCTGGTCTCACGCTCGGCCAGTATTTCTTCAACGAAATTCAGGTGGGGCGCAAAGTCCGTAAACAGCACACCGGACGTGTCGAGCATTATGAGAAGGAATGGGTGAAAATCGCCAAGACCCAAAATCTGGATCAAGCCCTTGCTGATAAAATCGCCCGTGCCCTGTTCTGGCAACGACCGTTGCGTGAACAGTCCCACCTCATCGGCAAATGTCTGCTCGAACTGAAACGCAACCGTGCCCAGATCGGCCATCCTGATTTCGAGGAGTTCCGCGCCCTTTCGTTCGTCAACAATATCCGGCTGGTTGACGGCGAAAAGAAAACGTATCTTGATGATAAAGAACGATGTGCTGCGTTAGATTGCTTCAATCGCAATAAAAGCCGTATTCCGTTCTGTGGAAAAAATGTCAAAACAATTCCCCTCACCCCAGAGGAACGCGCTGTGGCTGCCGAATTTTTCATCATGGATACAAAAGGAAAGCCCCGTTACAATCCTGATGCGAAAGCTACCCAAAACAAACTTAAGTTCGAAACGTTGGGGAATTTGTTAAGGAAAAAGTTTCCCGAACTCAAAGGAGCGGCTTTCAATTATGAAGACAACGACAGCCTATCTCCTTCCAAAATCACGGCGGCACTCACAGATGTTTTACCAAATCGCACCGATTGGCAGACCGCCTTTGATGCGTTGACTTTTTTTGATCGTTTTGTTGATGGGGATGAAAAACTCAAAGACTGGGCGCAAAAAGTTGAAATTCAACGCAAAGACAAATACGGAAAGCCTCGGGAACCGTCAAAAGGTCTTGGCCTCTCCGAAGAAGCGGCGAAGAAATTCATCAAGATTCGCATCCCCGAAGGTCGCGCATCCTACTCGCTTCACGCCATTCGCAAAATCAACCGTTTTCTCCGTAAAGGGTTTGAACTCTCCCAAGCCATTTTTCTCGCAAAATGTCCAGATGTCTTACGGGATTTTAATGAATATGAGGATACCTTTATTAAGGAACTTGAAATAATCAACATAGATTATCATAAGGATTTGAAAAAAGCGGAACGTGAAGACAGATATCCAGAATCAGTACCCACGCTGGAAGAACGCCGCCGTGATTGGTTCTCAGGAAAAGTGAAACAGGATTGGGTCGCTAAAGTAGAAAAGCCTTTCGAATCGCTCATCTATTTCCGTGACCCGAAGGCTGATTCGTCCTACGCCACGCCTGACGAAAACCAACAATTATCTATTACAAAAGGCGTTCTTCCCAAAGTCAATCTCGGCATGATCCGCAACCCGCTCGTCCAACGCTCAATGACCATGCTCCGCAGACTGGTCAATGAGTTGCGGCGCAAAGGTGACATTGATGCAACAACCCGCATCCATATCGAACTCGCCCGTGAGGTGAATAGTCGGAACGACCGCATGGCCATTCAAGAATGGCAGAAACAAAATAAGGCTAAACGCGAAGCCGCTGAAAAAGCACTCAAACAATATATTGCCCAGCCAACGGAAGCCGATATCCTAAAATATCTGCTCTGGGAAGAACAGAAATTTCAATGCCCATATACAGGAAAACAAATCGCTCTCTGTCCATACACGGGAAAAGAAATCAAAGACATTGGCTTTTTTGCTGGCTTTGACATTGAACACACAATCCCTCGGTCACGTTCCGGAGACGACTCGCAAGCGAACAAAACACTCTGTGACCTTAACTTTAACCGTAATATCAAAAAGGGGATGATGCCCTCTGAACTTCCCGATCACGATGTCATTCTTGCACGTCTCAAACCATGGAAGGATAAAATAGACGACCTTAAAAAGCTTAAAAAGAGGCAGGCGGCAGACGCAAAAGTTATTTCCAAGGCGAATGCGGAAGATCGCTCAAAGGCTCGACAAAAGATGCTCGTCACCAAGCTGGACTTGAAATACTGGGAAGACAAATACTATCGGTTCATAAAGAAACCTGATGATATCACACCGAGTTTCATCAGCCGTCAGTTGGTGGACACCGGCATCATGACCCGCCATGCCGTCGCGCTCCTGAAGACCGTCTATCCCGATGTGTATCCCGTCAACGGCAAGGCCGTCGCGTTCGCCCGCAAGATGTGGAAAGTACAAGCCGAAGACGCGGTCAAAGACCGTTCCGACCACACCCATCACGCCAAGGATGCGCTGGTCATCGCCGCGCTTTCCCGAGACCGTTTCCAGAAAATCTGCGCCGAACTCAAAACAGACGACGAAAGGAAAAACCCGAAGTTCACGGTCGCGCCGCCATTCGACGGATTCGCCCAAGCCGTTTACGACGCTACCGCCGCCATCCTCGTCAAACACGTCACCCGACACAATGAGCTCAAGCAGACCCGGCGCAAATCCATCCGTCTCTCCTCCCCGAAAAAAGTAATAGACAAGCAAACGAATGAAAAAGTTACGAGAGCCCACTTCAAGACAGGCGGCGACACCGTGCGCGGACAGCTTCATGAGGATACCTTTTATGGTAAGATTAAAAAACCGGGCGATACAAAAACGGTGTGTGTCATCCGTAAAAGTCTTGCTTCGTGTAATGAAAAAGATATTTTGGCCATCGTAGACCCCATCATCCGCAAATGCGTTCAGGATAAGTTGGCACAGATAGGTGGCGATTTCAAAAAAGCCATTGTACAGGATGTGTTTAAAATGGAATCCGGAGTTCCAATTAGAAAGGTACGTATCGAGGTCACACCGCATACTTCACTGAATGAAATTCGACACCACACGACTACACCATCGAAACACGATTACAAGGTACCTGTATATGCTTGTACAGCGGCAGGGTCAAACCTTGGTATTGCCGTATATCAACTCGAGAACGGTAACCCTCACTTCATTATTGAAAAACTGTTTGACCATGTACGCGAAGTTGTTCCGGAACCGCCATCAGAAGCAACTTTGTTGGGACGTATCCTTCCAGGAGCAATGGCACAGGCACGACCGCTTGTGGAATGTAAAGATGTGTGTTCGCCCAAATCACCTGTTCTTTTGTATAAAGTACGAAAATTTACCGAAAACGCCATCACACTGTGGTTCCATCGGGAAGCTCGTGCCAAAAAAGATTTCGAACAAGTACTGAAAGAAATCAAAGCGCAACTTTCGGAAGGAAATCTTCCAGATATTGAACGTAAACGACTGGAAGATATTAAGAAAAGTCATGCTGATTCATCATCACTTGACTACAATCATCCATATGCGAGACTTTGTTTGAATCTCAAAAAGGCCTGGGCATCTTTCCTCTTCGAAGGCATCCACTTTACGATGGACTTGGATGGGACGATTCACTTTAAGGATACGCTATGTTAAAACGGACACTCTGCTTTTCAAATCGCGGGTTTCTCCATTGCGCCAACCGGCAGCTGGTTTACGAGACGGAGGTTGACGGCGAAAAGAAAACCCATACGTTTCCGATCGAGGATTTGGGGTTTGTGGTCATCGAGACCCCACAAGTCACATTGACATCATATGCGCTTCAGGCGTTGGCCGCCAACAACACGGCGGTCGTTTTCTGCGACACCTCTTGTATGCCCAGTGCCGTCCTCCAGCCGCTGATGATGCACAGCACAGCACAAAAACATGCGCAAGCCCAACTGGAGGCGACAGAGGCGTTAAAGAATCGCCTGTGGCGACAGACCATTCAGGCGAAAATCCGCAATCAGGCAACGCTGTTGTCAAAGTCAAATGAAAGCGCATCGAGACGTTTGATGAACCTTGCGGATCAGGTCAAAAACGGTGACCCCGGAAACTGCGAGGCGCAAGCCGCCCGCATTTATTTTTCAGCGCATGACCTGGGGCCGACATTCCGACGTGACCCCGACGGAGTGATGCCCAATGCCGCCCTCAACTATGGATACGCCATTTTGCGCGCGGCGACTGCCCGCGCGCTCGTGGGTTCGGGACTCATCTGCATGGTTGGGATTCATCACCACAACCAGTACAACAGTTTTGTCCTTGCCGACGATATCATGGAGCCTTACCGACCGTTCGTTGACGACATCGTGCTCAGCCAAATCGAGCTTTTCGTCTCTTCGCAAACCCTGACCCAGCCCATGAAAGCTACACTTTTAGGGACGCTGACAACCGACGTGATGATCGGCGAGATGCGCCGTCCACTCATGAACGCGCTTTCCTACACAACTGCCTCATTGGTGCGTTGCTTCGCAAAAGAGGACAAAGAGATTCAGTATCCTGAGTTCCCCCCTTATGCCCAGTAACATTGCCCTCAGCCAATATACCCTCATGTGGCTCTACTGCTTCTTTGATTTACCCACTGAAACAAAAATTCAGCGCAAAGCGGCGGCACGGTTTCGGAAAGACCTGCTCAAAGACGGATTCACCATGATGCAGTTCTCCGTATACATTCGGCACTGCGCCAGCAATGAATCCGGCACCGTGCACATCAATCGCGTCAAAGAACTTATACCCGTCGAAGGGCTTGTCTCCATTATCAAAGTAACCGACAAACAGTTTGGCGAAAGCATCAACTTCGTCGGTCGAAAACGGAAACCCCCACCGCAGGCATACAACCAACTCGAATTTTTCTAAAAAAACGCTTTCCTTCCCCAAAAAAGAGAAAAGAAAGCATTTTTCATTCCTCATTATCAATGATAACCTGTTACTACTAAAGAAGTTTCAACATCAATAGTATAACAAATTCTCAAAGAACATCAAATCACAACGGGAGCCTGTCGCTCTTCGGGAGCCATCCGAGTATAACAAATTCTCAAAGAACATCAAATCACAACCGCTCCGCGCGGAGACCGCACGGGCGGCCAGTATAACAAATTCTCAAAGAACATCAAATCACAACCATGGACGAACTGGAGCGTCGCCTCTGCCAAGTATAACAAATTCTCAAAGAACATCAAATCACAACTCAGCGGCTATATTGCCTAATCTGCCGTAAAGTATAACAAATTCTCAAAGAACATCAAATCACAACCACAGACGCATACATAGACATCCTCTGCGCAGTATAACAAATTCTCAAAGAACATCAAATCACAACTCCACGAGACGAGGGGATTTGCCTAAACATAGTATAACAAATTCTCAAAGAACATCAAATCACAACTATAGGTGATTTGATGTGTCCAAATTAACAAGTATAACAAATTCTCAAAGAACATCAAATCACAACCGTAATCCGTCAATCGCTCGCCGCTTGTCAAGTATAACAAATTCTCAAAGAACATCAAATCACAACCGACCGTGTAATCACAATCACGCCGCCCCGAGTATAACAAATTCTCAAAGAACATCAAATCACAACACTGCGACGTATAACCACGGCACGAAACAAAGTATAACAAATTCTCAAAGAACATCAAATCACAACAGAAGTTTATTTGTTTTGAAAGGGCATCAAAGTATAACAAATTCTCAAAGAACATCAAATCACAACACAAATAAATATTGCAGTTGCGTTTCTGAAGTATAACAAATTCTCAAAGAACATCAAATCACAACAAAGAGACAAAGTATCAGCGCACGATGCGTAGTATAACAAATTCTCAAAGAACATCAAATCACAACGGCAACTCGACGACCGCGCCGTTGGAGATAGTATAACAAATTCTCAAAGAACATCAAATCACAACGCCGCGTCGCCGCTGGCTCTGGGCGCGGCAGTATAACAAATTCTCAAAGAACATCAAATCACAACACTCTCCCCAGATTCTATCGCGGCGCGGCGAGTATAACAAATTCTCAAAGAACATCAAATCACAACGCAGACGCGCAAGGTGGTGTTGCGCACTATAGTATAACAAATTCTCAAAGAACATCAAATCACAACTCCGTGCGTCTATCGTACGTGGGAGGGGGTAGTATAACAAATTCTCAAAGAACATCAAATCACAACTACCCAAACATCACTGGATTTATCGGTACTAGTATAACAAATTCTCAAAGAACATCAAATCACAACGACAATCTTGTCGGCGTTGTACTTGCCGAAGTATAACAAATTCTCAAAGAACATCAAATCACAACATACGAAGCGGTGATAACGACGGTCGAATAGTATAACAAATTCTCAAAGAACATCAAATCACAACACAAGCCCTGCATGGTTTTTCTCCGCCTGAGTATAACAAATTCTCAAAGAACATCAAATCACAACACAATGAGGGCTCGCTTGCACTGTATAAGTAGTATAACAAATTCTCAAAGAACATCAAATCACAACATATGTCTATCTCAAGGAATGTTAGCTTGAAGTATAACAAATTCTCAAAGAACATCAAATCACAACAGGAGGCTCGCCTTGGTAATAATCTACAGAGTATAACAAATTCTCAAAGAACATCAAATCACAACGGCGGACGGCGTTGCCACTTGCGCCCTCGAGTATAACAAATTCTCAAAGAACATCAAATCACAACTGTGGCAAAGCCGAACTCAAACATCCCCTTAGTATAACAAATTCTCAAAGAACATCAAATCACAACTCGCGTCCAGCACGCGCTTTGCCGCTCCGAAGTATAACAAATTCTCAAAGAACATCAAATCACAACCGCTCGCTGGCGCGGCCGCCCGTGCTGTCAGTATAACAAATTCTCAAAGAACATCAAATCACAACCCCGGTCGCCGGGTCGGGCGAGGCCTGAACAGTATAACAAATTCTCAAAGAACATCAAATCACAACCTCGCGCGCTCGCGCCAGACTCCCTCCCCAGTATAACAAATTCTCAAAGAACATCAAATCACAACTCCTCCACCTGCAAGAGAGAAGCACACGTAGTATAACAAATTCTCAAAGAACATCAAATCACAACTAGAATTCAGTCACGGTTTTTCCACGATTTAGTATAACAAATTCTCAAAGAACATCAAATCACAACCGTGCTAATGCACTTATGGCAACCCTCTTTAGTATAACAAATTCTCAAAGAACATCAAATCACAACTGAAAACGGGTAATAATTCCCATGTGTCTTAGTATAACAAATTCTCAAAGAACATCAAATCACAACAGCCCGGTCAAAGGCTTTTTCTCGCAATCGAGTATAACAAATTCTCAAAGAACATCAAATCACAACAGCAACTCCGCGATTTCCTGAATCGTGCTAAGTATAACAAATTCTCAAAGAACATCAAATCACAACTCGAAGCGTGTGCTCAAGGTGTTCTCCAAAGTATAACAAATTCTCAAAGAACATCAAATCACAACCCTCGAACCACTTCCCATTGTCAATTCTCAAGTATAACAAATTCTCAAAGAACATCAAATCACAACATGACCTTACCCACTCCGTTGCCTTCCCCAGTATAACAAATTCTCAAAGAACATCAAATCACAACTTGAACTGATTCTATTCAATTCGCTTAATAAGTATAACAAATTCTCAAAGAACATCAAATCACAACTGCAATGCGCCCAGGGCAGTGTCCTTTGCAGTATAACAAATTCTCAAAGAACATCAAATCACAACTAATACCCTGACGATGGCTTGCGTGATTCGAGTATAACAAATTCTCAAAGAACATCAAATCACAACTCGGAAGCGATGACGATTTCAAGGCTCGGAAGTATAACAAATTCTCAAAGAACATCAAATCACAACAGGGCCTCCGCATGGACCCGCCGCGCGACGAGTATAACAAATTCTCAAAGAACATCAAATCACAACAGCACGGCCACAATCACGAACGCCGCGAGGAGTATAACAAATTCTCAAAGAACATCAAATCACAACCAGGATATTGATATCATAAAAGTCCAGCAGAGTATAACAAATTCTCAAAGAACATCAAATCACAACTTTCAGAATACAATTTGAAGTCTTCCTCTAGTATAACAAATTCTCAAAGAACATCAAATCACAACATAGGGGCATTGGGCATAAACTGGTCACTAGTATAACAAATTCTCAAAGAACATCAAATCACAACTGTGAGATGTTGATTAACTGGACCGGTGAAAGTATAACAAATTCTCAAAGAACATCAAATCACAACCCCAACGAGGCGGCGCGCGGCTGGCTGGAGAGTATAACAAATTCTCAAAGAACATCAAATCACAACCCCCTCTCACAGAGCCAGAACAGGAGGTATAGTATAACAAATTCTCAAAGAACATCAAATCACAACTGCTTCTTACTCTCTTTGCTTATTCTCATTAGTATAACAAATTCTCAAAGAACATCAAATCACAACGAAATTGAAATGTCGAACGGATGCGGATTTAGTATAACAAATTCTCAAAGAACATCAAATCACAACATCAGGATGATGCGCGAGTGCTATCCGTTAGTATAACAAATTCTCAAAGAACATCAAATCACAACATTGGCGCGACGAGCACTGGCTCTGCCACAAGTATAACAAATTCTCAAAGAACATCAAATCACAACATGGCGTGACCATTAGCGTGATGCTTCATAAGTATAACAAATTCTCAAAGAACATCAAATCACAACGCGCCTGTAGAAGCGGATGTAGGTTTTCGAGTATAACAAATTCTCAAAGAACATCAAATCACAACTAATGACGCGCGACATAATCATTCAGCGAAGTATAACAAATTCTCAAAGAACATCAAATCACAACTCACATATCTCGCAGTGTGATATGTGATGCAGTATAACAAATTCTCAAAGAACATCAAATCACAACTGACTAATTTTTTGTACGCCTCGCGATAAAAGTATAACAAATTCTCAAAGAACATCAAATCACAACTTCGCAGACATCAATCCCAACGGCGGAATTAGTATAACAAATTCTCAAAGAACATCAAATCACAACTTGATTCAATCACATCCACCAGTACTGACCAGTATAACAAATTCTCAAAGAACATCAAATCACAACTCAAACGCTACGGTGTCGAGGTCGACGATAGTATAACAAATTCTCAAAGAACATCAAATCACAACTATGCGTGTATGCGCGACACACCAGCCTTAAGTATAACAAATTCTCAAAGAACATCAAATCACAACTATAAGAATGTTAGCTTGAATTCGTCTTATAGTATAACAAATTCTCAAAGAACATCAAATCACAACGATATCTGGGAGGACGGCAGCGCGGAGCGCAGTATAACAAATTCTCAAAGAACATCAAATCACAACTACATTAAGGAAGGGGTTGATGGCTTTGGTAGTATAACAAATTCTCAAAGAACATCAAATCACAACACGATGAGCCTGCTGGTTTTCGTGTCGTCAGTATAACAAATTCTCAAAGAACATCAAATCACAACAAGAACGTCACGCGATAGACGGTGAACCAAGTATAACAAATTCTCAAAGAACATCAAATCACAACTGCGGTCGCAGCGCGGAGCGCGGAGCGAAGAGTATAACAAATTCTCAAAGAACATCAAATCACAACACGACTTCCGTGCTGCCGCCGAACTTCTTTAGTATAACAAATTCTCAAAGAACATCAAATCACAACATTGTATGAGGCACAGCTTTGCTACCTACAGTATAACAAATTCTCAAAGAACATCAAATCACAACATCAAGTTGTGGCGGGATTGTCACAGGAAAGTATAACAAATTCTCAAAGAACATCAAATCACAACAGTATCCGACACGGCGAACAAGGGCGTAAAGTATAACAAATTCTCAAAGAACATCAAATCACAACTAAGATCAGGCAGCTGGAGGACAATGAGGAAGTATAACAAATTCTCAAAGAACATCAAATCACAACAAGGACACAACAGAAGACTGCATGGTCCGCAGTATAACAAATTCTCAAAGAACATCAAATCACAACTCTCATGTCAAGCTCATCTAGCGGTCTAATAGTATAACAAATTCTCAAAGAACATCAAATCACAACTACAGCGTGTGACCAGTATGAGAAGAATATAGTATAACAAATTCTCAAAGAACATCAAATCACAACTAGTTCCGCATCGCCCAAGTGATCGCCTTAAGTATAACAAATTCTCAAAGAACATCAAATCACAACTTCGGCAAGGGGATATCCGCCAAAGTTTGGAGTATAACAAATTCTCAAAGAACATCAAATCACAACAGCCTGCGTCTGCAGGACGCGGCGAGGCGAGTATAACAAATTCTCAAAGAACATCAAATCACAACAGGGGCGCCGCCGCGCACCGCGTAGCGGTAGTATAACAAATTCTCAAAGAACATCAAATCACAACATCCCTGGCAGTTCGACGACTGCTCCGTTGAGTATAACAAATTCTCAAAGAACATCAAATCACAACTATATTTTGTATTTTGTCAACAACAAATTAGTATAACAAATTCTCAAAGAACATCAAATCACAACTTGCTACTACCTTCTGTTCCTTACCCGTCTAGTATAACAAATTCTCAAAGAACATCAAATCACAACCAATTGAGATACCTGAAAACGTCTTGCTGCAGTATAACAAATTCTCAAAGAACATCAAATCACAACCTTACATCATTCACGATGCGCTTTACGCGAGTATAACAAATTCTCAAAGAACATCAAATCACAACTACCCTTACGAATAACCTTGCCATCTCCAAAATATAACAAATTCTCAAAGAACATCAAATCACAACCCCGACATACCGCTCCATATACGAATTGCCAGTATAACAAATTCTCAAAGAACATCAAATCACAACACAGACGCTTGCGAGGCCGCCCGTGTGGCCAGTATAACAAATTCTCAAAGAACATCAAATCACAACCAGAGGGATGAGGCTCACCAAGGGCCACAAGTATAACAAATTCTCAAAGAACATCAAATCACAACACCATTAAACCTCACCCTGTCGCCGACGATAGTATAACAAATTCTCAAAGAACATCAAATCACAACGCTGACAGGGAGTGGACAAATGATGTCTAACTAAATAAAATGGATGTGGTGGTTTGAGTAATATCGTGAGCGGTTCGGGTTGCGCTGGCGTTGCTTATGTTTCCATTCGCCGAATTTGTTGTATGCGTTTATGAATACCCAGAGCACCGCCTTCAGCGTCTCGAACTTGCGGAAGAAACAGCGGCTTCTCCGTTGCAGCCCCGCGATATA
>Ga0099364_10008786_pt1 | contig 14149 bp, 11 predicted proteins | sample TergutTh196P3_FD_73070 | JGI IMG/M metagenome (GOLD analysis project Ga0099364, IMG submission 73070) | Microcerotermes parvus P3 segment gut microbial communities from Pointe-Noire, Republic of the Congo - Th196 P3 | ecosystem: Host-associated > Arthropoda: Insects > Digestive system > Gut ... | reverse complement strand
ATTTTAGCTTTCATATTATAGTATTGAGGCTGGCTTTTTACAACAACTTTTCCGCCGGGAAACTGCGCTTCAACAGCCTTCGCAAATGCATCTAACGCGGCAATTCTGCGCTCCATGCCGGAAGTTTCAAAATCGCGAAGGAAAATTTCCAAGCTGGCATTTTCCAAATCGCCGGAAATTTCCATTGGGCAGAAATAGCCGTAGTAGCCGTCCGTGGCTTCGGGGCTTTCGTTCCGCGGCAGAAGAGTCGCATAAGCCGAAGCCATCAGCGCGGCATTTGCAAGAATACCTCGCGCCTGCCCAATGTGAATCACCTTGCCCTGAAATTCAACATCTGCTTTCCACGCATTAAAACATTCAATTTCAATCTCTCCCGCAGAACCTCCGTCTACGGTGTAACAGTAGACAGACTTTATTTCGTCCATTGGAAATTCAGGCAAGCCCTTGCCGGTTTCTTCATCAGGGGTAAAGATGATCTCCACTGGTCCGTGGGAAATTTGCGGATTCTTGACGATGTACTCAACTGCAGAAACAATTTCCGCAATCCCCGCCTTGTTGTCAGCGCCGAGTAATGTTGTCCCGTCGGTGTGAATAATGGACTTCCCTTTTTGCGCCGCAAGTTCCGGCTCTTTATAAGGATCAAGACACAGCCCGTTTACAAGTTCAATTTTACTGCCGTTGTAGTTTTCCACAAGCTGCGGATTAACATTCTTCCCCGAAACATCGCTTGCAGTATCAAGGTGGGCTAGAAACCCGATACAGGGGTCACTTTCCCTGCCCGACGAAGGCGGGAGGCGGGCAATCACATAGCAGTGCCCGGTGATTTTTACATCTTGCAGTCCAAGCTTGAGAAGCTCTTCGTGCAGGGTTTTAGCCAATTCCCACTGCCCCTCTGTCGAAGGAGTTTTTTCATTATGCCGGTTGCTTTCGGTATCATGGCGGACATAGTTAAGGAACCTCGGAACAATCAATTTTTCAAGTTGATTATCGTCTGTTTGTGTTATTTGGTTTTCCATGGGAATAGTATATCATATTTGATGAGAATTATATGTAGTTCAGCCCTGGCATTTACCACATTAAACGCCGGGGTATTGATAAACTTCATAAATTCAACAAAACTAGAAGTATGAAAAAATTGTGTTTTGTAATAATATTCATAACAATAGGGTTTTTAGCCAAAGGCAATGAACACAATTTTTCGCTTGGTACATCTATTGGAATTTTATACGGACAATCAGAAGAAATTGTATATAGAGATAGATACACAGACGAAAAAGAAAGCGAATTACTTTGGGATTTAAAACCTCTGGTTTATGCAGGGGTGAATCTCCACTATAGTTGGCAAAACCTCGCTTACAAATGGGGCATTTTTTCGGATGCTTTGTTCAAATTCGGCTTCCCAGGAAATACCGGTTATATGGAAGACAGAGACTGGAAAGATGTTCAAAATGCTGATCTTTTGACACATTATTCAATTTCTGACAATAAAACAGAAAGCGCCGTATTAATTGACTTTAATGCTGGTGTTACATTTAACATCTACCAAGATTGGCTGTTAAAACTTTTTGTATCATACAGTTATATGAATTTTTCATGGACAGCAAGCGGAGGTCATTTTATATATCCAGAAAACGAGGGAGGTCATTTTTATATTGATCCCTCCATTGATGTAATTACATACAATCAAATATGGAATATAGTTTCTTTTGGTACATCCTTTTACGTTGCATTTAATCCTTATTTTAATATTGATGTTTCAATAAAGTTAAGTCCGTTGATTTTTTGTATAGCACAGGACAACCATATTTTACGAAATTTATTTATTACAGAACATCTTTATGGGGGCTTCTTTATAGAACCAAGTATACTTTTTTCATTTACCTCAAATGATTTTTTTGCTTTATCCTTTTCAGCAAAATACAGGAGTATAAATAATACACGGGGAGATAGTCTATACAATCGTTCTTTATACAGAAATATTGGCGGTGCAGGTTTTTCTGCTTTTGATGCAGGTATTGTTGCAAAATTCAATTTAGGATTTTAAGAAGATGAATATGGAGGCGCAATAACCGCGCCCCCATATTAAAATATCAACATTCCTTAATCAGCTAACGCTACAGACTTGTCATACAAAGCTTCGACATCTGCGTCTGGCTTCTTTGTTGCAAGTGTAACAGCTACTGCCGTGATCAAGCCAAAAATAAAACCCGGAATAATTTCATAAAGCCCTGTTCCGGCAAGCGCAGGAATTGTAAACCAGATTATGTCCACTGCTGCGCCTGCTACAATACCGGCAATGGCGCCTGCAAAATTAAAGCGTTTCCAGAAAAGTGAAAGCAGAATAACCGGTCCAAAGGCTGCTCCAAATACACCCCATGCATTTCCGACAAGATTCATGATTGTGCCGCTTCCGGGATGCGATGCAATGGCTACTGCCGCAAGTGCGATAAGAACAACGACAATACGTCCTGACCAGAACATTTCTTTTTCACTTGCTTTCTTGCGAAGCACAGGCTTATAAACATCGGCTGCAAAAGCGGATGCAGAAGCAAGAAGCTGCGAATCAGCCGTACTCATTGCGGCGGCAAGAATGGCGGATAACAGAATACCGGAAATTGCCGCAGGGAAAATCATGCGTACCATCTGAATAAAAACGGTAGAGCTGTCTGAGATTTCGCCAAGGAATATGCGTCCAACACTGCCTGCCAATACAGAGAAGAAAAGAATCAGAATGTTCCATGAAATACCAATAGCTGCGCCTTTTCTTACATCCCTGTGTGAACGAATAGCCATAAACCTGATAATGATGTGAGGCATGCCGAAATAGCCAAGACCCCAGCCAAAACCGGAAAGAATATCCGCCCAGCTTCCCCAGTCCAGCCTTCCGGTGCTGAGAAAATTCCAGTAGTTTTCGGGGAATGTAACAGAGGCGGTGGCGGCAACAGAGCCGGAATTAACCAACGCAAGTGCGAAAATCGGCGCAAGTAAAAGCGCCCCAAGCATGAGAAGCCCCTGAAAAAAATCTGTCCAGCATACAGCTTTGAACCCGCCCATGAATGTATAACTGATAATGATAAATGCCGCAACATACATTGCAATATTTGCGTCAATACCAAGCACTGTATTAAATAAAGTTCCACACGCTTTAATACTTGAAGCCGCATAAATTGCATAGGCAAACAGAAAAATTACCGCACAAATAATTTGTAGCGCCTTGCTTTTTGAAAGGAAACGATTTGTCAGGTATTGCGGTATCGTGATGGAATCATTCGCCGCAATGGAAAAGCGACGCAACCTCGGAGCCATAAAAATCCAGCTAAGAATATAACCGATAGCAAGACCAATGGCAATCCATGTTTGTCCCATGCCGGCTGCAAAGATCGAGGCAGGCAGCCCCATAAGAACCCATGCGCTCATGTCCGATGCACCGGCAGAAAGTGCGGATACCCAGGGACCCATCTTCCGGTCTCCAAGGAAGTAGGATTTTTCGCCTCCTTTGCCTTTGGCTTTAACAAAGAAAAATACTCCGATACCAAGCATTGCCGCAAGATAGATGATAAATACAACAAATTCAGTGTTAATCATGTTCTTCTCCTAATTTATATGATTTTACATTATACCGTGTTTTATCAATTTTTGACAGTATTTTAGGACAATGCTGTTGGGGAATTACACGATAACTGGTGTCATCATCTTCATCTTGATAAAACCTGAAAAAGCCGATATATTTAGATCAATGCAAGACCTATCAAAAGATCAAGTTATAAAAATTATGCAAAAATACAAAAATGATCCTCAGCAGCTTGTCGCCATGCTGTTGGATATACAAAAAGCATCGGGGAAAAATTACGTGGATAAGCTATGGGCAGAACTTGCTTCCAGAGTTTTAAAGGTGCCGCTTTCAAAAGTTTTTGATGTTTTAACTTTTTACTCAATGTTTAGCTTAGAACCGCGCGGTGAATATGTAATCGAAATCTGTAAGAGTACGCCGTGCCTTTTTGCGAAAGGAAAAGAAGTTGCTCATTGGTTTGAAGAAGCGGCAGGAATCCTGATGGGAGAAACTACCGCAGATAAGAAAATTACACTTGTCCATTCGAGTTGTTTTGGCGCATGCGACATTGCGCCTGCGGCAAAGATCGGCGACGATGTGTTTGGAAATTTAACACAGGAAAAAGTAAAAACGCTGATTCAACACTGTCGAGAAGGAAATGTAAAGGAGATGCAATCGCTGTGCCAAAACTAACAAATATATTAACAAATGGTGCGGACAATACTGATCCAATTTCAATATCTGAATATGAAAGTACGGGCGGTTTTGCCGCACTAAAAAAAGCCGTTACCATGACTGGTGCAGAAATAATCGCAGAAGTAAAAAAAGCGCAGCTCCTTGGACGCGGCGGTGCGGCATTTCCCGCAGGCAGGAAATGGGAACATCTTGCGCGTATAAACAATACGCCAAAGTACATTGTTTGCAATGCCGACGAAGGTGAACCCGGTACTTTCAAAGACAGATTCATCATGGACAAAATGCCGTTAAAATTAATAGAAGGCATTATAATTGCAGGCTTTACTTTTCAGGCGAAAGCGGGATATATCTATGTTCGCGGCGAATACCGGAAAATCCAGCAGAAGCTTCTTGCTGCTCTTGCTAATGCCCGCAGAGCAGGTTTCCTTGGCAGTAATATTCTTGGCACAGGCTTTGATTACGATATTCATATTATCTCCGGCGCAGGGGCGTATGTCTGCGGCGAAAATTCCGCGTTGTTAAATTCCACCGAAGGCAAGGTTGGACGGCCGCGTATCAAGCCGCCGCGCCTTGCAGAAGTTGGGCTTTTCCTGCAGCCAACGTTGGTTAACAATGTTGAAACATTTACAAATATCCCGCTAGTCATCAACATTGGCGGGGATGCATACCTTGAGGCAGGGCACCCCGACTCCGGAGGAAGCAAGTTGATTTGTCTTTCGGGTCATTGCCGTAACAGCGGAGTTTTTGAAATTCCGCTTGGCGGGGTAACGTTACGCGAAATAATATATGACCCGGAAATTGGCGGCGGTATCAACGGAGGCGGTTCCTCCGGCGGGCTGAAATTTTTTCACCTTGGCGGTCAGAGCGGACCTATCGGCTGTGCTGATCAGCTTGATACAGTTTACAGTTATACGGATTTAAAAAAAGCCAGTCTTGCTGTCGGTTCCGGGGCTGTTGTTGTAATAGACGAAAGCGTATCTGTTTTAGAGTACCTGAAAAGCGTTACAGAATTTTTTATCCACGAATCATGCGGCAAGTGCGTACCCTGTCGTGAAGGAAATAATCAGGTTTTGAAAATCTTACAAAAGCTCTGCGTCCCGGGCAAAGCGACAGCAGGCGATCTTAAGAACCTTCGCCGCCTTATCAACACAATGAGCGGTGCGGCATTCTGCGGTCTTGGTCAATCTGCTGCCACAGCATTGAACACAGCGTGGAAACACTTTAAAGCGGAGTTTGATGCAAATGTAAGAAAGGAGGAAAAGTGAGCAAGGATGTAAATTTAACAATCGACGGCGTCCCTGTAACAGTTCCCCAAGGAACAAGAATTCTTGATGCTGCAAAAAAAGCAAATATTCAAATTCCAACTCTCTGCGATCACCATGATCTAAACAAACGGGCGCTTTGCCGAATCTGCGTAGTCGAGTGCGACGGAGGCAGCAAGCTGATTGCCGCCTGCGCAAATGATGTTTGGGAAGGGGTAAATGTTGTTACAAACAATCTTCGCATTCAGGAAACCCGCAGAACGATTCTGGAATTGATCCTTGCAAATCATCCTCAGGATTGCCTTATTTGTATAAAAAATAAAAATTGCAACCTGCAATCTCTTGCTGAAAGTTTTGCGATTCGATCCATACCTTTTGAACGCACCTCATCCGAAAGCCGCCCGCAAGTGATCGAAAGCGGAACAATTGTCCGTGATATGGACAAGTGTATTAAATGCGGTTGCTGTGTGGAAGCATGCCAGGTAATTCAGGCAATTGGCGCAATCAATACATCCAACCGCAGTCAGGACTTTGAAATTTGCACAGCTTATGGGCAGGCGCTTGAAAAAGGGAACTGTGCTTTCTGCGGTCAGTGCGTAAAAGTCTGCCCCGTAGGCGCAATTTACGAACACGACCAAACAGCAGAAGTACGGGCAATGTTAAGCAACAGTGAACGGCATGTAATCGCACAAGTATCCCCCGTTTTGACTGCTGCCCTTAACGATGAATTTGGTTTCGACGCAAACGCCGTCACAACCGGAAAAATGATTGCAGCTATAAAGATGCTGGGTTTTAAAGAAGTTTTTAACTCTGATACTACGGCTAAAGCAAGCAGAGCGGAACAGGTTATTGAACTGCAAAACCGGATTAAATCCGGCGGAAATTTGCCGCTAATTTCCGGCTGTTCCGACGGCATCAATAATTTTATTAAGAATTTCTTCCCGGATTTTACCGCCAATCTTTCAATAACAAATAACCCAAGGCGGTTTTTTCCCGAGATGATTGGAACCTTTTATGCAGCCGCCGTCGATCTTGATAAAGATAAAATAACAACTGTTTCTTTTGTACCCTGCCTTGCGCAAAAATACGGCTGTGAAAACAAGCATGATTTTGCCCTAACCGCAGGAGAACTTGCGCGAATGATCAAACTTGCAGGTATTAATATTACCGATCTGCCGGAACAAACATTTGATCATTTAAATTTAAACATACCTAATCAGGGTGATGATTATACAGCGGAACGAATAACAGTTTATGGTTATGCAGAAGCCCGCAAAATAATGGAAACAATTCGCAGCGGCGAATGTGACGCAAAATGGATTGAGATTCTCACATGCCCTGTTTGCGTGGTTTACGGCAATGATTACACCCAAGCACATGGACGTGATTCTTAGATCGAGAACGCTCAAACATACGAGAAACAAGGTAATCATCTATCGACAGGGATGATTTACAGACAGGGCAGCGCCTTTGAATTTCATTATTATTTAAACAACGTGAACAACCTTTGATGTGAACCATACGATCTTTGTTGTTGGAAGAAGCGGGATAAACAAAAGTTTTTACAAGCTCGCCGTTTGCCAGCATATAACGGCAAAGCGGGCAATGTCTGGATTTGCCTGGTTCAACTAAATTTCTATCTTTCTTCCCCCAGGGAAGGTACGGATAAATCGGAGACAATTTGCCAAAAAACAAAAAATATCCAAACCCAAGAAGAACAATACCACAGATGGTCATTATCAATAAATTTATAGTGTCTCCCATAATTAATCATTTTAAGATATAATCAATTAATGGCAACCCTCTATATAATCGGAACGCCAATTGGGAACTTGGGCGACATCAGCTTCCGTGCGGCGGAAACATTAAAAAGCGCCGATCTCGTTGCATGCGAAGATACCCGCCGAACCCTCAAACTTCTGACTCACCTTGGGATTCGCGTAAAAATGCTGTCTTGCCGTTCGCATAACGAACAGTTTGCCGCCGAAAAAGTGCTTGACGCCCTAAAACAGGGGCAAACAGTTGCCTACGCAAGTGATGCGGGAACTCCCGCCTTGAGCGACCCCGGCGCTGTACTTGCAAGAGCGGCGGCACAAGCCGGACATAACGTGATTCCCATCCCCGGACCCTCGGCATTTTCGGCGCTTCTGAGTGTGGCGGGCGGCAGGGACAAAACCGTTATTTTTGAAGGCTTCCTTTCTCCAAAACCGGGACGGCGTAAAAGCCGCCTGCGTGAATTAATGGCAATGGACGCAGCATGCATCATTTATGAATCACCCTACCGTGTACTCAGGTTAATGGAAGATATTGCCGAAATTGATAAGGATCGATATATCTGTATTGGAAGGGAAATGACCAAGATTCATGAGGAATATTTACGGGGAACTGCGGCTGAAATCCTTGAAAAACTATCAGAAAAAAAAGAACAAATTGGCGAATTTTCTTTGTTTATATCTGGTAATAAAATGAAATAGCTGGTAAACTTATAGTATATAAGTGCCGATAATAGGTTATAGGTAGGGTAAGACTATGGTAGTAGACAGGATAGGTTATGTAGAACCCATTCCTGCCGGCAGGAAGTCCGGCAAGAATGCACAAGTGGGGGGGAACGACAAAACTGATACCATCAATCTTTCTTCTGACGCGATGAAGAAAGCCGAAGCGTATCAGATTATAGAGCTTATTAAATCCGCCCCGGAACTGGACGAAGCCAGGATTGTTGAACTCAGGGGAAAAATTGATGACCCGGCGTATATTAACGGAGCCATCAATGGAACGGCGGAAAATATCCTAAATTCATGGTTTGGCTAGGATTTAATAAGTTTATTCAAGCGTCTGGCTGGAAACAGTCAGGCGCTTTTTTTTGTATCGAATTTGATCACATCAAAAGAAAGAACTATAATTAAACATATAAACATTGTAAAGAGATATAGAAATGAAAAGCTGGAAAAATACAATTAAATCTACACAAATCGCTCTGGCAGCGGCAGTATTTTCGTTTATCTTGATTGCCTGCCCGCCCATTAATGAGAGCGAATTTGAAAATGTAATGTATGTTACCGGTGAACTGACGAATGAAAAATGGAATACAATTCTTAAAGAAATTTATGATATAGGCATACCCGTCATCCTTGATCTCGGCGGATGCACCATGCCCGAATCCGGCGATGTATTAAAAGAAGTCCACGATGATGGAACAGATTATGTTGCAGATTCCGGCAAATCAGGCAGATGGGTACAATTTGACCCATCTCAGGGCAACAGCGAAGGCAAGGAATTAATAACATCTCTCGTACTGCCTGATGCGGCAAGGATGATAAGAAACGCATCACACAATATCGAAATAAATTCCATGGATGATGCAACAGAAAACGAATTGAATAATAATGCTTTTAGGCATTTCTCCAGACTCCGTTATGTGACAGGAGCAAATATATTTGTTGTGGGAACTTTTGCTTTTGCAAATGTTAAAACTCTGGAAGCAATTGACTTTCCAAGACTTGCTTATATTCGATCGTATGCTTTTTATGGCTGCTCTTCTCTTAAACAGATTGAGCTAATTAATGCGATTGACATAATGCCGGGTGCTTTTGAGAAATGTACAAGTCTTGAAAGAGTGGTTGCTCCAAAACTCGGATTGATTTCGCAAAGAGTCTTTATGGACTGTACAAGTCTTAAACGGGTATCTTTCCCTTTGGTTACAAAGATAGACCAGAGAGCTTTTATGAATTGCACAGAGCTTACGGAAGTTTCTTTTTCCATAGCAATGATCATTGCGGATGAAGCCTTTAGAAATTGCAGGAATTTAAAGTATGCCGAATTCCTTGCCAATCCTGTAAAAAAAGCTTCCGGTCATCCGCTTGAGTACGACATAGGAGATATCACCTGGTCAGATTGTACCATGGCATTTTATCCCGGCGCTTTTCAGGGCACATCCCTTGAAGTCTTGTTTATTCCCAACGCATGGAATGTATATTTTGCCGGAAATTCGTTAGCCGACATCGGGACAACTCTTGATCTTTATCTCTTTGACAGCGATGATCCGGAAAAATGTTACGGGCACCCACAAACAGATACTTTTCTGGGAAAAACTCCATCGTTAAACCAAGTAACAATATATGCCCCAGTAGGATCACAAATAGAGAAACAAAACGCCGATGCGATTGAACTTGGCATAGCAAGCTATATAAGAAGCGCCTACGCTGTTGATACCGATGAAAGAGACGAAGACGATAACATTCTTACACTATTCGATGTAACGGTCTTAAGAGGACCCGGGTATCCGTATCCTGCCCCATTCCCCTTTACTTCGTATTAACTTAATATCCGTCGGACATTGCGCGGTTTAAGTCGCGCTGGTACAGCTCCTGATACACAAGGTTGCGGGTTTTCAGCTTTTCTTTAACTTCGCGGGTAAATGGCATATAACGCCAGAAAGTTCCGCGAACGTCTTTGTCAAGTTTTTGGATGCCTTCAGCTTCTTTTGTTATCCATGAAATGTAGTCCTGAATAAAATATTCTTTAATGTCGCCTTTCATTCTTTGTGACAGGAACCACTGGTAATAGTGACCGGTAAGACCTTCTTCCATCCAGTAAAACGAAGCTTTTTCTTTTGCTACCTGCCAGCGAAGATCGGCAACTGCTGTAAGGGTTGCAAGAAACAGATTTTTGGGATACATGGGAACTATAATCCGCCCGCGGCTTGTAGCGCGATTATGACGGTCAAATGGTTCCCAGCAAAAACCTGTGTCGCCATAAGTTGGTATCAAAAAAACATACGGAACTATACGGTTCAATTTATTTCTATAAACACGGCAGAAAGCTTCAGCATCAATGCTTTCAATTCTTGAAAGCATTGTAATGACATTTTCCCGGATGCCAACATCATTCGGTCCTACATGAAAATATTCCCCGGTTAAAATAGGGAAGTGATTCCCCTGCCGTCCGCAAGTCATTTTTGCCATCTGCCTGATTGTGTCAAGTTCGGTGTCCAAAGCGCCCAGATCCACTGTAACTGATCCGCCTTCGGCATCAAGCTTATCCGTTAATGTCTGAACATCCACTTCCGCACTGATAAAGTCTCTTATACCGGCAGCCAGATTATGATCGTTTTTCAGCAGATCTTTCAGCAAATTTTGAATCTCGGATATTGCCGTTTTTTGTGTTTCCGTAAGAACATCGTTTACATCGTTTAATTCGCGTAACGGCTCTCGTTCATAGAGTATACCGACTCTGTCCCGCAGAATTTCTTCTATTTCGTCCCGGTTTCTGTCCAGTTGTTTTACAATTGAACGCGCGCCGTCGAGTTTACCTGATGCTTTTTCCAGTAATGCCTGTAATTTTGACTGAGGGTTTTGCCTTGCAACCCTTACCTCATCTGTAGTGGAAGGCCGCATTTTGCTGGTTCCAATATTATTAAGCCATTCATCCATATAATAAATTGGCTGATCCAGCGTATTATCAACAACAACCTTACTGAAATAATCCCTTGTTTGAGAATTTATGAAAGTAGGATGTAAAATTCCAAAACGCAGAAGGAATTTTTTGTTTGGCGGCAATTTACCTGCAGCCTTCCGTGCAACGGAAAAAAGAAATTCCCAATAAGGAGACATAAGCTGCTGGCGAAAAACACTGCGATCTTTTGGATCTTTGGTGGTCAGATATTTCTGGAGAAGACCATGCACCCTCTGGGCAATATCGCCTTCATTGGAGAGAACATTTTTATAATAATTTGGGTCATTAAAATACTCATGACCATTTTCCTCGAAACGTTTTATTATTTGCGGAAAACCGGCGGCGCTGAGATTCACATCCGAATCAGGCGAATCAAAAGAATCAGAGACTGCTGTTTCTTCTTTTTTTATACCGAAGATGTCATGAAAATCAGGCAGCGGTTCATCGCTTGAGCCGCCGGTTCCCAATAAGGCTGAAATATCGGGGTCCATGTCGCCTTGAAAAGCATTTTTTGCCATAACAACATGGTAATTTGTATTAATATAATTGTCAATATTTGCAACAAATTTATAACGAAGGTGTCCGAGAAGTAACCAACTTCTCGGACACCCTTTTCTTAATAAAGCTCGTCTAAGTCAATTTCACCGCCGGTACAGGGAACAGTAACGCCGCAATTCTCAAGCAATTCCGGGTGAAGTTCGCCAAAAACGCCTATCTGTTTTCCTTTGTACACAATTGCTGCCGCACGCCCGGGAATAAAACGCGGGTCGGACGATTCTTCAACATCATACTCGCGGGACAGATAATAAAACAGCGTTTGCAGTTCTGCCGCGGCTGTGTTGAAGTTGGCATCTGTCCCCGCGTGAAGGAATCCGGCAAATTGACGGGTTAAACTTTTATAATTTTCTGTATCAACAAGCCAAGCAACCTTGCCCACTTCAAAGATTTTGTGCGGATAGACCGAACGCCCGGAAATCGACTCGCTCGCCATGAGTGAAGCAAGCACGGAGTCGCGGACATATTCGTAGTTTTCTGTCATTGGGTTGAAGATGCGGATTATTCTGCCGCCGCGAAGCTGAGAGCTTTCACCGCGCATATTTTCTACAAGGTCTTTACGGGAACCAAGGTAGTTGTATATCATCTCCTGATAGCCCATGCCGATAAGCAGTTCTTTTACCTGCCGTGAAAATAAAGTGATTGGCAGAAGTCTTCCAACAGTAGAATCGGCAGGACGTTCAGGTTTGAAGGAACCAAGCGAACGGCCAATCATCACATCTTCCATTACATCTGCGGCATGAAGAAAATCGTTGCGATACTCCGGCGGGTATGCAAGCACCCCCGGCTCCGGTACACTGGTTTTTTGTCCGCGTTCAACCGCATCCGCTTTTTCCGCCTTTACGCCCATTCGTGTAAGAGCTGCGGCACATTCATCTGCGCTGAGTTTTTCGCCAAGGAATTTTTCAACCCGCGAGAGTGAGCAAAAAACAGGTTCCTGAAAATAATAAGGGGTAACAATTGTTCTGCCAGCCTTATCCGCCGCAGAAGGATCGTGCCCAAAGGGTATATCGAATTCGTATTCAATTTCAACAGGTATGATGGTGAAGCCGTTATCTGCAAGATCGCAGGCTACGATTGAAGTTGCAAGATTGAGCGACGGCATATCCGTGCCTGTAAGCTCAACAAAAATTTCACTGTCGCCTACCTGCACTGCGCCAAGGTCGTTTGAATTGATAATCGGCGGGTAGGAAAGGATAAAGCCCTCTGCATCTGTTAAAAGTGGATGAACAGGCTCATGTTCCAGAATAAAAGCAAATTCTTTGCCCTTGGGGTGCTGCCTGAGAACTTCGCGTAACGTGATGGGAACATCCCACTGGAGAGGTATAAACGAAACAGAGTCGGGGTCTGCGCCTTTATAAATAATCGGCCATTTGATCAACGGAATACGGTAAATCCCCATCGAAATACACCGGCGTTTCCGCCCGAAATTCCATGCAAGCTTTTCCTGCGTCTGGATCATATCGCGAAGTACAGGGTCGGATATTTCCTTGCCGGTTGCAACAAAGCCCGCCAGAAAAGGCCTGACCTGCTTAACGCCTGCTTCAACTTTTACCTTGTACGATGTTTTTTTTATATTACCTGGTCTGGAGAAAAAGCCGTATTCGGGTACTGCCCCGCCGCCATAAGACCGCAATTGACGGGCGCAGCCTGCCATTCCCCAGAGATCGGGACGGTTTGTGTCGTTCAATTCGATTTTGAGGGTTCTTTCCTCTATGGGCAGGCTTTTGTCGCTGTCTTCATCCAGTTCAGCCTTTGCGCAGGTAAGCGCCTCTTCAAATTCATCGCGGCTTTTTCCAAGACAGCCTGAAAGTTTATAAAAGACTTCTTCGTTTACTTCAATTTTTGGCATGACTTTAATATATCAATTTTTCCGGTTTGTTGCAAATGGGCAGGCGCTGGCTTGCACGGAAATCAATTTTCATTTTAAATTCAAAGGAACACCTTATAAATTCAAAGGAGCTCCTTTCAAATTCAGAAGAGCTCTTTATAAAACCAAAGGAGCTCTTTACAAATTCAAAGGAGCTCCTTATAAATTCAAAGCAGCTCTTTATAAATTCAGAGCAGCTCCTTTCAAATTCAAAGGAGCTCTTTATAAATTTAAAGGAGCTCCTTATAAATTCAAAAGAGCTCTTTATAAATTCAAAGCAGCTCCTTATAAATTCAAAGGAGCTCTTTACAAATTTAAAGGAGCTCCTTATAAATTCAAAGGAGCTCCTTTCAAATTCAGAGGAGCTCCTTATAAATTCAAAGGTGTTCCTTATGAATTCAAAGGAGCTTCTTATAAATTCAAAGGTTTTTGGGATAAAATGAAAGATTTACGGGCTTTTATGGAAGAAAGACGGGGTTTTTATGGCAAAAGACCTTATTTTTGGGTCAATGTTACTCTGTTATTGAGCCTTGCGCGGTTTCTTTGTTCTCTGCGCTTGTAAATTCCCCCAAAACCCCCCCCCAAAGAAATTGACACAAACACTAAAAACATGTTAAAATACAAACATGAACAAACACTTGAGCACGCAGAAACCCAACCCCGCAGCCATACCCGCAGACACTCTGCTTGCAATAAATAACTGTTCTACCCCCCCCCCCACGCCCCCGGCTGGTGTCCCCCCGCCGCAAATATCACTCCATT
>Ga0099364_10008785_pt1 | contig 14151 bp, 8 predicted proteins | sample TergutTh196P3_FD_73070 | JGI IMG/M metagenome (GOLD analysis project Ga0099364, IMG submission 73070) | Microcerotermes parvus P3 segment gut microbial communities from Pointe-Noire, Republic of the Congo - Th196 P3 | ecosystem: Host-associated > Arthropoda: Insects > Digestive system > Gut ... | reverse complement strand
ACAACCGCGAAAAAGTATGCTAACCTCCGTTCCGTTGAGTTTTTTGTAAGGAGAGAGTTTGTTTATGTCGTTCGCCGATAAGTTCAGCGCAAGCAGCGTTTATTATTATTACGAGACCGGGCCCCTTTGGAGGCCGGACTTGTAACGTTTGCGCTTCAGGCAAAGACAGGTTCGCAAGATTCCAAAGAGGGTCCCCGGGGTCGAGGGGCCCTCTTTTTTTGTTGATACGCGGGCTTCATAAAACTTATCTTTAAATTAAGGAAGGTGCGGTTTATGTTCACAAAAGTTATGCTTCTCGCGTTGTTTTTTGTTGTCACCATCGCTGTGGGAATGTACTTCCGCCACCGAGGCAACTCCGTCGACGGGTTTGTCCTCGGAGGGCGCGCGATTGGTCCCTGGCTCACTGCCTTTGCCTACGGCACCTCGTATTTTTCCGCCGTCGTCTTTGTTGGTTACGCGGGACAGTTCGGATGGAGGTTTGGAATATCCGCCGTCTGGATTGGACTGGGAAACGCTTTCATCGGCTCGCTGCTCGCCTGGATGGTGCTCGCCCGTAGGACACGCATAATGACGCAGCATTTGAACAGCGCGACTATGCCCGACTTCTTCGGTACGCGTTACGGCTCTCACGCACTGAAGATCGGGGCGTCAATCATCACTTTCATATTCCTGGTGCCATACACTGCCTCGCTCTACAACGGCCTCTCACGTCTTTTCGCAATGGCGTTCAACGCGGACTTCACCGTCTGCATCTTCGCGATGGCGATTTTGACGGCGATCTTCGTGATTGCCGGCGGCTACCGGGCGACCGCGATCAATAACTTCATTCAGGGCGTTATTATGCTCGTGGGGATAATAGCGGTGATCGCGTCAGTGCTCAAGGTAAACGGAGGTTTCATGACCTCGGTCGACGCTCTCTCACGAATCGAGGACGCGAGCGTATCAACTTCACCGGGAATATTCGCGTCGTTCTTCGGCCCGGCGCCGATCGACCTGCTTGGAGTCGTGATACTCACGTCGGTCGGGACATGGGGCCTGCCGCAGATGGTGCAGAGATTCTACTCCATAAAATCCGAGAAAAATATCGTCACCGGGACGATTGTCTCGACGGTATTCGCCATATTTATCGCGGGCGGCAGTTATTTCCTGGGCGGATTCGGCAGGCTGTTCACCAGCGTGGAGAGCGTCAGGGCCGACGGATTCGATTCCATAATACCGACCATGCTCTCAGGCTTCTCCGATCTCCTGATAGGCGTCGTCATCGTGATGGTGTTCGCCGCGTCGATATCCACGCTCGCGGCGCTGGTAATGGCCTCGGCGTCCACGTTCACCCTCGATTTTTTAAAGGGCAACGTTATTAAGGAAATGGACGAACGCAAACAGCTATTTATTATAAGAATCCTGATCGCTTTCTTCATCATCATCTCGTCGGTAATCGCGACGATACAGTACAAGGGCGGAATTACTTTCATAGCGCAGCTCATGGGCGTTTCGTGGGGGGCGCTTGCGGGCGCGTTCCTGGCACCGTTTCTGTTCGGGCTGTACTGGAAAAGAACCTCCAAGCCGGCTGTGTGGTGCTGTTTCATATTCGCGACCGTATTTATGATAGCAAACATATTTTTCAGGCCAAGTTTCCCGCCGCTGCTGCGGTCACCCATAAACGCCGGAGCCTTCACCATGCTCGCCGGCCTTGTGATCGTGCCCCTGGTGACCATGCTCTCACCGCGTCCGTCCGCCTCGCTGATTGATAACTGTTTTTCCTGTTACGAGGAAACGGTATCCGTTAAGGCAGCCGAATTCCTCGGCTCGTCCGCAAATGGAAAACGAAAATAATTGTCGGGGTTTCGAGGAGGAATAAAAATATGCCTATAACCGATTTGCTAAGACACAATGCGGAAGTACAAGGAAATGACACAGCGATAGTGGAGATCAGCCCGAGGTCCGGATCTGACAGGATAGTCGCGCCCCATGAATTCGAGACGGAGGAGACTTTCCCCGACGGCGCGGCAAGGCGCGAGGTCACGTGGAAATATATAGACGAGCAGGCGAACCGCGTCGCCAATTTCTGCCTTGGACGCGGATTGGGCAAGGGAAGCAGGGTCGCCTTGCTGATGAAAAACGCGCTCGAATGGTTCCCGCTCTATTTCGGCGTGATGAGGAGCGGAGCGCTCGTAGTGCCGATAAGCTTCCGAAACACGCCGAAGGATACTAAAAATTACCTTGAACTGACTGAGGCAACCGCAATTTTTTTCGGCCCCGATTTTTCGGAACATATCGAGTTGATACATCGCGAGCTACCCGAAGTAAAAACTTTAATCTCCCTCGCGCCGGAGCGCATGGGTTTTGAAGAGAGATACTTCGAGTGCGTTGGCGCGGCGTCAAGCGCCGATCCAGGAATTCCTCTTAAAGACGACGATGACGCGGCGATTTATTTCACATCCGGCACAACCGGACAGCCGAAAGCGATACTCCATACGCACGCCACGATAATGTCAGCCGGCGTAACGGAGCAGGCGCACCATTACCAAAACGAAGATGACGTGTATCTCTGCCTCGCGCCGCTCTTCCATACAGGGGCGATGATGCACTGGCTCGGCAACCTCGCCACGTGCAGCAAGGCCGTGTTGCTTCGGGACGGCAAACCGCGATCCATACTGAAAACCGTATCCGAGGAGGGCGTCACAGTCGCGTTCATGCTCGTACTGTGGGTGCAGGACATCCTGCAGGATGTCGAGAACGGCGTTCTTGATTTCAAGGATTTCAAGCTCGCGCAGTGGAGGCTGATGCATATCGGCGCCCAACCGGTGCCGGCTGAGATGATAAAGCGGTGGAGAATTTACTTCCCGGAGCAGCAGTACGACACGAACTACGGCTTGAGCGAGTCGATGGGGCCCGGATGCGTCCATCTGGGCATAGAAAACATCCACAAGGTCGGAGCGATCGGTAAGGCCGGATTCAGATGGGAAACGGAGATTGTCACGGAGGATGGCGCGCCCGTCGAGCAAGGAACCGTGGGTGAACTGATCGTAAAAGGTCCCGGGGTAATGAGGCGGTATTTTAACAACGAAAAGGCCACCGCCGAGGCGCTGCGCAACGATTGGCTTTTCACGGGCGACATGGGCTACGAGGATGAGGACGGATTCATCTGGCTGGTGGACAGAAAGAAGGACGTTATCATCAGCGGAGGCGAGAATATCTACCCGATCCACGTGGAGGACCACATCAGGTCGCTCTCCAAAGTGAAAGATGTGGCGGTAATTGGCGCGTACGACAAACGCCTGGTCGAGGTCCCGATAGCGGTGATCTCCGTTAAAGAAGGGGCGGAGGCCACCGAAGACGAGCTCGCGGCTCACTGTGAAGCCTTGCCAAGGTACAAGAGACCCCGCCGTTTCATATTCGCGGAAGTACCGCGCAACCCTACAGGCAAGATAGAAAAACCGCGCCTCCGCGAGATGTACGGCGGGAAAATTCAGTAAAAAAGCTTACCAGATGTATCGGTATAAAAAATTGATCTCGGCGGGATTTCCATGGATAATTTAATTGTAAAAAATTTCCAATGCTTTGCTCCGAAAAAACATACCGCAAATCACGCGACATATGCGCGATACGCATAAATGTAACACTCCCAACAGGACAAGACCGCGGCAATTTCAAAACCGGCATTACGATAATAGCCGTGGTCTTGTTTTTTCACTCCCGCTTCAACAGCAATTCAATCGCTTGTTCTTTGGAAAAAGCAAATAACATATTCGTCCGTTCGCTGATTTTTAATATTGAGTTGATCATCATTTTCTTAATGCCGTCCACCCCGATAAAAGCCCCGTATTTTACATACGGCTTATTATGCGAAATATAATCCACCAAAATTTCTTTTATTTCCGAGTCAAATCTGACGCCGGCGATGTTAGTTATCGTATACAGTGAATTTTCGGGATATTTTACAATTACCGGTTTTATTACTTCAACAAACTTAGCGATATCGTCTCTATTATTCCTCTTGGAAAAATCAATATAAAGGAAGCTCCTTCCTTCGATGACAAATTCTTCTGTAATTTTCATCGCCGGACCTCCCGCAATAATGATTCGATCAATACCGCGGCATCATCATATTCGGCAATCAGTATATTATTGGAAATATTTCTGATAGCGGCGGCGGAACCATCCGTTTGTGATATTTGTTTCAGAATTTCAACGGCGCTGTTCATAACGCCGACGTCCATATTATCAAGCGCGGTCCTCAACTTAATAAGTTCTGATTTAAGGGTTTCCTTATCTATCGGTCGGTTCCCATCATCCCTGCTTGTTTTGCGCGCTGATAAAACATCGTCTATTCTGCCGAGAAGCGATTCCAAAGAAGTCAGGAATTTCCCGGTTTTAGCTTCAATAAAGGCCAAATCCCCCCGTTTCCCGGCCATCTCCAAAGTTTTCGCGATTTCGGACAGTTCAACGGCGCCAATATTAACGGCGGCGCTTTTCAGAGCGTGGACATAGGTTGTATACGTGAGCAGATCACCGGTTTCCAGACATTCCGCGATTATTCTTTTACGCTCGCGCACATCCTCACAAAACGTTGCGAGTGTTTCGGTATAATATTCGATCGTTCCGCCTGAAAAATCAATACCTTTATTTACGTCCAAACCTTCAATTCTGATAGAAGTATCAGCTTCCAGCTCTTTTACTGCGTAAGCTTTGCCGGTTTCCGCCATCAGGTTTTTTTGTTTTGCTTTCGGAATCCATTTTCCCATAATCGCGTTCAGCTTGACGGTATCTATCGGTTTTGACATAAAATCGTCGAAACCGGATTGCAGAAACATTTCCCTCATACCGGAAATGGCGTTAGCGGTCAGCGCGATGATCGGCAGGCTTCTGTAATACGGTTCCGCGCCGCCCAGCGCCCTTATTCGCACCGTGGCTTCCACACCATCCATTCCGGGCATCCTGTGATCCATGAACACCAGATCGTAATGCGTTTTTTTGACTGCTTTTATCGCTTCCGCGCCGCTGCGGCACAAATCGACCTGTACCTCATACGGAATCAGTAATCCTTTGGTTACTTTCAAATTCGTATTGATATCGTCAACAACGAGAACTTTCGCTTCCGGCGCGGCAAACCTCACGACCGATTCATTGTTTTCGACGTATGAAAATCTGTCGGACACGCCGTTTAAAATGTTGGCGATCGATAAGGAATACGCGGGCATGGCAAGCGCGTTCAATCCTCTTTCACCGCCTAACGGTTCGCTGAATTCCGAAAGCAGGACGATTCCGGCATTTGCTCCAAACCTTTTCAGCGTATCTTTATTTTTCTCATATAACGCTAATGAAATAAAAACAAAAGAAAATGTATCGCTTGACAACTTCTCATACAGCTCTGAATCGTCCGAGACAACCACGCAATAAACGCCCAGATTATCGATGGCGAAAGAAAGGGAATTGGCGAATATTTCGCGGCGCTCATAGATGAGAACCTTTATTTCTCCCGGGTTTTTAACGACTGCCAGCTTTTCGGGACTGTGTATTTTTTGCGGCAGCGTAACAATGAATGTACTGCCTTTGCCGTATTCGGAGCTGACGCTGATGTCGCCGCCCATCGCTTTTACGAGATTCCGCGTTATGGGGAGCCCCAGCCCAATGCCCTCTATGCCTCTGTTTTTCTCCAAGTCAACTTGTATATATTCGTCGAACAATATGTCAATATCTTCCTGTTTTATCCCCCTGCCGCTGTCCATAACTTCCATAGTGAGATTTATGGCGTTTTCGCCGAGCATTTCCGCAAATACGGTAAAGGACACAAATCCCCTTTCCGTGTATTTTACGGCGTTGCCTAAAAGGTTGACTAGGACCTGGCGTATTCGGGGTTCGTCGCCGATCAGAGCGTTCGGGATATTGCTGTCCACATTTACCGCGAACCGTATTTCCGTATCGATGGTCCTCGCCCTGATAATGCTGATTACGTCATTTACCAAAGATGAAAACAAATAAGGCTCCTTGGAGATTTTCAGTACACCCGACTCGATTTTTGAAAAATCCAGAATATCGTTGATTATGGATAAAAGGTTCGCGCCCGCCTGCTTTACTGTGAGGATATGCTCACGGAGAACATCCGGATTGTCCTCGTGCAAGGCAAGTTCGGTCATGCCCATGATCGCGTTCATGGGCGTGCGAATCTCATGGCTCATGTGCGCCAGAAAATTGCTCTTCGCCCGGTTGGCCTCATACGCTTCTTTAACCGCGTACTCGAGTTCTTCCTGAAGGCGCATCAGTTTCGCAACATCGTCGATACTGCCCACAACCCCGGTGATGTCTCCGCTGTCCTCACGGATAGGCATTGTGTGCCCGTGAAATACCGCGTGACCGGTGTCGACAACCAATTCCTGCGCTCCTTCAGCTAAAGTTTTATGCGTATATGAATTTATTTCGGAATACAGATGGTCATTCAGGATTCTGTCAGCATTCTCGTCAAAAGATTTGTTATTTTTAAGATACATGCCGTTAAGCAGAGTAATCGCGCCGGATTTATCCGCGCACCAGATAATGCCCGGATGGTTGGTTACCACGGTCTCCAACTGCGCCGCGGCTGCTTGGATATTCTTTGTCATTTCGTCGCGGAATAAAGCGTTGGCGATCATTCGGCTGACGGAGCGCAGGATCATTTCTTCATTTTCCGTGAGCAGCCGTTCACGGTGGTAATCGTGGAAGTCAAGGAAACCCCAGAATTGTTCATTCAAAAACACCGGCACAGCTATGACTGACAGTATTCCCCGCGCGGACAAATGTTCTTGCATTTGCGGAGACAAATCGCGCACCAGGCTGTTAAAGCAATCCCCTCGCGACAGCCTTTCTTCCAAACCAGGCATATTCCCGCTATAGGATACTTCCTCCTTGTCTTCGACATATTGCCGCAATCCCACGTCCGACCATTTGAACAACTTAGAGCAATACAGCCTGCCGTCCTTTTCATGGTTTTTCCAAATGTACACTTCCTCGACATCAAAGACATTTGCGATCATTCCCATGGAGTTTAACAAGTTATCATCGAACTTCTCGATATCGGGTTCAAGCAGGATAGCGGACACACGGTTCACTGTTTCGAGGAGGTTGTTCTGCCGGTCGATCTCATTCATCATGATTCTTACGCGCTCATGCTCTTTATATGCTGATTCCATCGCCTCATTGAGTTCCGTAATATCCCTCAGGATTCCAAGTAAGCCGGTTACCTTGCCGTCACGAATCAGAGGAACTTTTACGCTTTCAAAAAAACCTCGGGATTGATCCGGATAAGTAAACCATTCTTTCACTTTAACGGTGGTCATTTCGTTTAGCACTTTTTTCTCGATTTCCCCGAGGTCACCCGATATTCTTTCCTCAAACTCAAATACTTCATGGGCGGTTTTTCCTAACAATTCCGATTCGCCGCACCCGGCGAATTCTTCAAAGCTGCGGCTGCAGCTTGTATACCTGCCATTTATGTCTTTGCAGAACATTAAATCAGGCGAAGATTTATATATGGTGGAAAGGGTAATCATCTGATTTTTGTACAGGTTTCGCATTTTATTGTTAATAATAAGCAACAAAATCAGGGCTATCAGTAAAAGCACAAGTACGGCGGCGTAAGTAATCAGATTAGCGTAACGCTCCTCGGCAATCTTTTTTGAATAGTCATAAACGCGGCGCGTCCAGCCCTGAGCAATTTTGTCGGTATTTATGAAATTTTGGGTTTTGCAAATGATCGAACACAATATTTCCTCGTTTTTATTAAATCCAAAAAACGACTCTTCCACCATCGTGTCTAAAGAGATATTAACTTTGTACCCTGCTTTCTCCCTGTAATTTGTCTGGTAGAGAAGTATGTAATCGATCGTCAGGAATAAATCTATCTCGTCTCTTTCCAGAGCGTCCAACGCGGCGTCCTGAGTATCATAACGTTTGAGTTTTGAATCACCGCCGGGAAACAAATTGCCGTACGTTTCTTCAGGAGCGCCTCCGCTGACAACGCCTACGGTCGACTGGGTCACTTGATACAGATCCAAATCAGGGTAGTCATACTTTGACAAAAAAGCGAAATGCGAGGAATAGTAGGGTATCGACCCCCATATAAAATTGTCCCTGCGTTCCTCGGTTTGGAAGAGCTGTGAAACCAAAGACGCTTCACCTGTTCTCAGCTTTTCGAGTATCTCCGCCCATGTTGTGTTTTTGTCGGTCACAATCTCAAACTCAATACCTGTCAATTGGCTTATCTCCGCTAAGATATCCGGCACGATTCCATGAAACTCTTCCTGATTTTCGTCGTAAAAAGAGATGGGGTAATTATCCTGTTCCAAAGCGACAGGCACTTTAGCGCCGCTCGAGGCCAAGTTCTCCATAAAAGCGCGTTCTTCGTCCGTAAAAGATCGCGACAGCTCCAGCATCGTGAATTCGTCTTTAGCAGACTTGTATAAACTGTGGAGCCTGTCGATCCCACCCGCCTGGAGATATTTGTTCACCGCGGAAATAACCGGTTGTAAATCGGGATTAGCGGTACCCAGAGAGACCGGAGTATTCTTCAGAGGAAGGGCTTTTACAGCTTTTATAAAATCGTAATCGCGGAAAAAAAACGTTTCCAGCGTGTCGGTAACAAACGCGTCAATTTCCCCTGACAAGAGTTTTTCGGCAGCTTCGCCGGTGTTCCTGACCTCCACTGTTTCAAACACCAAGTAGGGATAAATGCCATTGACAGAACTTGCGGTATTTGTACCTCGGAAAAAACCAATCTTAAGGCCGTTCAGGCCAAGTTCCGATTCTATCCTGACAGCGCCGTCTTTTACGAAAACAGTAAGCGAGCGCTCCGCTATGGGAGACGTCATGAAATAAGAATGCCTCGTATCCGGAGTCGGGTTTATTTCATCCGTGAAATCAATATCCCGATTGTCTATCCCCGCTTTTAATGTGTCCCAATCATGGAACTCCCGAACAAAAAGCACGCCAAACAAATCGGAGAGCAGCCTGCGGAATATGTTCGTAAAACCGGAGTATGTGCCGTCCGGCATTATGAACACCCCTGCCGTGCGCGTACTGCCATATGAAAAACTGCGCCTTTCGGACTTAAGCGCCTCTATTGCCGATATTTCCTCATCGGTAATGCCCGGTATGTCCCGATAGGACTGGATGGGAGGAATATCGAACGAGGACGTGTCTGACTCCGCAAAACAACTCGCCGCGCCAAATTCAAAAGCGCCGATAAGCAACAGTAACATAGTTATACGCTTAATATTCGCGCTCACGCGACACACGTAATATCAAACTCCTTTGCGCTCGAAATCCGCTAATATCCTATGACTCATAGCCTTCGGTCTATTTTAGCAGGGAAAATTAATATATTAGTATATAATTTCTATCAGTGGCTGTCAGCGCCTATATACTTAAATATTTTGAAAGGGAACGGATAATGAAGGGAATAGTAACGGTAGTCGGCAAGGACTCGGTGGGAATAATTGCAAAAATCTGCGCTTTTATGTCGGAGAGGAACACAAATGTCCTCGATATCGCGCAGACCATCGTGGATGGATATTTCATCATGATGATGGTGGTCGACCTCTCCACCTCCTCGGAACCGCTGGTAACCATGGCGTCGGGGCTGGAGACGCTGGGGCGGGACATAGGCGTTATCGCCCGCATTCAGCATGAGGACATATTCAACGCGATGCACAGGATATAGCCGATGATTACCATTAGGGAAGCCACCGAAACACTCTCTATGATCACCGGGATGCACTTAGACGTTCGTACGATCACGATGGGCATAAGCCTTCTGGACTGCGCGGACAGCGATGTTAAGGCGTTCTGCGGGAAAATCTACGATAAGATAACGCGCAAAGCGGAACACCTTGCCAAAACCGGGGACGATATATCGAAAGAGTACGGGATCCCAGTGATAAACAAGCGTATCTCAGTGACTCCCATTGCGATCGCCGCGTCGGGATGCAGGTGCGAGGATTACATTGAGGTCGCCCAAGCGCTTGACCGCGCCGCTCACGCGGTGGGAGTGAACTTTATCGGCGGATTCTCCGCGCTGATCCACAAGGGAATCACGCCCGAAGACAAAAAACTGCTGGACTCGATACCTCTTGCACTGTCCGGGACGGATTGCGTCTGCTCATCCATCGGCGTTGCAACCACCAGATCGGGCATCAACGTGGACGCGGTGAACAGGTGCGCGCGGATAATAAGTGACACGGCAATGATGACGCGCGAGCAAGACTCTATAGGCTGCGCTAAATTCGTCGTGTTCTGCAACGCGGTGGAGGATAACCCGTTTATGGCCGGGGCGTTCCACGGCGTGGGAGAGGGGGATGCCGCGATAAACGTAGGCGTAAGCGGTCCCGGCGTAGTAAAGCGGGCGATAGAGTCGGTGCGGGGGGCGGATTTCGAGACGCTGTGCGAGACTGTTAAGCGCACCGCCTTCAAGATAACGCGCGTGGGCCAGCTTGTAGCGCAGGAGGCTTCACGCAGGCTCGGCGTGCCGTTTGGGGCGATAGACCTCTCTTTGGCGCCGACGCCGGCGATAGGGGACAGCATCGCGGAAATACTTCAGGAGATGGGGCTTGCCCGCCCCGGCGCCCCCGGCACCACCGCCGCCGTCGCCATACTCAACGACAACGTGAAAAAGGGCGGAGTGATGGCCAGTTCCTACGTGGGCGGCCTCTCGGGAGCCTTTATCCCGGTGAGCGAGGATCACGGCATGATCGAGGCGGTGAGGGAAGGAGCGCTCTCGCTCGAAAAGCTGGAGGCGATGACCTGCGTATGCTCGGTGGGCATCGACATGGCGGCGATACCGGGCGACACTCCGGTTGACACGATTTCGGGAATAATCCTGGACGAGATGGCAATCGGCATGATAAACGGCAAAACGACAGCCGTCCGCATAATCCCGGTCGCGGGCAAGTCGGTCGGAGAAACCGCCCACTTCGGCGGGTTGCTTGGCGACGCGCCGGTGATGGCGGTTAATCAGTTCGGGTGTTCGGATTTCGTGAGGCGCGGAGGCCGCATACCCGCTCCAATCCACAGTTTCAGAAATTGAAGGGCCGTATCTTGGGTCGTCAACCCTTTTCCGGACAGAAAGTTAAGCAACTGTAATCACATTGTTCACGCTAAGCGCGATCAGGCAAAATTGTTTTCCGAAGAAGAATAACCAACTCTGGTATGACTATGTTAATATGTTACGAAGGTACATGGAAACATATTTTTTGATAAATTTTAGAGAGGATGGTAAAAATTGAAAAATTTGAGTATAGGTAAGAAATTATTGTTGGGTTTTGGAGCGGTTCTTTTTATATTTATAGCGGCTGTTTTTATAATGTGGCAATCTCTTATGGAATCCAGTCGTAATATAGATAACATTAACGAGATTGTTTTGCCTACGCTGCTTTTAACACAATCTCTTAGTGAAGATGCTTACAGATTATTTCTCGCCGAAAAGTATTTCGAGAAATATGAAACACAAGAGGCAATTGACGAATACCAATCTCAATTAGCTGTAATACGAGATGTTCAAGAACAAATACAAAGAAGAAACATGGAATATCCTTATCTTTTAGGTCCGGCACACGCTGTAAGCTCAGTGTTTCCTGTAGCCAGAAATTATACAACGGTTGTTGCTCAGGTTTTTGACTTAATGGAGAGAAACAGCGGATCATTGGTGGTTGGGGCAAGGGCGAGAGAGAACGCGTCAGCGGCGGCCGAAAATGTTCTTGAATCGCTTGTGGGTAAAGTGAGAAATTCAATTGAGGCCGGGAACGAAACCGATGAGTCTATGCTCCTGGTTGAAGCTGTCATGACGAATAAAAACCTTATGAGGGATATTCTTATCATGCGGCGCGACGTGTTGCAGGCGATGGCAAATAACGACGCTGACGCTATGATGAGGCTAACTGATAGAGTGGTTGATATACAAAATCTGGCGCAGGAACTGGCGCCATTTTTTCAATCTCGGGAAGATACGGCGGTCTTTGACCAATTACGAAGCGCGCTGGTTGAATTTGACGCTGCTCATCGCGAGGCGGTGGACAGTTATGTTGAATTGAGAAGGCTTTATGGGGAAATAAGCCCTCTGATGGGAAATTTGACAGAGGAAATATCCGTCGCAAACTCTTTAACCACAAACCGTATTTTGGAGCTTCTCAGCGAACTTGGCACAATGGTTCAAAGAACGGTAAACGTTATGTACCTTGCGGCTTTGTTGTCGATTCTGGCGGGGCTTGCTATATCATTTTTCATCGCAAGAGGTATCTCAAAGCCAATGAATTCAATTCTTGCGATTGTCAAGCGCGCCAGCGACGGCGACCTGACCATCAACGAAGAGGACTTCGGCCGGCGGGGACATGACGAACTGGGTTCGTTAGCGGACGCTATATACATTATGATCACAGCCCAGGAGGGAGCTTTGAAGCATGTTTTGGCAGCTTCAGACAGCCTTACCGACAGCGCCGGCAATCTATCCGCCATTTCACAAGAGACCAACGCGTCGATGAGAGAGGTCAGGCTCTCACTGGATCAGGTGTCCACGCTCAGTGAGAGCAACGGCGCCGCTCTGGAGGAGTGCAACGCGGGCGTTGAAGAACTGAGCGCCGGCGCGGACACTGTGGCCCAGTCCGCCACGGACAGCGCGGCTTTCATAGCACAGACGACAGACGCGTCCAACAAAGCCATCCAGACCGTGGACAAGGTCATACGAGGAATGCGCGACGTGGACGCGAATGCCAAGGAAAGCGAAAGCAAAATCAGGCAATTGGTCGCCTCCGTCGACAACATCAGCGGCTTCGTCTCAGTCATCACCGGGATAGCCGACCAGACAAACCTCCTCGCTCTCAACGCCGCGATTGAGGCGGCGCGGGCCGGCGAGGTCGGACGCGGGTTCGCCGTCGTGGCCGAAGAGGTCCGCAAACTTGCGGAGGAATCCGCGCGGGCCGCTCAGAACGTCAACGGCATCATCGTCGAACTCCAAAGCGGAGCGCATGAGAGTATCTCAGCTACTGTCGAAGCCGGTCGCCTGCTCGGCGATACGCTTGTCCACGTGGAGCAGGCGCAGGGCGAGCTGGGCAGCGCCTTGGCGGAAATAAACAAAGCCAACGAATCCATCCAAAACATTGCCGCCGTCGCGGAGGAGCAGGCTGCATCCTGCAAGGAAGTTGCCACCTCCATCGACAGCGCCACCAAATCAACTATGGAGGTGGCTGACACGATATCCGGTCTGCGTAATGGGGCGGAAGGAGTGGTTCAAGCGGCTCAAAATGTTGGCGAACAGTCCGAGGTCATAAGCGCGCACGCCGAAGATCTGACGGAAGCTATGTCCCGTTTCAAGCTGAATATTGAAACCTCTGCTTCGGGCAAACAAAAGGCTAAATCCAAAGCGCTCTCGCTCTCTACGTTGAGGGCCGGATAAAACAATCAATACCCAAAATCCAAATTTAAAGCCCAGGGATGACAGTTCTTCCTGGGCTTTACGGTTCATGTGGTTCTGGGCCGACGAAAATTTCCAGAAAACCGTGAGCCACCGCGCACACGGTTTCTCGTAATTGCGATTGCGGGTTTTACAGTTTTTACTTAAAGTCGGGTTCTGGTCTACTCATCTTTCGGCAATAATCTCATACCATGGATCACAGTCAGAATTTGCACATTGCTATTGTCGTCGAGTTCATAGATAATCCTATAGGAACCGTAGATTATCTCTCTCAATGCTGGTTTTCCCATTTCGGGAACCATTCTGCCACTTTTAGGAAACTGTTCAAGCCACTCTGCCGCCTTAAACGCTCCATCGACAAATTTTTCAGCGTAGTATACAGAATCTTTAGCTATATAGTCGCGTATACTCTTTAGGTCATCCAATGCTGACGGCATCCACGATACTTTGCTCATATTGTTTCAAACATCCTGCGGGCTTCCTCGGTAGAAATCCCTTTTTCTTCTTTTGCCTCCTGGCGCCCTTTTTCAATCTTTTGGATGACGTATAAAGAATAAAGAATATCGTTCCAATCAGCAGTATCAGGGAGAGTTAAAATACAATCTATAGCTTCTTGCTTTATCATACACGAATCGCTCCTTTGCAATGGTTCGTCGTTCGCCAGTTGTGTAACCTCAATTACCCGTTTGACAATCTCTCGCCCAGTACCAGCTTGA
>Ga0099364_10008784_pt1 | contig 14152 bp, 11 predicted proteins | sample TergutTh196P3_FD_73070 | JGI IMG/M metagenome (GOLD analysis project Ga0099364, IMG submission 73070) | Microcerotermes parvus P3 segment gut microbial communities from Pointe-Noire, Republic of the Congo - Th196 P3 | ecosystem: Host-associated > Arthropoda: Insects > Digestive system > Gut ... | reverse complement strand
TCATCGGGACTCTGCAAAAAGAATGTTTGGACTACAATTACGGGCCTATGAATGCCAGCGAGCTTAACGAAGTCGTAAGCGCATGGCTGGATAAGTACCACCATTACAGACCGCACGAGGCTTTGGGTCAGATGACTCCGGCTGAGTTTTCTGCTAAAATGGGAGTATCCGTTCCAAGAGGGCTTGTGTCCTATATGTACTGATTACGGACACCTGTATTGATCAAATTATCAATATAAAGTACAATTCTTTAAATGGCTCATTTTATGAGTCAAAAACATAAATACAAGGAGAAAATTATGTTTAAAAAATTTACTGTTTTAATGGCTATACTATTGGCTGTTGCAGTAGTATTTATCGGTTGTAATCGCGGTTCAGCTTTAAGACCGGGCGCTACCGAACAGGGAGAAGAAGAAGAGGGCTGGTCTAATCCTGAATTTGTAATGACTGAAGTTGAAGAAATTGGCGATACATGGCAGCTTGATTTAACGGCATTAGCGCCTATTTCATGGTCGGATTATGATAATTATAGCTATAACCCTACGGGAGAAGTTGCGGAAGTATCTGTAAATCCGAATGGCGGCTATGATTTTACTTTTACCAAGTTTAATCAAAGAATTATTTTTATTCTTGATTCTTCCCAAAGGTACAATTTATGGGATGCCAAAAATGTTAATGTTGTAATTGACGGCGAGGCAACTCCGCATACCAATGATTTCCGCTATCATATTGGCTGGTCGGAATTGGGATCAAACTGGAATGCCAGCAACTCACCCGATTTGGGTCAATTCTCGTCAATATTAAATTCAACCATAGTTCTTAATGATGATCCGGAAGACAGGGAAATTGAAAAAATAGTTAATTTTATGATCCAGTCAAGAGGCGGCGAAATCCGCACCCCGTTTGATCCTGTTACTGTAACAATTAGATCTATTACATTTAATGTAAGCAAATAATTCAAAAAGAATAACCTGACTGCTTGTAGTGGTCAGGTTATCCTGCGGCAATTTCTTTTAACCTTTCAATAATAGGCAAGTGCTGGGTACATTTCGTTTCGCATTTACCGCATTCCGTACATTTTCCCGCTCCTTCTCTTTTTAAATCCCAATGCCATTTCAGCCTGTTTCCAATCGGGTCGTCTGATTTTTTGTCTAAAAGTTTTTGGTTGTAAGTGTCCATGTATTGTGGGATTGGCACTCCTACAGGACAATCATCGCAGTACGCACAGCCTGTACAAATTCCTTCAAACGAAGCGGAGCTTTTTGTTTTTACTTCTTCCAACTCTGCCGCAGTACGAGGTTTGTAAGTTTCCATTGCCTGTAAAACTTGGTTTAAATGTTCGATAGTGTCAAAGCCGACGAGTGTTGCGCTGATTTCAGGATGATCCCAAAGGAAACGGAGTGCGGCGGAAACAACATCCTCGTCTTGGCGGCGGATAAAGTTAAAAAGCTCAGGATGCTGCGGGATTACGCCGCCTCCAAGAGGGTTCATTACCACAGAGCCTAGTTTTTTTTCTTTGATTGCGTCAAACGCTTCCTGCCTTGTTCGGTAATTGTAAGCGGAATACCCAAAGAGTATTCCTTCAAATACTCCTTCCATAAGTAATTGTTTTATTTCATCTTTAATAAGGTGGCTGGAAATACAAATATGTTTTATAAGCCCCTCTTCTTTTAATTTTCTAAAAGTTTGCAGAATACCGTCTTTTTTTCTGTTTTCCCAATTTTCCAAAGTGGTAATATTCCAAATATGGTAAAAGTCTATTGCGGGAATATCAAGCCGTTTTAACTGACCGTCAATTTCCTTGCGTATTCCGTCTTCTGTTGTGGCGAATGTTTTTGTCGCGCAAAAGTAGGGGAGCCCCCTCTTTCGCATTTCCGCAAAGCCTTTGCCATAAACGGTTTCGCTTCTTGTTTCAAAATACCCGGGGGCTGTATCAAAATAATTTACGCCGCCCTCCGCCGCCGCAACCATAAGCCGTACGCATTCATCGTGGTCATCGACATTTTTAAACCGCATTCCTCCAAATCCAAGAAGTGAAACTTTTTTTCCTGTTTGTCCGTAATCTCTGTAAATCATTTTAATTCCTCCAAATTATATGGTGTTTCCTGATACACATAGTTAAGCCAATTATCAAAAAATAAATTAGCATGAGCCCGCCATCGGACAATGGGTGTCTTTGACGGATCATTATCGGGGTAATAATTTATAGGTACATGAATATCCAAGCCTTTGTTTAAATCGCGCTTGTATTCTTTTTCCAATGTAAGCGGATCATATTCCAAATGCCCGCTTACATAAATTTCCCGCCCGTTTCTTGCCGTAACTATAAAAATCCCCGTTTCATCTGTTTCGCTCTGTATTGTAAGCCGCTTATCCTTTATAACAGAATTACGGTCTATATTCGTGTAACGAGATTGGGGAGCTAAAAACTCGTCATCAAAACCACGGAATAAAACATGATCGCGCTCGTTAATCGTATGCGGATAAACGCCGGAGAGTTTTCTTTCCAAGGTAAATTTGGGAATTCCATAACGGCGGTACAAACCTGCCTGCGCACCCCAGCAGATATGCATAATAGAATAAACATTTTTATCGGAATAATCTATAATTTTGGCAAGCTCTTCCCAGTAATCAACATCTTCAAAAGGCAGTGTTTCTACAGGCGCGCCTGTAATAATAAGCCCGTCAAATTTCATCTTCATGGCAATAATTTCACGGGCGCTTATATAGAACTTTTCAAGATGGCCGGGAGGGGCATTTTTTGAAGTATGGCTGCCCATATTTAAAAAAGTAATATCCACCTGCAGGGGGCTGTTCCCCAAAAGCCGTAAAAGCTGGGTTTCGGTGTCCACCGTGGTGGGCATTAAATTGACAATTCCTACCCTTAAAGGCCTAATATCCTGTTTTTCGGCACGGTCTTCGGTTATTACAAAGACCCTTTCCTTGGACAGCGCGTCAAAAGCAGGTAAAGCTTTGGGTATCTTAATAGGCATGGTTTATTTGTAGCATATTTTACCTAAAAAATCCATAAAAATCCCATGTTTTTCTTGAGATATTTAAGAAAATACTTTAAAATAAATATAATAAGGCAGAAAACCGCATATAAGGAGCAATTCAGGTGAAAACTATTTTTGTAATTGATGACAGCGATACCAATTTATCAATGGCTGAAGCGGTATTGGAAGATCAGTATCGGGTTATGACTATGCCTTCCGCTGAAAAAATGTTTTCATTGCTAGAAAAAATAATACCCGATCTAATCTTGTTAGATATTGAAATGCCGGATATGGACGGGTTTCAAACGCTTTTAAAATTAAAACAATCTAATCATTGGGCGGATATTCCTGTTATGTTTTTAACAGGACGGGATGATGTAAAAGTTGAAGCACGCGGATTTGAAATGGGAGCGGTTGACTTTGTTACCAAGCCTTTTTCTGCGCCTGTACTTCTTAATCGAATTAAAACTCACCTTGATATTGACGGAATTATTCGTGACAGAACAGAGCAGCTTAACCGTCTGCAAAACAGCATTGTTGCGGTTCTTGCGGACATGGTAGAAAACCGCGATAAAGTTACAGGCGGTCACATTGAACGAACATCAGAATATATAAAAATATTAATAACCGAAATGAAAACCCGCGGAATTTATGTTAAAGAAATGGAAGGTTGGGATACCGAAAAAATTGTTTCTTCCGCCCGTATGCACGATTTGGGAAAAATCTCCATTACCGATGTAATAATAAATAAACCCGGCAAACTTACAGAAGAAGAATTCGATAAAATGAAAACTCATGCCGAAGAAGGCGAACATATAATTGACCAAATTATTTCTAGAACCGGCGAGGGGGAATTCCTGCGGAATGCCAGATTGTTTGCAGGTACTCACCATGAACGCTGGGACGGGAAAGGGTATCCTCGCGGACTAAAGGAGGAGGAAATTCCGCTTCAAGGACGCATTATGGCAATAGTTGATGTTTATGATGCTCTTGTTTCAGAGCGGCCATATAAAAAACCATTCCCCCATGAAGAAGCAGTAAAAATAATTATGGATAGTTCAGGTTCCCATTATGACCCAAAAATAGCAGAAGTATTCTTTTCTGTAAAGGAGCTCTTTAAAGCGGTAAGGGATGACGCATGATGCGTTCATTGTTTAAAAGATTTTGGAAAAATGTAACACAGATACAAGTGTTTGCTGTTTTTTTTGCGTTTGCGCTGATGGTTTTATTAAGCTATCGGTTTATGAGCGATATTGTAAGAAGAGATTTATTTAAATCAGTAGAAGAAGCAATAATTAGTACACAAACTAAAATAGAAGCGGATATTTTGGAATCATCATCTGTTTTGGGTATTGTTGCTGAAAATATTCGTACATTAATTATAAACGGCTATGGTGCATCCGATATTTCTTATTATTTAACCGAGATGACCTCATATATCTTAAATGATGAAAGAATGAAAACTTACTCTATTGGTTTTTTTGGTTCTTTTGATGTTTATGATAATATGTTTATTTCCGGCATCGGCTGGATTCCGCCGGATGATTATGTATTACAGGAACGGCCCTGGCATATAATGGCGGTTGATGCAAAAGGAAATATCGGAATGACAGATCCGTATGTTAATATAATGACAGGCGAGGTAACGCTTTCAATAGCAAAGCAAATTTTTGATAATAACGGCAGTCAGTTAGGTGTTATCAGCCTGGATTTATATTTAGACAGAATGTGGAACTATGTAATAAGTACATCTGTTACAGAAGACGGTTATGGAATATTAATAGATAAAGATTTTAATGTATTGGCCCATCCTGTTTCTGCTTATATTGGATTGAATGTTGAATTAATGAATGACGGTCCTGCCATAGTTGAAATATTAAAAAGAGACAGAAAAATATCCGAGCGCAAAGCAAAGGATTACAATAATAGGGAATCGGTTTTATTTGTTCGTGAATTTAAAAATGGCTGGTATTTGGCAGTTCTTACCTATTCGGATATATACTATAAAAGTGTAAATGATATAACTTCCATTCTTATATTAATTGCTATTGTGCTTGCGTTGGGATTAAGCTTTATTCTTTTAAGCGTTGTTTCTGCAAGAAAAAGAGCAGAAGAGCGGACACAGTTAATGTTAGATTCAATACCTCTTTGTGCAGACCTTTGGGATAAAGACTATAATATAATAGACTGTAACATGGAAGCTCTAAAATTATATGGGTTTTCCAGTAAAGAAGAATATATAGAAAAATTCTGGGAGCTTTCTCCTGAATATCAGCCGGATGGAAGATTAACCGCTGAAAAATCTATGGAATATTTTAAGAAAGCATTTAATGAAGGCTCCTCTCGTTTTGAATGGCTTCATCGTACTATAAACGGCGAACTTATACCTTGCGATGTTACTCTTGTACGGGTTGTTTACAGAAATGAAAATATTGTCTGCGGATATACCCGCGATTTACGGGAATTAAAAACAATGATGACAAAAATGCGCGAGGCGGATGAATGCACTCAAATTTTATTTGATACTTCTCCTCTTAGCTGTATTTTGGTGGATAATACATTGAATGTAATTGAATGTAATCAGGAAGTTGCCCGCCTTTTTGATATTCCCAATAAGCAGATGTATATTGATAAAGTTTTTGATTTTTGGCCGGAGTATCAGCCCACCGGTGAATTATCAAGAGAAAAAATGGTTAAATTTATTAACGAAGCGTTTGAAGAAGGTTATTGCCGCTTTGAATGGATGCATCAAAAACTTGATGGAGAACAAATTCCAACAGAAGTTGTTCATGTGCGTGTTAAATATAAGGGTATGTATGCTGTTGCCGGTTATATTAGGGATCTAAGAGAAATTAAGGCAATGATTGCAGAAATGCGCAGAGCAGAAATTGCCGAAGAAAGTTCCAAGGCAAAAAGCGACTTCCTTGCAAAGATGAGCCATGAAATCCGAACTCCAATGAATGCAATTTTGGGAATTACCGAAATCCAGCTTCAGGATAATACTCTTCCGCTTGTAACAAAAGAAGCATTGGAAAGAATTTACAATTCAGGAGACCTTTTGCTGGGTATTATAAATGATATTTTAGATTTATCTAAAATTGAAGCCGGAAAACTTCAGCTTCATACAGCCCAATATGATATTGCTTCTCTTATTCATGATGTTGCAAAGCTTAATATTATCCGTTATGAAAACAAGCCAATCGAATTCAGGGTAATTGTAAATGAAAATGTTCCAAAATTGCTTATAGGAGATGAGCTTCGCATAAAACAAATACTAAATAACCTGCTTTCCAATGCGTTTAAATATACGCAGGAAGGTTCAATAGAATTATCTTTGGATATAGAACCTGTTACCGATGATAAAAAAGTTATGATTGTTTTCTGTGTAAGAGATACAGGGCAGGGAATGACAGCCGAGCAGGTAAAAAAACTAGGAGATAAATATTCCCGTTTTAACGAAGAAGCAAACCGTAAAACAGAAGGCACAGGTCTTGGCATGAATATAACCCGCAATTTAGTGCAGCTAATGAATGGAATTATTCTTGTAGAAAGCACGCCTGGTATGGGTTCAACTTTTACGGTTCGGCTGCCTCAAGGGCGTATAGAAAAAGAAATAATTGGCAAAGAAATGTCGGAAAATTTAATGAAGCTTAATCTTAATTCGCCTGCCAAGATGAGGAACATGCAGATATCGCAGGAGTTTATGCCTTATGGACGGGTTTTGGTTGTTGATGATGTTGAAACAAATTTATATGTAGCGCGCGGGCTTATGGCTCCTTATGGACTTTCGATAGATACTGCTGTAAACGGTTATGATACGATAGATAAAATTAAAGAAGGTTCTGTTTATGATATAATTTTTATGGATCACATGATGCCTAGAATGGACGGTATAGAAACCGTTAAAATTATCCGCGATATTGGTTATAAACACCCAATAGTAGCGTTAACCGCCAATGCTTTGGCAGGACAAGCGGAAATGTTTTTTAGTAATGGATTTGATGATTTTATTTCCAAACCTATTGATATCCGCCAGCTTAATAATATTCTTAATAAATATGTACGCGATAAACAGCCTCAAGATGTATTAGACGAAGCAAGAAAACAAAAAAACAGCCTTTATGCCGCAGGAGGGCAGGGGATAGCCATAGATCCCCAGCTTGCGGAATTCTTTGTTCGCGACGCTGAAAAAGCTGCAAGTATCCTTGAAACAATCTGCGGGAACAACTGCCGCCGCGCGGATGATATACCTATATTTATTATAAATATCCATGCAATGAAAAGTGCTCTTGCCAATGTAGGTGAAAGAGACTTATCGGCGGATGCAGCAAAACTGGAGCAGGCAGGAAGAGAGCTGAATATTAACCTTATAATATCCCGTCTGCCTGATTTTTTGGATGCCCTTCGCGGCGTAATAGAAAAGTTAAAACCGCATGAGGATAGTGAAGAAGGACTGGAAAATGGGGATGATTTTCCGGACAAGCCGTTTTTACAGGAAAAACTGCTTGTTATTCAGGCTGCCTGTGCAAGTATGGACAAAAAGACCGCAAAAGAAGCGGTAATGGCTCTAAAGAACAAAACATGGCCGCGCTTTGTAAGGGATATGCTTAGTGCGATTTCCGAGCATTTATTACACAGCGAGTTTGAAGAAGTCGTCGCCATCGTGCGAAAAATGTTCTTTACTTGATTGTATGCGAGAGAAGGGACTTGAACCCTTACACCAAAGGCACTAGATCCTAAGTCTAGCGTGTCTGCCATTCCACCACTCTCGCTTTATACTATAATTTATCTATTTTTTGCCCTGTATGTCAATTGATCAATTTAGCATTTTTTGTTAAGATTTAGTACATGGACCGTTAGCTCAGCTGGTAGAGCAGCAGACTCTTAATCTGCGGGTCGGAAGTTCGATCCTTCCACGGTTCAATCAGTAAGTCTTTACTACATAATGACTTACAAAAAAACAATTATTAGATTTTTATCTGAAAAGCGTGGATCGTGCACTTATCGTGCAATATCGGAATGGGAGATCTTGAGGTCACAAATTGTGACCTCAAGTCAGAGCCACGGCGGGAGGCGGTATCTTCCCCATGTCTTTACAGAACAGGGGATAGCAATGCTATCCGGTATTCTGAATTCTGAAACTGCTATAAATGTAAACATACAAATAATGCGAGCATTTGTAGAAATGAGGCATTATGTTTCAGGACAAAATGTGACTGAACAAATAGCAGCACTTAGAAGGCATTTGTTATTATATTCAGAAAGAAATGACAAGAAGATTAATGAGATTATTAATGTATTAAATAAACTAACGGCAAGACCGCCGGAGCCGCCGCCTAGAAGGATCGGATTTGGCGCTCATATTCAAGGTTAATAAATGGTAAAAAAAGCGGCTGTAATATTTTCAATAATACTTACCTCATTAATAATTTTCCATATAATTGATTTAAGATATGATTTAATTCCATATCAAATTAGATATAGGCAAAGTATAAAATTAGGAAATATATTAGCAAGAGAAATAGATAGTTATTTCTTAAAAAATGGAAATTATCCTGATGATTGGCAAATATTAGAAAGTATATATAGACAATGTTATTTAGAAGCAAAAGTAAAATTTAATGAATCTTGGTATCATATTCCGCCATATTTTGAAAGATATAATGATGAATATTCTTTAAGATATTCATTTGGATTTGATGGACCAAATTTAATATATTATAGTAATATAAAAAAATGGATTTATGGTATGAATGTTCTTCCGGCAGGTATTGAATAAAGCACGACTCTACCCAAATTTTGGGCACTTTCGGACACAAAAGCGGGGAATAGCAATAAATTAAGACTAGGCAAGTTTGTCCTTATTCTATATAATATATATATGAAAGTATTTATAACAGGCGGAACGGGGAATATCGGGCAGTATGTAACTCTTGCCGTACTCAAGAACGGTCATGAAGCGGTCGTATTGTCGCGCACCCCAAAAAAACACTCCTTGATGGGTAAAAAAGCAAAGCTGGTAAAGGGCAAAATCACTGATTATGACCTGATAAAAAATTATGTAAAAGGCTGTGATGCGGTTATTCATATCGCACTTGGGTGGGGGAATGAACCGGCATCAATGTTGATAAATGATACTGCCGCAGCGGTAAAACTGTTGGAAATTGCGGAAAAAGCGGGCGTTAAAAAATTTATCTATACAAGCAGTACTGCGGCAATGGGGCAAATGCGCCATAACATGGATGAAACTTATGTTAATCTTCCTATCGATCTTTACGGCAGTACAAAAGCCGCAAGCGAGGCGTTTGTTTTAGGCTTTAGAAAATATTATGGTAAAGATAAAGAAGTTAAAATGAAACGCAATATAATCCGCCCGGGTTATACATATTCAAATCCGGCATTTCCGGGCGGCTCAACAGAGCCTGATGCGCGTTTTCGCAATATCGCATCTGCTATAGTAAAAAATAAGCCTATAGAACTTACCAAACATGACGGAACCCAGTTTATTTCGGCGGAGGAAATTGCGCTGGTTTATTTAAGGCTGCTGGAAAGCGATTTTAACGAAGAAGTTTTTTTGGCTCTTGGAAATACATGGTACTCATGGGAAGATATTGCGGATACCATGCTTATGTACAGCCCAAAATCAAAGTCAAAAGTTGTGTTAAAAGACCTTGGCTGGGGCAGCGACCCAATGCTTTTTAATGTAAAAAAGATGGAGAATGAGCTGGGTCTTTCTTTTGACACCCGGCCTGAACTCCATGAGCATATTAAATGGTGTTTAGAGCAAGCTTCTCATCTAGGGAAAAAAAGTAAGAAAAGCAAAAAATAGCTTGACATTTTCCGTTATTTTTGTCATATTTTGTAGTATGGTAAAGTAGTCTTTAAAAACGATATATGGTGGCTGCTTTTTATGCCGTCTTAGCTCAGCTGGCAGAGCACTTGACTTGTAATCATGAGGTCTTCGGTTCGATTCCGAAAGACGGCTTAGTCGCCAAATGGCGGCGATACAATCCATTCCTTACCGTCTCGCCGACCGAAGGAAGGCTAAGACGGCTAATATGAAAAAGATATATTCCTATTTTTTATTTGTTATTATACTAATTCTCAATGCGTGTTCACAGGATAAAGATATTTATTCAATAATGGATCTATTACCGGATACAGAAAATAGTGGATTAGAATTATTGAACAGATGTACAAATATTAATATTAATGATGATATTGGAATAATAGAATCGGGCTGGGTTGATCTTGTTGGAGACGGCAGAAATACAGAGTATTATATATATTTTTATATGATTGAAGATGAAAGATATTATCATATAATTTTATCATTGCGCAATGACAATATAATTTATTTCAATAGTTGGCAGGCAAGTAATGAAAAATTTAATATTACTTTTTTTAAGAGAAACAATAATCCATATGTAATTATTGATTATCGAGGCGGAAGTGCAAAATATTACAGTTTTTCTATATTTGAATATAATAGAGACGAATCATTCTTTGCTCCTTTTAAGAAAATATATGAAAGTGATTTTTGGTATGGGGGTTGGTTTGAGATTATAAATAAAGAAATAGTATTTGAAATATATGAAGAAAATTATAATTTAAGTTTTAAAAATGGGGAATATAAATTAGTAAAAATTAAACTTTAACTAAGCGATCTTCCAAAAATTAATCCAAACACAAGAATTATAGCGATAGCCGCTATTGCGATATATTTTACGGAGATAGTCCACACGCCGGCAAGTTTAAATTGGAACTTGCCATCTTGGCGGATTTCCTTAACTCCGTTTTTTGCGCCCCATACCCAGCCAACTAAAATACAAACTGTTAATGCGTTAAGCGGAATAAGAAGGCGGTCTGAAATTATTTCCATAAAATCACCAAATGTAGGGAAGAAGATACCTTCAGTAACATCAGCCCATACACCTTTAATGTTGAAAGAAACCTGCGATACAGTGTAAACAATGCCAATTAAAAACATTGCGGATGCTAAAACAATGGTGGCTTTTTTTCGATCAATTTTCTTTTGTTCCGATAATGCCGATACAGAACTTTCCAAAAGCGATATAGCAGAAGTGATAGCTGAGAAAAAAAGCAGTATGTAAAAAAGTACGCCAAACACAATACCGGCAGGCATATTTTTGAAAACTCCCGCAAGAGCAATAAACGCAAAGCTGCCGCCTTTGCCGACATTCTCAGCGCCTATTGTTGCAAAAACTGCGGGAACAATCATAAAAGCGGCAAGAAAAGAAACTATGGTGTCCATTCCGCAGATCATCGCCGTGCTTCTTGCAAGATTGTCTTCTTTTTTTATGTACGACCCGTAAGTTATCATTATCGACATTCCAAGAGAAAGAGAGAAGAAAGCCTGCCCTAATGCCAAAAGCACGACATCAGGAGTTACTACGCTAAAATTCGGGGTAAGCATATATTTTAAACCTTCACCTGCTCCCGGCAGCGAAACAGAGCGAATCATCAATATTATTAAAATAATAAACAAAGCGGGCATTCCAATTTTATTAAAATTTTCTATACCTTTTTCTACACCGCGGATAATAATAATAACCGCAAGCCCAATAAAAATTAAAGGGCAAATGACAGCGCCAAGCCACGGAAAAAATGTTTCTCCGCTTGTTGCATTAAGCCCCAGCATATTTAAAAAATACGCAGAAGGTTCCGCTAAAACTTCTTTGGAATTAAAAATATAGCTAAAAATATAATATAAAACCCAGCCGCCAACCTGTATATAGTAACAAAGAATAAAAAAACCGGTGGCTACGCTTAACACACCCCAGCCTGCCCATTTTGGACGGAGTTGTTTGTATGCGCCAATGGTATTTTTATGCGTACTTCTGCCAATTACAAATTCTGCAAGCATGACTGTAGTGCCAATTACGGCAACAATTATAAGATAGATGATTAAAAACGCCGCCCCGCCGCCTTCATAGGCCTTGCCGGGAAATCTCCATATATTGCCAAGCCCTACGGCAGAGCCAGCCGCCGCAAGAATAAACCCTATATTACTGGTCCATTGGGCGCGCCCGCCCGGGTGATGTTTAGACATTCACTTTCTCCTAAATTATGTTAAAACAAAAAAGAAATTAATACAATCCCTTTGCTGCCCATGTATTGCCGACTTTCTAGTTATAGTCTATAATAATATAAGGAGATTCAATGGATTTTTTTAATAATGACTTTTACCATAGGCTTGGCATTACTCTTGCCATAGTAATTGGTCAGATTATTATCATTTTCATTATTTGGAAGATTTTTAAACATATTAACAAAAAACTGGAGCACGCTTCCGGCAAGGATAAAATAAAGCCCTTTACAATAAAGCATATTAAGATACTTACAGCCAAACAGGTAATAGGTGTAATTGAATTTTTTTTACGGCTTTTTAAATACCTAATTACTTTTCTTTTTCTTTTTTTTACCATACCCTTTACATTTGTACTTTTCCCCGAAACGGAACATCTTACAGGAAAAGTATTCGGGTACATACTTTCGCCGTTAAAAACCATAGCCAATGATTTTATACACTTTATTCCAAACCTTATTACTATACTCATCATTGTTACCATTACCCGCTATGTGCTTAAAGCGTTAAAATTTTTTGCAGACAAGATTGAAAAGGGCAAGATGGTTATTCCGCACTTTTATGCGGATTGGGCGCATCCAACCTATAAAATATTGCAGGTGCTTCTTTGGGCTTTTACATTTGCCATTGTGTATCCGCATATTCCGGGCTCGGACTCAAGGATTTTTCAGGGAGTTTCCGTTTTTGTCGGCATTTTGTTTTCGATTGGTTCCACAACCGCAATCAGCAATCTTGTTGCAGGGTTTGTAATTACCTATATGCGTCCGTTTAAAATAGGCGACCGCGTTCAAATTAAAGATGTAACGGGTTTTGTAGTGGAAAAAAATCTGATGGTTGTACGGATTAAAACCCATAAAAACGAATATGTTACTTTTCCCAATATAATGATTTTAGGAACGGATATTATTAATTACAATACATCTTCTGATGAAGACGAAGAAGGATTGATTATTCATGCCGAGATTACTTTTGGGTATTCAACGCCCTGGCAGACAGTTCACGAAATTTTGATTAATGCCGCACATGCAACCCATTATGTGCAGAAACACCCTAAGCCTTTTGTGCACCAGACAAGACTAGACGATTTTTATGCTTGTTATCAAATTAACTGTTACACAAAAGAAGTAAGCAAGATTCCGTCAATTTATACCATGCTTTATGAAAATATCCAAAATGGTTTTAGAGAAGCAGGCATCGATATGACGGCGGCTCATTTCCATATAAATACGATAAACAAATGATCTCATTATTAATAGCAATAATTTACCTCTCATTTATAAGCCTTGGGCTTGGAGCATCAGAGCCGCTTCTTGGTTCGGCATGGCCTGTTATGCAGCTGCAAATGGGCGTTCCTATTTCCTTTGCAGGAATAGTATCAATGCTGATTGCAGGAAGTACGATTATATCTAGCTTATTGTCAGACAGGTTAACAAGAAAATTTGGGGCAGGAGTCATTACAGCCGTCAGCGCTTTAATGACGGCATTATCATTGTTTGGCTTTTCCGTATCAAATTCGTTTTGGATGCTGTGCGTATTTTCAATTCCGTACGGGTTTAGCTGCGGAGCAATTGATGCCGCATTGAATAATTATGTGGCTCTGCATTTTGCATCCCGTCACATGAATTGGCTGCACGCTTTTTGGGGAGTGGGAGCCGCAACCGGCCCTTATGTAATGGGCTACTGCCTTACAAATGGAATGGGCTGGACAAGCGGCTACAGAATAGTATCGATCATACAAATTGTTTTAGCAGTTCTTTTATTTTTAAGTTTACCCTTATGGAAAAAACCAAAAGAAATAAACAAGGATGATACCGTCGGTTCTTCTGTTTTAAGCCTTCCGCAGATTATAAAAATAAAAGGGGTCAAGCTAATTTTGCTTGCGTTTTTTGGATATTGCGCTTTGGAATCCACGGCAGGTTTGTGGGCAAGCAGCTACCTTGTTTTGCACAGGGGAATTAACGCGGAAACAGCGGCTAAGTACGGATCGTTCTTTTTTATAGGGTTAACGGCAGGGGGCTTTTTAAGCGGACTTATCTCCGACAAAATT
>Ga0099364_10008783_pt1 | contig 14154 bp, 9 predicted proteins | sample TergutTh196P3_FD_73070 | JGI IMG/M metagenome (GOLD analysis project Ga0099364, IMG submission 73070) | Microcerotermes parvus P3 segment gut microbial communities from Pointe-Noire, Republic of the Congo - Th196 P3 | ecosystem: Host-associated > Arthropoda: Insects > Digestive system > Gut ... | reverse complement strand
TTCAATAAGGGGGGCTATGTGCAGCCTGTTGGGGGCAATATTATATTCTTTTGCTTTATGCATAATTTCATGAAAAACCTCTATCCGCCTTTCGGTGGAATGAGGGATACCTTTATCGTCAGACAGCAGGGCAATACATTCCCATGTGGTACCGGCTATAACCGGGAAAATGGTTTCTATTTTTTCCATTTCACCGCAGACAGAATTGATCAGCCCCGGTTTTTTGCAAAATGGAATAGCATCGGCGCAGATCTGCGCACTGGAACTGTCGATGCAGATAGGGGTATCGGTAACGCTTTGTACCAGATCGATCAGCCATTTGAGCACATCAAGTTCCTGCTCTATTGGTACCGAGGCGCATACATCGATAAAATGCGCTCCTGCTTTGGACTGCTGTACCGCCATGTCGCGGATATAGTCTTCGTTTCTTTCTGCAATGGCTTTGGCCATGGAAGGAATGGCACCGTTAAGTTTTTCTCCGATAATTATCATGGTAACCTCCTCTGTTCAGTATAGTGAGTATGCAGGCACGATGCAAGATATTACCTTATAGTCAAAATACTGCAAAACCGGTATAATGACATAATTTACCTTAAAAGGAGTCTTGTATGAAAAAACTGTACTTTGTGCTGATGGCAGCATTCGTGGGTATATCCGCTGTTTATGCCCAGGCCGGCGATCCCTTATTTATCCTCTTTCCGCCGTATAGCGCCGATTTAACCGCTGTTGATGCGGAGCAGGCAATAGAAAATGCCGAAGCATTTACCGGTATTGCCCAAATTTTGGTGGATAACCCCAATTATCGTATACTCGTTGACGGGCACGCAAATCCCGTATTGGGGTCAAACAGGGAAGAAGTCAATACCCTTAGGCCATTGAGCCTCCGGCGTGCAGAAGCAGCAGCAGCATTTCTTGTGCAATACTATAATGTTGATGCCAACCGCCTTATTGTCAATGGCGCGGGCGGGAGATATTCTCCTGATACCAATCTCGACAGATCGTACAGCCGCCGGGTGAGCTTCGTAGTCATTCAGCCTCAATAGTTCCATTTTCCACGGATAAAGGCTGTTGGGACTGCCATAAATACCTGACACTATAAACGTCTGCACCTTGTGTTTACAGACAGTTAGGGTTATAATTGGCTCATGCCGTTTAAAAGTGTCGCGCAAAAATTCAACGCTTCTATTGCTGAAGTAGTGATTGGTACAGGGAAAAATACCCTGGCTCTGGGCGGGGAAAGTGTTTTTCCCCTGTATGGTTTTGACGGGCCCCTGCCGAATCCTCCCCGCGTGGGGGTAGAGATTTCCGATCTGGGCCCGAATCGTTCCCATCCGGAAATGGCAGCCTTTTACCAGGGCACCCATACCATTGCCGAAATGGTCCAACGGGCCTGCCTGCAGTCCGGTGCGGATTTTATCAGCCTTAATCTCGAGGGCGCCGATCCCAATGGCAGCGATAAGCCGGTCGGGGAATGTGCAGCCCTGTGCAGGGAAGCTGCCGATGCCATTGCCGCCTGTTCCTCTCCTCTTCCCCTGGTAATCCAGGGCTGCTCAAATGCCGAAAAAGATGCACAACTCTTTGAAAAAATTGCCGAGGTCCTGCAGGGTGAGAATGTCCTGCTGCTGTCCGCCCGTGAGGAAAATTATAAAACAGTGGCAGTTGCGGCAGTTCAGGCTTACGGACAGAAGGCCGGTTCAGAGTCGGCGGTTGATATCAACCTTGCCAAACAGCTTAATGTTCTGATTTCCCAGCTGGGAGTGCAGCCGGGGAGTACGGTGATGAATCTTGGTTCGGCTGCTGCCGGTTATGGTTTTGAATATGTTGCTTCAACCATGGACCGGGTTAAGGCTGCGGCACTTGCCCAGAACGATGCCATGCTGCAAATGCCGGTAATCACGCCGGTGGGCAGCGATGCATGGTCAGTAAAAGAAGCCGTTGTTCCCGAAGAAGATTTTCCCGAATGGGGTCCGGCAGAACAACGGGGGATACACATGGAAATTACCACAGCAGCGGCAAGTATCGCATCAGGTTCAAATGCGGTTATTCTGCGGCATCCGGCTTCGGTTGCACTTATCAGGCAATTTGTCCGACAGCTCGTGGGTGATGCGGTTTAGGGGGGACGTATGGCGTTAAAAGGACTTGATATTTTTAAGCTGACTCCCAAGACCAACTGCAAAGACTGTGGCATCCCCACCTGTATGGCCTTCTCCATGAAGGTTGCTCAGGGCGGCATTGCCATAGAAAAATGCCCCCACCTCTCGGAAGAAGCGCGCAGGATTTTAGGCGAGGCAACCGAACCGCCGATGAAGCTCATTGCCATTGGCCCTCATACTATCGGCGGGGAAACGGTGCTGTACCGGCATGATAAATCCTTTGTTTCCAAAACCCTGTACGGGGTGAACGCCAATGCGGATACTATTGACGCGCAGCTTGCTCAGATACAAGGCATCGATTATGAGCGTATCGGCGAGCGGATGTATGTCGAACTGATCAATATAGCCTACACCGGCGATGCCGGATCATTTTGTAATGCGGTGCGCAGGGCCCTGGAAGCAGACCGGACCCTTGTTCTTGATGTGCAGGACATGGATGCGGCGCAGGCTGCACTGGAAATTGCCAAAGATTCCAAGCCTCTTTTAAATGCCGCCAATGAATCTAATTACCGGGAAATGAACGATCTGGCCGTTAAGTACGGCGTTGCCCTGGGCGTCGGTGGTACAACACTGGATGGCCTCTACGATACCATTGCCGCTCTTGAGGCCCTGGGAAACAAGAACCTGGTTATCGATGTAGGTTCGGTTTCCATAAAAGATGCCTTTGCCCGTGCAGTGCACATACGCCGCACCGCGCTGAAAGACGGGGATCGGACTTTTGGCTATCCGTCCCTCGTTAACTTGGCCCGTATTGCACCCGGTGATTCTTTCATGCAGACGGCCCTTGCCTCCCTGTTCACCGTTAAATATGGTTCCATTGTTATTATGGACAATATGAACTATGCCCAGGCCCTGCCTCTGTTTGGTCTGCGGCAGAATATTTTTACTGATCCGCAAAAACCGATGAAGGTTGAACCGGGGATTTATCCGATAAACGGCGCCGATGAACATGCCCTCTGCGTTACGACGGTTGATTTTGCCCTTACGTACTTTATTGTTTCCGGTGAACTGGAACGATCCGGTGTGCCGGTTAACCTCCTGATTAGCGATGCGGGAGGTTATTCGGTATTGACTGCATGGGCTGCGGGTAAGCTTTCCGCCGGTACTCTTGCAAAATTTATTAAAGAAAATGACATTGAAAGCAAAATTAAAAACCGGAATCTGCTTATCCCGGGAAAAGTTGCCGTACTCAAAGGCGAACTTGAAGAAAAACTGCCCGGCTGGAAGATCATTGTTGCGCCCAATGAGGCGGTAAGCTTGGTACCATTCCTCAGGGAACTCAAGGCATAGGAGGGGTCATGGGAAAATTCATTACAATCGGTGAGAGGATACATTGTATTTCTCCGGCCATACGGGCAGCAATGGAGGCTATGGACCCCCAGCCCATTCTTAAGCGTGCCCATGAGCAGATTGCCGCGGGAGCTTCCTACCTTGATGTGAATATCGGCCCAGCCGAAAAAAACGGCCCCGATTTGATGCGCTGGGTTGTTAAGCTCCTGCAGGAAAACTGTAATAATATTCCACTCTGCCTGGACACGGCAAACAAGCAGGCAATTGAAGCGGGCATTAGTGTATACAATGCCTCAAGGGGCAAACCCATTGTCAATTCCGCCGATGCCGGAGATCGCATTTCATACATCGACCTTGCCGCTGCCAACGGGGCAATCTGCATAGCACTGTGTGCCAAGGAAGGCGTCCCGGCGGACAATGACGAGCGCATGGCTTATTGCCAGGAAATGCTTGAGCACGGCATGGCCCTCGGCATGGAAGCCGAAGACCTGTGGTTTGATCCCCTGTTCCTGGTGATCAAGGGCATGCAGGACAAGCAGGCCCAGGTGCTGGAATTTATCCGCCAGCTTAGAGACATGGGTTTTAGTTCCACCGGCGGGCTGTCCAATGTTTCCAATATGATGCCCAAACATATCCGTCCCATTATTGATTCGGTAATGCTGGCAATGGCCATTAACAATGGGCTGACATCGGCCATTGTTAACCCCTGCGATACCAGACTCATGGAAACAATAAAATCCGCAGACATCATCATGAATAACAGCCTCTATGCTGACTCGTATCTGGAAATCCATTAAAGGAAGTGCCTTCTGAACAATCGTTTTACCTCATCTTGCGATGTTTTTACATGGCTTTCCCGGTATATTAATCTTGAAGGGGGCATTATACCGCCCAAGATTTTCCGGCTGGAAACCATGGAGGCTCTTGCCCTGCTTGCCGGAAACCCTGAGCGCTGTGCCCCGGTTATTCATGTTGCCGGTTCCAAGGGCAAGGGATCGGTTACCGGTATGCTTGCCTCAATGCTGGAGGCGGACGGGCGGCGGGCTGCGCGTTATATGTCGCCGCATATCTGCGATTTCAGGGAGCGCATCTGCCTGGGCAATGTTTTTTTTGACGAGCAGGTGTACTGCGCTGCCGGTGATGAGCTGCGCGACCTTGCGGAAAACAAAGTCCCGGCTTCGAAAAATATCCTCTTTGATCTTGACAAGGGAGGCGAGCCGCCCACATTTTTTGAATTGTTAACCATGTACTTTTTCCTCTGCGCTCGTACCGGCGGCTGCGATGTAATGGTGGTAGAAACCGGCCTGGGGGGGCGGCTTGATGCCACCAATATTGTCGATCCGCTCGTTTCAATTATCACCCTTATTGAGCTTGAACACACGGTATTTCTGGGTACGACTATCGCGGCGGTTGCCGGAGAAAAAGCGGGGATTATTAAGCCGCAGCGGCCCTTGATTCTGGCGCGGCAAAAGGATGAAGCCCTGGAAGTATTTACCGGGCGTGCGGCGGAAAAAAACAGCCTGCTGTACTACTTCCCCGATTGTGCCGCCGTGGAAAATGTACGGGTGCATCAGGGCGGCACCGATTTTTCTCTGGCATTTTCTGAATCCGGTAACTGCATGGAGTTATCCATTCCCATACCGGGGATGGTCCAAGCGGAAAATGCCGCACTTGCGGTTGTGGCGCTTAAAGCAGCATTTCCCGGTTTTAGTGATGATGCCATATCGCGGGGGTTGAAGCAGGTAGCCATATCCGCCCGCTTTGAAAAAATTGCCCGTGATCCGCCATTGATCATTGACGGGGCCCACACACCGGAAAGCGCTTCTCTCTGTGTCGATACCTTTTGTTCCCTGTACGGCGAAGGAGGTGTGTTGCTCTTTGCCTGTGCTGCCGATAAGGATGCTGCGGGAATGGCGGAGATTCTTGTTCCCCGTTTTTCCCATGTCTTTGTTACCATTCCGGGGACATTTAAAATCAGCGACCCGCAAAAGGCGTACCGGGCATTTTCCGGATCCAGCCCCGGTAAAACACAGTATATTGAAGATACCACAGAGGCGGTACGGCAGGCCCTGGAAACGGCACGGAAAAGCGGCTTGGCTGTTCTGTGTACCGGATCATTTTATCTGGCTTCGGAAGTTCGGAAAGTATTATCTAATAATTAAAGTGGAGGTACTGTAATCATGGAAAAAAAATACCCCAATCGCTGGACAATCGCCATTGCCGGTATTATCATGCAATCCTGTCTTGGCACAGTGTATGCCTGGAGTGTGTTTGTCGGACCGCTCCAATACAGTCATGGCTGGGATGTGGCGGATATTACCCTGGCTTTTACCATAGTCATTGTTGTTCTGGCATTTGCTGCCGCTCTGGGAGGTTATATTCTTGATGCCAGGGGGCCGCGGATTGTCGCCACCATTGGCGGTATTTTTTTTGGTGCGGGTATCATGATTACCGGCCTGGGCAACCAGCTTGACTCACTTGCCGTTATTTATCTTGGGTATGGAGTCCTGTGCGGCATAGGTCTGGGGTTTGGCTATATTACACCGGTTGCTACGCTGGTAAAGTGGTTTCCCGATAAACGGGGCCTGATTACCGGACTGGCGGTCATGGGCTTTGGCCTTGGTTCCGGGCTAATGTCGGCGCTGGCTCCCGGAATGATTGCCGCCATGGGAATAACCACAACATTGTATATTTTTGGCTGTATATTTTTGGCGGCTGTTGTTGTATCGGCTCAATGTATGATTGTGCCGCCTGCAGATTACCTGCCTGCCGGCTGGACGCCGCCTCAGGGGAAACAAGCTGCCGCCGGCATGACTTTGGGTGAAGCTGTCCGCTCCAGGTATTTTTATCTCTTGTGGGCAATGTTGTTTATCAATGTTACCGCCGGTATGGCAGTCATTTCCCAGGCTTCGCCTATTGCCCAGTCTTTTATGGGCGGCAGCATTACCGATACAGCACAGTTTGCCGGCATACTCATGCTGGTGTTTGCCCTTTTTAATGGAATAGGCCGGCTTGTGTGGGCATCGTTTTCCGATAAAATCGGGCGCCGCCAGGTTTTTATCATACTGTTTGTCAGCCAGGCGCTTGCCTTTTATGTACTGTCAATAACCTCAAGCCTGGTGATATTCATCATCCTTTCCTGTTATATTTACGGTTGTCTGGGCGGTGGTTTTGCAACAATGCCTGCGTATGCGGCTGATACATTCGGCACTAAATATGTTGGACGAATTTATGGCTGGATGCTGACTGCCTGGGCAGCCGCCGGGGTTGCAGGACCCACATTGTATGCGCAGATTTTCCGGTATTCTGCACAATACCGTCCGGCCCTGCTCATTACTGCCATTATGTTTGCCGCCGCTCTTTTTATACCTGTTTTAGCGGTACCAAAAAAAGAACATTAGCAACCTCAGCGTTTGTTAAAATTCAGGTTATTTGCCGTAGTAGAACCTTTCAGGGTTAATAATGCGCTTGAACCTAATGTTTCAAGTGTATAAGGCAGAGGGCCTTCCCATGCTCCGGCAACCCTTATAAAAAGATTTCCTTCCCTTATTGAACCAATAAGAATGGTGTCAAAAGATGTTTCCTCAGAATAACCGACAAGTGTAAAGTTTTTGGGATAACCGGATAAAGGCTGCTGCGGCCTTGGATTCCCCGTACCGCCGATCTTAATGGTATTCATGCCGATTTCCAGAGTAATATTCGGGCTGCCGGATGTTTCCCATGTTCCCCATAAAACGGAGTGAAAAACCTGGACTTCGCCGTCAACGATTACACATGATGCAAGCGCCAGGGCAGCCAGTACGATAAATCCGTAAAAAAGAGCATTTCTCCTCATAAACACCTCACTATTAATAAATCACCTCATTCTCAGTCTCTGCCAGGGGTTTATGCCAAAGCGTATGATAAAATACAACCAGGCAAAACCAAAACCGGCCAGGTGGGTGAGGTGCGCTACACCGCTGTTGGGGCGGAATATCGAAGAAATCAACTCCAGGGCGGTAAAACCCAGCACCATTATCGGAGCGCGAAGGGGCAGTATTCCCCACAGGTAGATAATCGAGTCGGGGAATAGTACCGCATAGGCAAGGTTGACGGCAAAAACCGCGCCGGAAGCCCCCATGAGTATCACATTGAACGAACCGGTCAGGTAGTATGCAAAAAATGAAAACACCCCGGCCAGAGTTCCGGTTACAAAATAAAAGAGCAGGAATTCCCTGCTGCCCATGTACCGTTCAACATGGACTCCAAAGATGAACAGGGCGAACATATTAAACAGAATATGACTTAGGCCGCCGTGGACAAACATATAGGAAACAAATGTCCACACCCAGCCCCTGGCAACAACCATTCGCGGGATCATTGACATAAAGTAAATTAAATTCCGAAAACCCAGGTAATACATAGCCACATACAGAAGGACATTTATACCAATGAGCCATAATACCACATTATCGTAGCGGTATCGGAATGGCGTTCTTATTCTGCTCATGATTTAAGGATAGGGATTGAGTGCAGGTTCGTCAAGCAAGTGATACGTATCATCCTTGTGGAAATACATGATTATTTAGTATTATCACATTATGGATAATACTACCGGGTATTCGAAAAAAATCCAGGATAAGCCCAAAAACAGCACTTTACGATCCAAGCTGCTGGTGCTTATCCTGTTTTTTACCGTCAGTATTTCCGGTTGTTTTATAGGTTCACAGAAGGCTCCATTTGATATACATTCGATTACCAGCTACCGTGATATTCCTGGTGTAACAGAGGAAGAAATTGCAGCAATAGAAGCAATTAGGTCTGCAAGAGAAAGTCTTGTATACGGAAGTGTGGATTCCACAGAAGCATTTATGAAAGACGGTGTGCCGGCCGGATTTACCGCAGAATTATGCAGGCTGCTTTCTGTTCTTTTTGAAATTCCGGTTGTCCAGGAAATAAGTACCTGGACAGACATCAGAAACCGGATTGAAGACGGGCGTATAGATTTTACCGGAGATATGACGGCAACACCTGAGCGCCGGGAAACTTTATTTATGACATACCCTATTGCAGAGCGCGCTCTGGGTGTGTTTTCTAAAAAAGATGCTTTTGATTTCAGAACAGAAGATGATCTTAATAACCGCAGGATAGGATTTTTTGAAGGTACTATCACTGCCCAATTTATTAATGATTTTTATCCTGCCATACAATTTGAAATTGTATGGTTAAGAAATCTGCAGGAAGTGTATGAGAAGCTGGAATCAGGCGAAATTGATGCTTTTATTATCGATGCTGTTTCGTCCATGTCTTTTGATGAAAATATTACTACCAGCCGCCTTTTCCCCCTGATATATACTCCGGTTTCATTGACTACTTCAAATCAGAATCTTGCGCCGATAATATCGGTTTTTAACAAATACATCGTAGCCGGTGGTATCAACAAGCTGTATGAATTATATTATCTTGGCAACCTGGAATTTGCCAGACACATGCTGAGTATGTCGCTTACAGAGGAAGAATCCCTGTATATTGCCGATATGATTACAAATGGTTCCAGGGTACCGGTTGCTCTGGAAAGCGACTATTATCCGGTTAGTTTTTTTAACAGGCAGGAAATGGAATTCCAGGGAATTGTACCGGATATGCTGGCAGAAATCAGTATGCTCACCGGCATAGATTTCTATACAGCAACCGGCAGCGATACATCATTTTTTGAAATATTGCAAATGCTGGACGCCGGTGAAGTTGCATTTTCGACAACATTACTGCTTACCCCGGAACAAAGGGATAAGTACCTGTGGTCAGAGTGCTACTATGCCTCGAATTACGCCTTTATTTCAAAAATTAATTTTCCTTATGTTGAAATGTATCAGGTGGCAGGGCTGAGGGTAGGTATCAGCCGCGATACTGAGTATGAAGAAATGTACAAAGCATGGTTCAGAAATACCTCCAACCTGGAATACTTCGATTCTACCATTGAAGCAATCGATGCCCTGGAAATGGATAAAATTGATTTGGTAATGGCATCTGAGAATACGCTTCTGGCCCTGACAAATTTATACGAGAGGCCCGGATTTAAGATAAACATTTTTTTTAACGAACAAAAAGAATCGTATTTTGGGTTTAACAGAAATGAAAGAATACTCCACTCAATAATTACCAAGACTCAGGTTTTCATAAACACTGACAGGATTGTAAAATACTGGACAAGCCGTGTATATGACTATTCCCGAAGGCTTGCCGAGGAACGGTCTTTTTATATGACCGGATTTACTTTTCTGCTTTCGCTGATACTTGTTTCGCTGGTTTTTTTATTTATTCAAAACACCCACAGAAGAAGGGTTATAGAAAATCAAAGCATTTTACTGAAGGATGCAGAGGAACAAACAAGGCTCATGCTGGATACAACTCCGTTGTGCTGCCAGTTATGGGACAGTGATCTTCGTACAATTGACTGTAACGAGGCAGCGGTTAGACTGTATGGGTTTAAAGATAAAAAAGAATATGTAGAAAGATTTTCCGAGTGTTCACCTGAATATCAGGATGATGGACAGCCTTCAGGTGAAAAAGCGGCAATGCTGGTTAAAAAAGCGTTTGCCGAAGGTAATTGTGTTTTTGAGTGGATGCACCGGATGCCCGGCGACGGTATGCTTTTTCCGGCCGAAATTACACTTGTACGCGTTAACTACAAGGATGGGTATGTTGTTGCCGGGTATACCAGAGATTTACGCGAACAGCAGCGCATGATGGCAAGTATTGACCGGCGCAATAATTACCTGAATGCGGTAAACAGTGTATCTGTTCTCCTGCTTGAGCCGGATATCGATCGATTTGAAAATAATTTATTTTTAGCCATGGATCTCCTGGCAAAAACGGTAGATATTGATTGTATACATCTTTTTAAGAATCATACTATTGATAATGAGCTGTATTGTACCCAATTATATGAGTGGTCTGATGCGGCAGAACACCTCCATGACCACATGCATACGGTTAATGTATCGTATAAAAAACGGCTTACCGGATGGGAGGAGGTATTGTCACAGAATATCTGCATTAACAGCCTTGTTAGTGATTTATCTGAGGATGTACAGCAGCATTTTTTACCTCATGGCACCATTTCCATTATGGCTGTGCCGGTATTTATTCACGAACTGTTTTGGGGTTTTATTGGTTTTGATGACTGCAGCAACGAACGGTTATTTACCGAAAATGAAGAAATTATAATGCGTTCCGCCAGTCGATTAATAGCAAATGCTTTTATCCGCAATGACATGACACAGAATATCCGCGCCGTAACTTCTGTTATGGAAAATATAATGAATAGTGTCAATTCAATGATTTATGTAACGGTTCCGCAGACCGGCGAGATACTTTTTATAAACGATTACATGAAAAAAAATTTTGGAATAACGGGCGACATTACAGGGCAGATTTGTTACAAGGTGCTGCAAAACGGCTTTGATAATATATGTGATTTCTGTCCGTGCCATCAGTTGAATGAAAACCCGGAAAAAATTATTGAGTGGGAAGAACATAATTCATTAACCGGCCGTACTTATCACAATATGGACAGATTCATACGCTGGCCTGACGGGCGGACGGTTCATTTGCAGCATTCCATTGATGTAACAGAACTAATTTTAGCAAGAGAGCTGGCCGAACAGGGCAGCCGGGCAAAAAGTGATTTTTTGGCAAAAATGAGCCACGAGATTCGTACACCGATGAATGCAATAATCGGCATGACAGAGCTTGCCCTTCGCTCAAATGATCCGGATTTTGTACGCGAACATATCCTTACGGTTAAGCAATCAAGCGCAAACCTTTTATCCATTATTAATGACATTTTGGATTTTTCAAAAATAGAAACGGGAAAGCTTGAGATAGTCCCGGCGGAATATTCTCTTTCGTCCCTGATAAATAATATAATAAGCATTATAAGAATGAGGGTAATCGATTCGCAGTTGCGTTTTGTTGTTAATACTGACAGCAGCATTCCTGATGCATTAATCGGCGATGAAATCAGAATTCGTCAGGTATTGCTGAATATTTTAGGCAACGCTGTAAAATACACAGAAAAAGGCTTTGTGTCATTTTCGGTAAGCGGAAAAATAACGGAAGAATATTCTATTGTTCTTGCAATGGAAGTAAAGGATTCCGGCAAAGGCATAAAACCGGAAGACCTTGACCGTCTGTTCAGCGAATATGTACAGGTTGATATAGGAAAAAATAAATATGTGGAAGGTACAGGACTGGGGCTTGCAATAACAAAAAATATATTAAAGGCAATGAATGGGGATATAAATGTTACATCGGAGTACGGAGTAGGCAGCACATTTACCGTCACGCTGCCTCAGAAGATTCATTCGCCCGAAGCCATGGCAAAAGTAGAAAATGCTGGTGAAAAAAATGTACTGCTGTTTGAACGCCGTGAACTGTATGCCAACTCAATCATTCTAACCGTTGATAACCTGGGAGTTAAATGCACACTTATCTCCAGTGACTCCGAGCTGCTCAAAGAATTATCCAGCGGAAAATTCGGGTTTCTTTTTATTTCTTTCTCCCTGTATAAGCAAAATATCGATGTAATTTCTCAATTTGGATTAGACACAAAAATTGTGGTATTTACGGAATTTGGCGAAGCTGTTTCAGATAAAGAACTCAATATCATGGCTATGCCTGTATATTCAATATCAATAGCCAATATACTTAACGGTGTAACCAATAATTTCTTTTACAACGAAGACAATGAGGCTATTTTAAGGTTTACCGCCGAAAATGCAAATGTCCTTATTGTTGATGATATAATTACGAATCTAAAGGTTGCCAAGGGCTTACTGCTGCCATACAAAATGGAGATTGACATGTGTAAAAGCGGCATGATGGCAATAGAAGCAATTAAAAATAACCGCTACGATTTGGTTTTTATGGATCATTTAATGCCCGAAATGGATGGCATAGAAACGACAAAGAAAATAAGAGAGATGGGAGATCAAGACCCCTATTACAACGATCTTCCCATTATTGCCCTGACTGCAAATGCCGTTTCCGGCACAAAGGAAATGTTTCTTAAGCATGGGTTTAACGACTTTTTATCGAAACCGATAGATACTATTAAACTCAACACCATTCTGGAAAAATGGATACCGGAAGAAAAACGACAGCTGAGAAAATAATATAGCGGGGGAAAAATGGCAATGAACTTTTTTTTTAAAAAACGAGGGCTGCCTGGATTCTTAGTTTCTTTTTCAAGCAGCGTCATCGTGATTAGCATCACGGTTGTTGGCATTATGGTGATTAGCACCACTTTGATGAGTATTTCCAGTTGTTCCGGGGCAAGCAGGGCATATGATTATTCCAGAAGACTTGCCGAAGAACGATCCTTATTTATGACTATAGCCGCTGTTATACTCTTGTTTGCTCTTTTGATTATAACAATTTTGTTTATATATATTAATAAAAAAAAGGAAACTATTGCAGAGCAGGCAGCTACACTCTCCGCCATCTATGATTCAATGCCTGCAATGATATTCTGCAAGGATGTCAGGGGTTTTTACACCATTTGCAACAACAAATTCGCGGAATTTTTCGGAATATCCGGGCAGGATATAGCCGGAAAGGCACCGCATGAAATTAGCGGGTTTGATGAAATTTCAGCGCAGAAACATGAAGATATTGATAAAAAGGTTATTAATGAAAATCAAACTGTTACCTATGAAGGCATGTATGTCTATCCGGATAAATCCAGCAGGCTGGTAGAAATTACGAAAACGCCCATTATTCATGACGGCAGGGTGACAGGTTTAATTGGATTTGCATGGGATGTAACAGTAAGCAAAATGGCCGAAGAATACCGGTATGCGGATGAACTGAATAAAACATTGGCAAATATTGCCAAAAATCCAATTCTCTCTGCCGGCAGCTTAAAAGACGCCGCCGACTTTATTACGCAGGAAGGATGCCATGCGCTTAATGTTCATCGTATGGGAATATGGAATATTACAGGTGATTTTACATGCTTAAAAAATATTGTCAGCTATGATAGTTCACTTGGAAAACATATTGTTCAGGAAGATGTAGATCTGACAAACTATCAAGGGTATGTAGACCTTCTCTTAAATGAGCGTGTAATTGTCGTCCCCGATATAAAGGCAAACAACGCTTTATCCGATTTACTGGGAAGTTACGACCCTGATATTTGCTCTATGTTTGATATGCCCATAAAATCCGGCGGGAAACTAACCGGAGTGATTTGCATTGAACAAAAGTACTGCACTGCCTTTCCTGAAAAACGGGAATGGACATCAGAGGAGCAGAGCTTTGCATCTTCGCTGGCGGACTTTATGGTCATAGCCATAGCTAATGATGAGTACCACGATCTCATGCACCGGAACGAAACCATGATGAACAATTTTCCCGGTGTGATGTATCAATGTTTAAGCAATCATCCTGAATATACTTTTACATTTGTCAGCGAAGGATGCAAAACCCTCTTGGGATACAGTCAAGAGGAACTGCAGGGCAACACTATGCTGAAATTCTTTGATATGGTGCATCCGGACGACATTAATGCCCTGGAAAAAATATACGGAGAAAGTCTGCCTCACTGTCTGCCCGTAGAAACCACATTCAGGGTTATAACAAAAGACGGCACAGAAAAATGGATTATGGAGCGCAGTTATGTAGCGGAAATAAACCCGGATGGATCGCCGCGTATCTGTGAAGGTTTTTA
>Ga0099364_10008782_pt1 | contig 14155 bp, 7 predicted proteins | sample TergutTh196P3_FD_73070 | JGI IMG/M metagenome (GOLD analysis project Ga0099364, IMG submission 73070) | Microcerotermes parvus P3 segment gut microbial communities from Pointe-Noire, Republic of the Congo - Th196 P3 | ecosystem: Host-associated > Arthropoda: Insects > Digestive system > Gut ... | reverse complement strand
AACAATTCCCGATAGTCGTCTTGAGTGATATTGCGGAACGTCTCAAGTCCGAGGATTGTTTGCGCCAAAAAACCGGGAGTTGCCTCGCCGTGACTGTAAAGGAAGCTCATCGTTTGGTGATACAGCACACCGTATGGGTATCTCTCCACCTCTGTAGGTTCAAGCCAACCTTCGCGGTACAGTTCTATTAACGCAATACATTTCAAAAACAGCCAGTTTATGGTTTTATACCAATCGTTTCCTTCGCGATGCCGTTCTTCGTTAAACACAAACGACATTTCAGAAACGCCGCTCCGCCGTCCGCTTCTGCCCAACCGTTGCGCCAAACTGGATACAGAGTGTGGGCAACCCGTCTGCACAATGCGGTCAAGGTCGCCCAAGTCTATGCCAAGTTCCAACGTGACGGTCGCACCCGTTACAAGCGGCAAGTCCGATGTCTTCATCTGTTCCTCAGCGTACTCGCGGTTTGATGCGGATATACTTCCGTGATGGACGAAAAAAACATCGCGTTCTCTTTTCTTTTCCGCAAGCTCTTTCAGGTTAATGATGTTGCGTTCAACTTCTCCGCGAGAATTAGAAAAAACAATGCTCTTTTTACCTCGCGTAAGATTATATAGCGAATCGTAATAAGGCTGCCAACTTTCCCTTCTCTCGTCTTGCTTTTCGGGGAGCGTATAAAAGTGGTCAAGCATAATCCTTGCCTTGCGCCGTTGACCTCCGATATCTGGGGTGACACATTTTCGATTCGTTCCCGCACAAAGCCATTTTTCCGCAATAGTTAAATTTCCTATCGTTGCAGACAAGCCGACTCGGCGGGGAATGTTATCGGTTAGGGCTTGAATGCGCTCCAGTATAGAAGATAGTTGCACACCTCTATCTCCATTAAGAAAATTGTGCACCTCGTCAATCACGATAAAGCGTAGGTCGGAGAATAGTGCGATAACATTTTGCTTGCGCTTCATTAGCATAGCTTCAAGCGATTCCGGTGTTATCTGTAAAACGCCTTCCGGTTTTTTAATCAGTTTATTCTTTTTTGCTTGGGAGGCATCTCCGTGCCATTTCGTAACAGGGATATACGCCTCTTGGAGAAGTTCCTCAACACGGACAAACTGGTCGTTTATCAGAGCCTTCAGAGGGGCGATATACAACACACCAATACTTTCGGATGGTTTGTTATACAGTTCGGTTATTATAGGCAAAAAGGCGGCTTCTGTTTTGCCGGATGCGGTAGGGGTTGCAAGGAGAAGGTTCGCATCGGCATTAAAAATTACATCACACGCCGCAACCTGTATTTCCTTGAGTGCTTCCCATTCACGGGCATAGATATACTCCTGAATAAACGGAGCCAATTTCTCAAACGCACTCATATTTCAAACCCCGCAAATTCCTCATGAACCTTTTCATCATTCTCAGTCGATACAGCATAACTGAAATCCTCTCCGCCCAAAATACCCTTTACGGTTTTGCCGGGATGCTGTAAAATGATGTTTAGAATTTCGATAAAATCGCGGATAATCTCACGCGGGGTTATGTTCTGGCCTGCACCTACTCGGCTGTACTCCTTTTTTATGAAGAACTGCAAATCATCATCGGGGAGTTGCGATTCATATTTATAAACCTGACCATGTATCCGTTCGAGTTTTTGTATTAGAAAATACATTTCCTCCGGCGTGAGCGGTTTCAGTTTGATTATTGGTGAGAGCAGGTCGCGGGTAACACCGTCGGAAAAACGGCTGTTTTCTAAGCGTGACCGCAAAGCCTCATAGCTGAATACACCACGTCGATTATCTTCAATACTCTGTGGGGTGCTGCCCATAATTACGCCGAGATATTGAGCCTTTCCCTGCATAATGTCGTTATACATGGTTAGTATTTTTTCGTAATTGTACTGCCGTGTGACAGAGTGCGGTATCTTGAATAGATTGACAAGTTCGTCAACTATCATCAGCATACCTTTGTATCCTGCTTTGACCACGAACATAGACAGTAATTTTACATAATCGTACCAGTCGCTGTCATTTATGATAACCCCCACGCCGAGTTCCTGCTTTGCCTCTGTTTTAGTCGAATACTCGCCGCGAAGCCACTTGAGTGTTTTGCTTTTCATCTCGTCATCCTCGGTAACAGTTGACTTCCAGTAGAGCGATATTATTCTCGCAAAATCAAAGCCGTGGACGGCGGTTTCCAGTTCGTCAATCGTTTGATATATTTTGAGTTCAACCAATTGGTTCAGTCGTTCATCGGCAGCGATAATGCCGTTCTCCGTCATCGTTTCAGTTTTTAGCGTGGATACCCATTTTGACAAAAGAAGACTCAACGCGCCGCCGTTCGGGGATGTTTGAGTTGACAGATTTTTGATAAGTTCTCTGTATACTGCCAGTCCTTCTCCTTTGCTGCCTACAAGCCGTCGTTCGGGTGACAAATCCGCATCAATGACCACAAATCCGCGTTCCATCGCGTAATTGCGAATCGTTTGCAAGAGAAAGCTCTTTCCCGCACCATATTTTCCAACGATAAATCGAAACGAAGCTCCGCCCAAGGCGATGGTATCCACATCGTGCAGAAGCGCATCTATCTCGTCTTTTCTTCCAACAGTAATGTAACCTAATCCAGTACGAGGAACAACCCCGCCTTTCAAGGCGTTGAGCAACGTACTCGCGACGCGGGGCGGAATTTTTTCTGAAACGCTCATATATTTCCTCCTAACGAGGACATAAGCTCGTCCTCATATTCATCGTATACACAGGGCCTACCATCAACATATTCTATAATGTTATCGCCGATGGCTTCCAAGGCCTTTTCATTGATTGCCTCCACCAAAAGCTCACAATTCGCGGGAATTTGCTCTGATTTCAAAAGCGTACCGAGCAATTCTTTTTCATCTTTGTTTAACGAGTTTGCAAGTCCGATAAAGCCAGAAGTATCCTCGGTTTGTTTAGACTGTACGGTTTGTTCTGATTGGGGCGGTAACACCGCATTGAGTTCTTCTTCCAGATATTCCTCTATAATGAGTTTCTTTGCGGTTTCCTCATGCTCCTCGCGAATCTTATCCAGTTTACTCAAATCAATCTCAACGGGCTTTATTTCGATTGCAGAACCATCCTTGACGATGATGTTCGCTGTTTTAGAATACGTCTGAGCCGCATTTGCTATCACCTGTCCAAACTCCTTGCTTTTCAGAAGCTCATATGCTTTTTTTCGCCATTCCTTTACTTGGCTCCAAGCACGGCGTCCATCACGAAGTTCAACGCTGATTTCATCAAATTTCGGAGAATTTAGACCTTTCTTGCCTCCGAGAGATTTCCGAATTTCGATTTCAACGGTTTTGAGTATGTACCCCTTCGTACAGGGAAAATTGGTGTAAGCATACTCGTGAACAGACCATTTGCCATTTTTGCAGTTATAGCTTTCATAGTCGTTCAATTTCGCAGATAGGTCGCCAACATTTTTATGCGTGTACACCGCGCCTTGAAACGGAGTATAATAGTCATCTTGCGAAACGTAAACGTAAAGTCTTGCAAGGTCGATTCCATTGGTCTTAAACAAATCGTTAAGCGCAGTAAAGACGACATTTAGGCAGTTCTCAATCACTTTCTGGTTTCCGGTTTTGTAAAAAGCCATTCGTGTCATTTTGTGCCTTGAGTACATCTCAACGAGGTTTATGTCCCATATTCCTCGAACCAGTCGGTCGAACATATCGCCTTTGTCTTTATACGGGACAGGGAAACGGCTTGCAACAAAATCAAAGCTGTCTGTCATGCGATTAACCACATAATAATCCTTTATCCATCTGGGTAGATAGTGGTCAATTTTGGTGTTGTGTATTCTGAACCCCGTCCAAAACACAATGAGCTTTTCTATACCGTCCTTTGCGCTTGCAACCCCGATGTTATTGAGCAATTCATAGATATAGCAAAAAGCGTATGATAGGGAAGTATCTTCTATTCGCCCCTGCCGTATTTTCGTGCGCCAAGTAAAATACGTCCTAAGTTGTGCATCGTTCATTTGTGCATATGTTGTGTAGTAAGTGTCGCAAGGTGTGAAGACATCACAGTCATCGGTGAAGGTCGCCATAAACTCTGCTTGTTTGCAAAATGTTTCGGCGGAGTTGGTATCATACATGGTATAGCCGTAATAGTTGCTTGATGCTCTGCCAAATGTTCGCATTTCCTTAAAAGCAGCATACGGACTTTTTTGTTTTCTCGGCGCAATTTTTTCTTTCGCATAAGGCGAGGTTTTGTATTTGCTCGACAAGTCTACTTCTGCGAACGTATTCATACCGGCTTCCTCCGGCACGGTTTTAGAAATCATCGAAGCCGCATTTGTGCGGTTCGCGGCAACCGTTACTGCATTTACGGGCGGCTTAATGTTGGAAACCGCCGTATCCTTTTTTTTTGACTCCCTTATCAAAAACACCGCAACCACGACAAAGATGATTACCACCACGACCATAACTGCTGTTGGCAAGGCAGACTTTTGGGCTTCCTCAACCGATTCCATGTATTGCGATAGGTACGAATTGAAACTTAACAAGACAAGAGGAATTACAAACAGATACCACCGCACCCTCTTTTTGATCAACCCATAAAGGTTGAAGGCAATAAAGGGGAGTATTAAATAATTGATGAAGATAAACATATTTGAAATATCCCCTGCCGATGCCGATGTAAGCGCACAGATAAAGACGAAGCAGTAAAAAATGCTCGCGATAATCTTTTTCCAGCGTTTTCCTGAACGAAAGCCCGGTATGTACCTTGAAATTCTCATTACTGCCTCTCCTCCTTTTGATTTTAGTTAAGTATGTTCTAATGCCGAGACAATCTCAGATGAAATGCCTTTTTGTTTACAATAATCTTTTATCTGTATCATAGCCAAACGGCTCGGCTTGGAGTGATTATTCTCCCAACGGTTTATCGTTGTAAAACTCACGCTCAAATCGTGGGCGAGTATTTCTTGCGATATGTTTAATTCCTTTCGGATTGCTTTCAATATTTCATCAATCATCATCGCAAAATCACCTCCATAAACTTTATTATAGCACAAGCTATAGCAAGATGCAAGCGAATTTTTCACAAAAAGGTGAAGAATTGCAAAAACAACCCCCACAGAGCTAAATTCACTCTATGGGGGCTTTCCCCAATCGGTTGACTGTCGGAGTAACAATATTTTTGGTGTTACATCGTTATGACAGCTAATCCAAAGTATTACTGCGCTTTTTTCCTTGCCAGACGAAAAATATTCTCGCAAATCCTGAGCCGATTTTCAAGTTAGGCGACTATAAAGACCACCGCCGCAGGGACACTCCCCCTGATCCTTCTTAGGGTCATCAACACTTTTTAGTTTCCTGCCGTCAAAAGAAAATTCCCCCGGTACTCGGTTGAAACGGCGCAAGTGCATCAACCTGCTTGTGTCGCCGGGACGTAAAGCATTCAGCCGCCCGTCGCAAATCAGGGCGGCTTTTATGCCCAGTGCCGTCAAAATTTCCGCGCTCTCCGTGCTGTATTCGCCGTAAGGATAGACGTAAACTTCAAAGGGCGGCAGGGAGTTTTCGGCGAATGCTTGCCTCATCTGCTCCACGTCGCGCCGCAGAACCTCACGATAGCTCTTCACGCTCTCGTCGTTCTTTTTGTCCGCACCAAAACGCCCGTTTTTCTTCTTGTAGTGTAAGTCCCAAGAGTGGCTCGCAAGCTCCACGATCCCGCTGTCCGCCATTTCTTTCAACTGCTTCCACGGACTGCATGAATATTTCAGACGGTGATCCTCCACCCGGGTAAACCGCTCCGCCTCCTCGCCGATAACCGCCAAAACCGCCCGCATTTCCCGTTCACGCAGCATGGGGTAGGCGTAAACATAAAAGCTCTCAAAGCCGTCGTCAAAGCTAATCACAATGGGCTTTGGCGGCAACGGCTCTCCCGTCTCACAGAAAGCAATCACCTGGGCAAGGCTCACCGTGTTGTAGCCCATTTTTTTCAGTTGATCCAGATCGCTCCCGAATTGCTCCACACTGACGCAGTATTCGCAGACACGGCTTGGTTCTTTCGTCAACTGGTGATACATCAAAATCGGCAGATGAACAGTATCCCCCACGATTATGTTTGTAGGGATGACGATTTTCGGCATAAACCCCATGGCGGCTACGGGGATTAGTAGCAAAAGCAAGCTTTTGTACAGGGCTTTGAGGTTGATTTTTTTCACGCTGATTTGTCCTTTTGTCTAGTTTGTTTAGTAACAAAATATGACGCAAGAAGAAAAGTTTATGCCAGATGTGTGTAAATATAGTCGCCTAACTTGAAAATCAACTATAAAAAACACCGGATATTTTGAGGTAAAGAGGAGGTCTATTTTATTTTTCAGACAGCCTCTAGATTTGACAAACGTCGCAACCCTTGCTATAATTAACCTCATGAACAACCAAAATCGACACACAAAAGCCTTAGAGTTGCCCAAGGTGCTGAAGAATCTCGCCGAGTTTTGCGTCTGTGACGATGCGAAGGAGCTTGCTTTGGGACTCATCCCCTGCGACAGCTTTGAGGAGGCACAACGCCTGACAGCACAGACCGCCGACGCCCACAAGCTGTTGGCGCGTTTTGGCGCACCCTCCTTTGGGGGACTGCGTTCAATCACCTCCGCCCTTACCAGAGCAAGCGTTGGGGGACTTTTGTCCCTGCGCGAATTGTTGGACACCGCTGCGGTTTTAGCGGCGATTCGCGGCATTCTCGCTTGGCGTGACAGTTGCGCCGGGATTGAAACTGTACTGGATTTCTCATCCCTTGAGCCTAACCAATATTTGGAAAAACTGATAAATGAAGCGGTCGCCAATGAAGAAGAATTGAGCGACAACGCAAGTCCCGCCTTGGCAGATTTGCGCAGAAAGATTCGGGTACAAGAAAGCCGCGTTCGGGAAAAACTGGAAAAAACTATTCGCTCATCGGCGAATTCCAAGATACTTCAAGAGGCAATTATCACTCAACGAGGCGGGCGGTATGTCGTCCCCGTAAAGGCGGAGATGCGCGGAGAGTTTCAAGGGATAGTCCATGACAGTTCCGCAAGCGGCGCCACGGTTTTCGTCGAACCCATCGCCGTGGTGGAGGCGAATAACGAGATACGCGTTTTGAAAGGTAAAGAGCGGGCAGAAATTGAACGGATTGTGGCCGAGCTTTCCGCTCGAGTTGGGGAATTTTCCCAGTCAATCCGCCGCAGTTACGATGGGGCAATCGAGCTGAATCTCATCTTCGCAAAGGCGCAGTACGGCTACAAAATTAAGGCGCAAACACCGCAACTGAACGACAAAGGGCAGACCCTCCTCAGGGAAGCAAGGCACCCGCTTTTGCCTGCCGACACCGCTGTACCCATCGACATCAGCCTTGGAACTGACTTTGACACACTGGTGATAACCGGTCCCAACACAGGAGGTAAGACCGTCGCGCTAAAAACTTTGGGACTGTTGGTGCTTATGGCTCGCTGCGGACTGATGTTGCCTGTTCGTGACGGGAGCAAGGTGGCGTTTTTCAAGGATGTCTATGCGGATATCGGAGATGAGCAATCAATTGAACAATCGCTGTCAACGTTTTCAGCGCACATGACGAATATTGTCACTATATTGGCGGCGGCGGATTGGGAATCACTGGTGCTTGTAGATGAACTAGGGGCGGGCACAGACCCTGTGGAGGGGGCGGCTCTGGCTCAGGCGATACTGGAGATTTTGCGGCAAAAAGGCGCGAAAATTGCCGCCACTACCCACTATGCGGAGCTGAAAGCATACGCCCTGACCACGTCAGGCGTGGAGAACGCCTCCTGCGAATTCGATGTTAAAACTCTGCGCCCCACATATCGTTTGATTATCGGCACCCCCGGACGCTCAAATGCTCTGGCAATTTCCGAGCGCTTGGGGGTTGACAAGGCGGTTTTGGCTCTGGCGCGCTCGTTGATAGCCAAGGAGGACAGCCGTTTTGAGGAGCTTGTTGACCGTCTGGATGAGAGTAGGCGGGATATGGAAGAAAAGGCGCAGTCCGCCGAGGAGTTGAAGCGGGCGGCGACAGCGGAGCGAGAAAAGGCATCCGCAAAACGCGAAGACATCGAGCGGCTCTGGGAAAAAGAACAGGAGCGGGCGAGGGCAGAGGCGTTGCGGGTTGTTGAGGGCGCAAAACGCGAGGCGAACGCCCTGTTAGAGGAGCTTGCGAAACTGCGCAAGGAGAAGAATAATGCGACGACGGAGCTTGCTCGAAAGGCGAAATCCGCCCTGAAAAAGACCTTGAGTAACATCAATAACGCCGAATATTCAGCCCCTGTTGACGATGAAAATTACGTCCTGCCCCGTCCCCTTGAGGTAGGGGATACGGTACTTGTGTCGGGTTTGGGACAGACGGGACACGTGGTCACGCTGCCCGACGGCAGGGGCAATGTGACGGTGCAAATCGGCGCGGCTAAGATGAAAATCGCCCACTCTCATCTGCGTTTGCAGGAGCAAAAAGCGGCAAAACAGCCCACACAACCGCGCAAACGCGAAACAAAATCAGCCCTTTCCGCCCAAGCACCCGCTAGCCGCATTGACTTGCGGGGCATGACAGTGGAGGAAGCGCTGCACTCGTTGCAATTCTCTATGGATGCGCTTTTGCGTTCGGGTCTTGGGGAGGCGGTTATCGTTCACGGCAAAGGCACCGGTGCCCTACGCATGGCGGTGAAGCGTTATCTGGACAGCTTACCCAATGTGAAATCCCACCGCCTTGGCGGATACGGTGAGGGCGGGGACGGGGTTACGATTGTTGTGTTTTGATTGAAGGATACTGACTACTCATTAGTGAACAGCGGCAAATCCCCCAATACGATGATATCCTCACGCCCGATAGCGTCGCCCTCAGCGAGGACGGCGATTTTGGCGACGACTTGCCCGTCAAAATGCTCGCAGAGTTTCTCCACCGCAAGGAGGGACTCCCCCGTGCTGATGACGTCGTCCACAATGACGACTCGCTTGCCGCGAATTTGTTCACCCTCGGCGCCATCCAAAATCAACACTTGCTCTCCCTTAGTGGTGATGGAGTTGACACGCACCGCGGCGGGGTTTTGCATATATAGCTTGGGCTTTTTGCGGGCGACAAAATAGGGCTTCCCGCTCTGTCTGGCAAGCTCGTATGCAAGAGGAATACTCTTGGCTTCAGGGGTGACGATATAGTCAAAAGCGGGACTTTGCTCAAGTAAGGCTTTCGCCGCAGCGATGGTCAGTTCCACATCGCCGAACATCACAAAAGCGGCAATGCTCAATTTTTCGTTGACGGGGCACAGGGGAAGCTCCCGAGTGAGGTTGCAAATTGTGATGGTGTGTGTTTTCATTTTGAACTCCTTTTTAATGACAGCGGTGTATTTTGCAGGGAGGTTTATTTATTTTATCTCGTGTCGACAGACTCTAAGCAATTTCGTACCCTATTATAGCACAAGTTTTTCATTTTTTCAAATACTGCTTTTCCCGAGGCGTGGACAAAAAATGGAGTTTATAGGAAATCAAAAATGGAGCAACCCAAATCTTTATAATGATGCAGATGCTTTTTCTCGTTACCGGGACGATGCTGAGTGGGTGTGCGGTACTTCATCTTGTACTCGCCGAACTTGTTGTAAGCCTCGACGAAAATTTCCAAAACAGCCTCTAAAGTTTAACGAGAACATATTTGCAACCTTGCAATCTTGGCGTAGAAAAACACGAAATGAGTAAGAGCACATTTTACCGAAGGCTGCGTGAATTTAAGCTGACGAACGGCAAAAAATAGCCAGGTTCAAAATGTAAACATTTTGGCACACGCCGCTTAACAACAGCGATATAGCGTTTTTTCTTAAAATATTTATGTATTCGCCAAAAAGGGACTTGTTTTTCAGGGGTAAATATGGTAAAATTACGTAAAATGAAATTCGTTGCAAAAGCTTAGTCGTTTTAATAAATTCAGCTACTATTATGATTAAAATCTTGCTTGGCAAAGAACCGTAGTATCACAGCTCTTTGCTTTGCAAAAAACTACTCACAACAAACATTGGAGGCAGAAAATGAAACACACGCAAAAAATTCTCAGCATTCTCATGGCACTTGTAATGTTGGTTGGAATTATACCAGTATTACAGTTCACAGTGAATGCGCAACCACACGTCAACACGGGCAATGGCTACAATGGTCAAGCCGCAGCCGCTTACGCCACAAAATGGGCATACGGATTTAATCCGTATTATTCCTCGTTTGAGGGCAACGGGGGCGATTGTGCAAACTTTGTTTCCCAAGCTCTGTTTGCCGGCGGGTTAGACATGACGAGCAAATGGTATAGCTATCAGGCCATCAACACGAAAGCTGCAGGCGGAACAGGAGCGCAGCCCGGCGTTTCTTACGCATGGATTCGCGCCAATGAATTATATAATTATGTGCATTCAAACATATCAAATGATGTTCGCCGCGGCGACACAATCGACAACGGTAGTTTTGCTATTGGCGATTTGCTGTTTTATGATTGGAACGGCGATGCCAAAATCGATCATTGCGCTATTGTTACAGGGGCAGATAGCTCAGGGATGCCCAAGGTTGCTGCTCACTCAGCGGCTCGAGACAAGTACGACTGGCTTTTCGCTGAAGGAAAATCAACAGGCTCGGGTTGGCCGAACGGCACTCCCGTCAAGAGCCGTATATACCTTGTGAAAATGCATGGCACACAATCCTGCGTGCCACACAACCGCCAATCTACTGAAGTTTGGAGAGCCAACGGTGCGTTGAGATTCTACACATCGAAAAGTCTTGGCAGTCTTGATTTTAGCGTGAGTGTTATGGCTCCCCTTTATGTCAATGTTGTTTCAAGAGAAGGCGATTGGGGCAAGGTTAAAGTTTGTTCGGCAGATAGAGGTCGCGATTATTGGGGTTGGGTGCATCTGCCGTATATGTCCTATCAAACGACTGTAACATCCGAACCGACCTCGCACAACTTCACCTCATGGGGCGGGCGTGTTAATCCAACTTGTATTACAGATGGCAAAGAAACTCGAAATTGTACAAGGGCGGGCTGCGGTTTAATTGAAAATCGAACGTTGCCCAAATCAGGTCACGCTCCGGGTGCTGTTGCCACCTGTACTACAGCTCAATTCTGTAACCTTTGCGCCGCTGTTTTGCAGGAGGCACTAGGACATGACTTCGTGCAGACGGCTTATGACCCGCCAAACTGCACTGAACCCGGTCAGGGTGCTGATGAGTGTGCTCGTTGCTCTTTAACTCAGGTACGTGGGCAAAGTAATTGGTCTACAGTAAATCCGTTGGGAACACTAGATCCCGAAGGCCGCACAATCACTGCCGACCGTATTGAGTCTTATCAGCAAACTAAGCGTTTCACAACAGGCTCAGCCGCAACTCTTGCCGGTTGGGAGCGGTACGACACGAATACTATTTGGGGAGCATGGAGCGTTTGGGATCTTTGGGATCCCGGGCAGTCTGCTACGCGTGATCGCCAAAGTCAGCTTTGGGGTTACAATTTATATGCTTGTATAACCCAAGATCCTAACTCTCCGTTTGGACGCCGCGTTATGAGTTATACACCAGAAACTTCATGGTATTCCTATAGGACATCATATGGTTGGAACGAGGCATGGGGTACAAAGAGTATAGCTGAAGTAAATAGTACCGAAAAGGTGAACCCCGGCGCACAAGGTGGTACTAATGCTGGGTTTAAAAATATTGATAACAAAGTCGCCTATTCTTTTTGGGATGGATTTAACAATATACCTATGTTTATAATGAGTAATGTTAATGAATTCCGATATCGCGACCGCGTTTATCAATTCTGGCGTTGGTTCGATCCCGGTCAAGGCACGCAATACACCACGACCCCTACCGCAGGGGCTGGAGACCCCGGCGCCTTAACGCAGAATCTGTACCGCTACACTTACTCACCCCTTAACCACTTCCCCCAGCCCCCGTCTGAAGGCGGCACTGAAAACTGGGTCATCACACTGGAGCCGACCTGTACTCAATGGGGCTTGATGGAATATAACTGCCTGCGGGGTGACCATCATGAGGAAGAACCGATTCCGCCCACGGGGCATAATTATCAGGACTTCCAAACTGAACCAACCTGCACCACCGATGGCAAGGTAGAGCACGTTTGCCAGAACTGCGGAGATGAGCTTGAAACAGATATTCTGGATGCTCTTGGTCACGAGATGCATGACGACTGGTATCTCATTAACGATGATGCCTGTCAGCAGGAGTGGCGCCGCGACTGCCACAGGGACGACTGCGACTATCACGAGCTTAAATATGTAAACACCGATAAGCATGGTTATGTTGTTACTGAGGAAGTTCCGCCAACTTGTACGCTAGATGGCTATCAGGTTCAGGAGTGTACAAAGTGCGGCAAGATTCATGAGTTGACATCGGACGAATTGGGAGGTGACTGGCTTGCGCTAGGTCACGACATGGGCGATTTTATAATCGATAAGCCGTGGCACATTGTGGAAGATCATGACCATGACCTATGTATGGAACAATACGGACACCGCAGCTGCTCACGAGGCGATTATGATGAGCTTATTATCGAGCAAAAAGGGCACGATTTTGGCACTACTGAAATTCCTCCCCTCTGCCTGGAAAGCGGCAGCATCGACAAGCTTTGCCAAGACTGCGAATATGTTTGGGAGCATGAAGAGCTTGAAGCTACAGATCACGAATACAGTGATTGGGGACATTACCCGGAGGTTGGTGACAAATATGCTACCTGCGAAGAGGAGGGTCAACGGAGTAGGTTCTGTACGAATCCTTGGTGCAGTGACGATGTGCATGGACATTGGGAGCATGAGAAAATCCCCGCTCTTGGTCACGCCGTGAATGATTTTGACGCTTATGAAGAGACCTGCCTAACTGACGGCTCTACAGAAAATTCTTACTGCGCGCGTTGCAAAAAAGTGTTTGTTGAACAGGAGAAAATACCTGCCCTTGGTCACGACATGGGGGCATGGTATACCGTTACCGAGCCGACATATGATGCAAATGGAGTGGATAAAAGCGACTGTCAGCGCTGTGATTACTACGAAGAACGAGAAACAGTTAAACCCAGATACACCGTAACGTTTGTTGACTACAACGACCAAGAACTGAAGGTTGTAACTGATGTTAGATTAGGTGAGTCTGTTACCGCTCCTGCCGATCCATTACGTTCTAATTATAAATTTATTGGTTGGAATAAGGATTTCGGCAATATAACTGGCAACCTAACGGTTAAAGCTCTTTACGAAAAAATCAATGAAAATCTCTTTATTGATGATGACACCGACGTCCGGATTGAAGTTGAAGATGATACCTTCGACCCCGGAACAGAAATGATTGTAAAAGAAGTGAAGCCGGGCGATCCGGGCTATGGTGCCGCGACCGGTTGGGGTGGAGCAAACGGCAGCGCAATTCACGTGGTGTTCGACATCACATTTATCGACATTTTCGGCAATGAAGTTCAGCCTGCAAGGTCAGTAAAAGTATACCTGCCATATCCATATGAAGCAAGTGTTCCAAGCTTCAACGCATCATGGGTTGTAGTTCATGTAAATGATGTAAATGCTACCCGTTTGGAGCAGATGAGGGGCTTGTTTTATAAACAAGGCAATGGCAACGGCACGCCTGTCGGTTGGAACGACGCTCTGCGCGAACCTAAAGATTACAATTATATCCAAGTTGTTGATGGCAAGCATTATTTCGCGTTTTATGCTGATCATTTCAGCATTTACGCCGTTGCCGAAGAGTTGCCTGATACACCTAACACTTCAAACTGCGGCTGCTGCGTAAAGCACAATCATAATCACGGCTCGAATTTCTGGAATCAATTTATATGCTTTTTCTGCCGGATTTGGCATATGTTCTTGATGTTATTCGGGACGATACATTAACGATTCAGCCGTGCTGTGCGAGAGTTGCTCCCCCGTCGATTACCACGAAAAGCTATTTCAAAACACCACCATCAACCCTGTGTCTTAATCGGTGCAGGGTTTCTTTAAGGAAATTTACCCATGAATAACAAACAAGGATGGAATGAGTTTTTGGATAATCTGCTTTCCAATGCGATTGCGGAAAATATAGTCTCCTAACATGAAAATCAACTGGTCTTTGCGGCCTATTTTCCATCGGACTTCGTCAAAAATGCTAGCAATACGAAAG
>Ga0099364_10008781_pt1 | contig 14158 bp, 8 predicted proteins | sample TergutTh196P3_FD_73070 | JGI IMG/M metagenome (GOLD analysis project Ga0099364, IMG submission 73070) | Microcerotermes parvus P3 segment gut microbial communities from Pointe-Noire, Republic of the Congo - Th196 P3 | ecosystem: Host-associated > Arthropoda: Insects > Digestive system > Gut ... | reverse complement strand
AACAACATTTAAGCGAATTGCCAACCTGCCTTCGATTCAACCCGCCTTGCGCCCCACCCGCGATACAAGCCTGAAACTTTTGCAAACAATGAACACCCTCACCGACATTGCAAACTTACAACAATTGCATAAAAATATGCTAGGAATGGCTTTAGTGAAACAGCAGAGTAAAGCCCCCACGCCTCGCGCCCCCCATAAGCGTTGCAGACCTGAATCGTTGCCCGCCTTATGCAACACAATAACGGCAGAAAAATATGCTAGGAATGGCTTTAGTGGAGCAGCAGAGTAAAGCCCCACCCGCCTTGCGCCCCCACCCGCGATGCAGACCTGAATTAACGGCAAACAATGAACACCCAAAGCATGGCTATGGCACGACCGATGCCGTACAGTAACGGATCGTGCGGAGCTTGGGGAACCCTGAAAAGGGTTCGCCTCGGTGTCCTGCAAGGACACACGTCCGCTTTGTAAACCAAAAACGGCATCGGTCGTGCGGGAACAAATTCTTTAAGGTATTCATTGTTTGCAGAGGTTCAGTTTTGCAAGAGCAACGGCTTGAATTAATCCCCCCAAGCATATATTATTAAGATAAGCCAAGATGGCTCAGATGGCAGAGCGGCGCACTCGTAATGCGCAGGTCCGGGGTTCGATTCCCCGTCTTGGCTTTAAAATAAAAATTATGAGGAGAAAAAAATGAAGAAATTTAGCAAAACAATTATTACTTTAATAGTGTTTGTGTGCATGACGGCTTTATTGATGCCTGCCTGTCCTATCGGGGATGAACCGGGTAACGGCAATGGGAACGGAAACGGAAACGGAAACGGAAACGGAAACGGGAACGGCAATGGAAACGAAAATGGTAACGGTAACGGCAACGGAGAAAAGAATCCGCCTGTAATAGATCAGGGCTTTACAATCGAAGGAACCAGCTCTTTTAAAATTACCTGGGAGGCTGTTTCAGGGGCATCTTCCTATGAAATTTTCCGCGGGCCGACCCGTCTAAGCAGAAACTACGAACCCTTAGCGACCGTAACCGAAATAGAATTCACAGATGCCTCGCCAAATCCAAATAAATACGAAAATTATTACCGAATCGAGGCAAAAAATGATAATGGGGATACCGTTTCTACAAGGCTTATCTCCTGGGAGATTTTCATTTTTGGCCCTAATATGCTTTTTTATGATATTAACCATGATGAAATGTCTGACATTGCAGCAGAAATTAACCGCATCCACGATACAGAAACCTTTGGGTCTGTGGATCAGGGCGATGGAAGGTTTGGCGAATTTACGAGCAAAACATATACGTTTCATTTTAAACCCGGAACGTATAATCAACCGGAACTAAACATTGGATTTAATACCCAGCTTGCAGGGTTAGGCGATCTGCCGACAAAAGTTATTTTTTCCGGCAGCGGCAATATAGAAACAAGGCCATTTTTGGGCGAAAGACCTGGGATGACGCTTAACAGGGCAACCCGTACATTTTGGCGTTCAATAGAAAATCTCCAATATGGCAGCGATGCCGGTACAGGCGGCACCCTTCGCTGGGGAGTTGCCCAGGCCGCCCCTATGCGCCGCCTGTACGTAACCCGTCCCATCAGCTTGCATTATGGCGGTTGGGCTTCCGGCGGCTATACGGCAGATTGCCATTTCACCGGAAATATTGAAGCAGGCGGCCAGCAGCAATGGTATACCAGAAATACCCGCATTGACGGATCTTTTAGCGGCATAAGCTTTAACAATACCGTACAGGGCATGATCGGGTGGGGAGAGGTAAATGATATTTATACCAGCGGCGTACAAACGAGAATTCCTACAACCCCGATAATCCGTGAAAAACCGTTCCTTTATTGGGATGAGGCTGCCGGGGATTACAAGATATTTGTTCCCGATTACAGGTATGATGAAAAAGGGACTTCGTGGACATTTGATTATATGGGCGACGGCGTTTCTCTTGACCTTGAAGATTTTTATTTTGCCCGTGAAGGTGATACGGCTGCTTCTGTTAATGCATGGCTTGACAGAGGGAAGCATATTTTCTTTACACCCGCCAGATATTATCTGGAAAAGCCTATTCATGTAAAAAGGCCGGGCACAATTATCCTTGGGTCTGGTTACGCTACGCTTATTCCCGACAATGATCTGGGAGGAATATTTATTGATGATATACCCGAAGTTACCGTTGCCGGGCTGATGTTTGATGCAAAAGATTCTGTTTATTTTATTTGCGTTGGCGAACCGGGAGCGCCAAGGGCCAACCATAGCTCTGCCCCGACGATGTTAATCGACATTTTTGTCCGGGCGGGAGGATATTATTTTGTGCCTACCAATATAGATATTGCGATAATGATTAACAGCAATAATGTTGTTGGAGACCATTTTTGGCTGTGGCGCGCCAACAAAATCTCTAACCATCCCAACGCAATTGGACAAACCACTCACGGCATTGGCTGGGATATAAATACTACCAAAAACGCTCTGGTAGTAACGGGGGATGATGTAACTGTGTACGCCCTGTTTTTGGAACACTTTCATGAATACAATGCTATTTGGACTGGGGAACGAGGCAAGACATATTTTATACAATACGAGACCCCTTATGAAGTGCCAAGACAGTCCGAATGGATGAGTCATAACGGCACGGTTAGAGGATGGGCGGCTTACAAAGTGGCAAACGAAGTAAACGAACACCTGGTAGCCGGAATTGGCAGTTATGTAGTGCTTAATGATGAAGTACAGGAAAGGCCGATAATTGCAGACAATTCAATAGAAGTTCCAAATAAAGACGGCGTTGTTGTTATTAATGCCGTAATTACCTCTTTTAGCGGCCAAGCCAATGGCTACTTTAACAGTGTAGTAAACGGCACCGGCGCTTCAGTCAGCGGCAGGGTTCTTAGGTATGAAAACGGCGCCGGGACACAGCCCGAAGACGAAGAGTTTTTAACATGGCTCAATAGAACTCTAAGACCTTAATTGACGGAAGTTTAAATGAAATAATAGTCTATAAATAGTCAATACCTTGACATATTTAGGTATAAAAGTTACGATTGAAATATACCAACTTTCGTATAAAAGTACAAAAGTTTGGTTCATAAGGTATTGATGGATAATAGAGAATTAGAATCAAATTCAATTAAGGAATCTCTTGCCCGCTACCATTTTAAACGCCCTCGTTTAAATAAATTATTTACTGAGGCCTCCAGATTTCCTGTGGTTTTGGTATGTGCAGGGGCAGGTTATGGCAAGACTACCGCAGTTCATGATTTTATAGATGATTTTAATGCGCCTGCAACATGGATACAGCTTTCCGAAATAGATAATGTAAAAGAACGTTTTTGGGAAAATATAGTTCATTCTCTGGGCAGGTTTAATATGCCTTTCTCAGACGCAATCAAAAGAATTGGTTTTCCGAATACCACAGACAAGCAGAATCAATATTTTGCATTGGTAAAAAAGTATTTGTCTTCTATGCAAAAACGAACCCTTATAATGGATGATGTTCATGTATTAGAAAATCCTGCAATTGTTCAGTTATCAGAACGTATGATTAACAACGTGATGCCAGGGACAACATTAATTTTAATATCCCGTTCTACCCCCCGCCAAAATATTACCAGCATGATTTCAAAAGGCAAGGTGTTTAATATAAGCGAGGATGACCTTCGTTTTACAGATAACGAACTTGCAAATTATCTAAGCCTTCTTGATATACATCCGCCGCAGGATAATCTGCGCGATATAATGCAGGATACCGGAGGCTGGGCATTTGCAATTAACCTGATTGCAAGGTCATTCCAGAAAGCCCCTAGTTACAAAGGCTATCTTCGCAGCGCAATAAAGATGAATATCTTTCATGTAATGGAAATAGAAATTTGGAGCGGGATTTCCGAACAAGTGCAGTGTTTTTTGGTGCACATTTCCCTTATCGGTCATTTGTCTTATGAACTTATAGAGCTTTTAGCACTGGGAGACAAAGAGCTAATCGACCAGATGGAACGGCAGAACGCCTATATACGCAGGGACAGTTATATCAACGCTTATATTATCCACCCATTATTTTTGGAATTTTTGAAAACAAAACAGGAAATTTTATCGGAAGAACAAAAACGCCAGACATATACAATTGCCATGAAATGGTGCAATAAAAACGGTTTCAATATCGACGCTTTGTCTTACTGTGAAAAGATGGTGGACTATGAGGCTTTTGTTTCGGTTATGAATACGCTGCCTGCCCACTTGCCTTACGATGTTTCAAAATACGCAGTTGTAATTTTAGAAAGGGCGCCGGCGGAAGCTTTCGATAAAGTGACATTCCTTGCTGTAACTTATATGAGATGCCTTATGCGTACAGGCAACTGGCAGCAGGCAAATGAATTAGCAGAATACTATGTGGCAAAATTCCTTAAACTGCCTGAAAACGATGTTTTTCGAAACAGAAATATAGCCGGAATCTATCTGGTATGGGCATACCTTCGCAACTTTATGTGCCTCTTTGATCACAATTACGATTTTGACAAGTGCTTTAAGAAATTCCGTCAATATTTTGACCCCAAGTCTTCTATTCGCATAACAACAGTCCAGAACCGCATCATGGGTCCCTGGGTAAGCGTAGTCGGTTCTTCAAAAAAGGGCGCGCCGGAAGACTATATTAAAGCGCTGTCCCGCTCATCTGCGATTATTAAAGATTGTATAGGCGGCTTTATGGAAGGAGAGGAAGATGCCGCAAGGGGAGAACTTAAATTTTATCAAGGAGACACATCTGCCGCAGAAGCCTTTATCGACCGCAGTTTAAAAAAGGCAAAAGAAAACCATCAATTTGAAATTCAACACAGGGTGCTGCTGTACATCCTTCGCATAAGCATTGCTCAGGGAAATTATGAAAAAGTTGAACATACCTTAAAGGAAATGAAATCTCAATTTAACGAAAATGATTATTATTACCGTTATGTGAACCATGATATTTCCCTTGCATGGTATTATTATTTAATAGATTTGCCTGAAAATTTTCCAGACTGGATAAAACAAAATATTTCTCCTTACGGTCATCCCAGTGGCATTGAAAATTTCGAGAATCAGATAAAAGTCCGGTACCGTTATTTAATAAGAGATTATCCTCCCCTGCTTGCGTATTTTCATGAAATAAAGGGGAAAAAGGCTTATCTCTATGGACAGTCGGATATGCTTGCAATAGAAGCCTGCGTTCACTATAAAATGAAGGATAAGGCAAAGGCTTTTATGGTATTACATGAAGCCTATAAAACAACATCGCCTAACGACATAATAATGCCGTTTATTGAAATGGGCAAAGATATGCGTACCCTTACAACAGCAGCCTTAAAGGAGCAGGATTGCAAGATTCCAAAAGTATGGCTTGAAAATATCAATCGTAAATCTGCCTCTTATGCCAAACAGCAGTCCTATATTATAACTAAATACAGGCAAATCAACTGTTTAGATGCCGATGTTTTCATTTCTCCCAGAGAATCGGATATCCTGCGCGATCTTTCCCACGGCCTCTCCCGTGCCGAAATTGCTTCAAATCTGGGTCTTTCCATCAATACGGTAAAAATGTTTATCAACAATATTTATTCAAAACTGGGCGCCGAAAATTTCGCCGACCTAATCCGAATAGCAACAGAACGAAACCTTATTTAGGGATTAGAAAGGGGGTACTATGGAAATTGATTATAATCTTCAAACAGCTTCTCGCGATATCTTCCTGTATAAACGCCCGCGCTTAAATAAATTATTCAAAGAATCTGATAAATTTCCATTGGTATTGGTATGCGCTGGGGCAGGTTACGGCAAGACTACAGCGGTTCACGACTTTCTAAGGGATAATAAGATACCTACAGCATGGATGCAGATTTCCGAAAGCGACAATTTGCCGGAACGCTTTTGGGAAAATTATGCTCATGCATGGAGCAGCATCAACAAGCCATTAGCCGATGCTATTATAAAAATTGGTTTTCCCGACACCCTTGAAAAGCAGAAACAGTACCTGACCGTAGCGCATAAATTATTATCTCCAATGGACAAGCGGTTCTTTGTTGTAGACGACATTCACTATTTGGAAAATCCGGCAATAATTCGTTTAGCAGAGAATATCGCCAATAATCTGGTAATCGGGACAACTTCAATTTGGATTTCCCGCTCCGCTCCTGTCCAGGTTATGGGCATGATTTCTAAAGGCCTTGTATTCAGTGTCAGCGAAAACGATCTGCGTTTTACCGACAATGAGCTGGCGCAATATTTCCGCCGCCTGGATATTAATGCCCAGCCTGAAAACCTGCGCGAGATAATGAAAGACACCGAAGGCTGGGCTTTTGCTATCAACCTAATTGCGCGTTCATACCAAAAAGCTCCGGGATACGGCGGCTATTTGCGCAATGCCATGAAGAGCAGTGTTTTTAAAGTAATGGAAACAGAAATTTGGAAAGGCATTTCCGAAAAGGTACAGCGTTTTTTAATCCGCATCTCCCTTATTGGCCATCTTTCTTATGAACTCCTTGAGCTATTAGCCGGAGATGAAAAGAATCTAATCAAGGAAATGGAACGACAGAGCGCATATATTCGCAGGGACAGTTTTATCAATGCTTTTCTTATCCATCCTTTGTTTTTGGAATTTCTGGCTTCCAAGCAGGATATTCTTTCGGAAAAACAAAAACGTGAAACTTATACAATTGCAGGGCAGTGGTGCGATAGGAACGGTTTTAAGATTGACGCTATGTCTTATTATGAAAAGATGGGGGGATATGGATCTATTGTTTCTATCTTCTATGAATCTCCTGTCCACCCTTCCTACGATGTCTCGAAATATGCCGCGGCAATCATGGACAGGGCGCCCGAGGGGGCCTTCGACAAAGTGGTTCTTCTTGCGGCAACACATATACTCTGCAATATTCATATGGGCTTTTGGCAGCGGGCAGTTAACTTAGCTGAACACTATGAGGCAAAATACAAAAAACTGCCTAAGGACAATGTTTTTCGCAACCGCAATCTTGGCGGCATCTATTTTTTGTGCGGCTATCTACGCAACTATATGTGCCTCTTTGACGGCAAATTCGATTTTGACCGCTACTATGATAAATTCTGTAAAACTCATCCTGATCCTTCTGTTTTGAATAAAATAGCAATCCGAACCCGCATTATTGGGCCATGGATTAACACTAACGGTTCATCAGAAAAAGGAGCCCCGGAAGAATATATAAAAGCGGTATGCCGTACTCTGGCTGCTTTGCCGGATTGTTTAAGCGGTTTTATGGCAGGCGAAGACGATCTGGCGCGAGGGGAACTCAAGTTTTTTCAGGGGGAACTTGCAGAAGCCGAAATCTTTATAACTCAGGCTTTGGGAAAAGCTCGGGAAAACAGGCAGTTTGAACTGCAGCACAGGGCGCTTTTATATATTATGCGTATATGCGCCGTTCAAGGAAATTTTATTAAGGCGGATCAGGCATTAAAAGAAATAAAAGGCCAACTTGACGAGGCTGATTATCCCAACCGTTTTATCAATTACGATATTGCTCAGGCAATGTCCTGTTATGCAATGGGTTTGCCGGAAGATATACCCGATTTGTTCAAGCAAAATTTTTTGCCTTACAGCCATGCCAGTTTTATTGAAAATTACGAAAATCAGATTAAAGCCCGTTATTGTTATATTACAAGAAATTATCCTCCGCTTTTAGCGTATATCGAAGAAATGAAGCAGAGGGAATCTTATCTTTACAGCCGTGTTGCCATGCTGGCAATGGAGTCCTGTATTCATTACAAAAAAAAGAACAAAGAAAAAGCCTTTGCTGTTTTGTCAGAGGCTTATGAAACAGCATCGCCTAACGAACTTATAATGCCCTTTATTGAATTGGGAAAAGAGATGCGCTCCTTAACTGCCGCTGTTTTAAAAGAAGCTGGAATAAAAATTACTGAAAAAAAAACTCCTGGGAAAAAAATTCCTAAGGCATGGCTTGAAAATATCAATCGTAAAGCCGCCTCTTATGCAAAACGGCAGGCTCACATGATAACTAAATACAGGCAAGTAAACCGTATGGATGCCGATATTTTTATTACCCCCAGAGAAGGGGAAATCCTGCGCGATCTTTCCCACGGCCTCTCCCGCACCGAAATCGCTTCCACTATGGGTCTTTCCATCAACACTGTAAAGATGGTAATAAACAATATTTATTCAAAGCTGGGCGCAGGAAGCCTTGCCGACCTAATCCGCATAGCAACAGAACGAAAACTGATCTAGAGAGGGGGTAAAACGTTATTTACTGCGTTTTGTTTTTACGACCTTGCTGTAAAGGAAGCTGTCTTTTTTTACTTTGAATAACAAGCTGCCCGGCACCATATAAGCTGCGGCATGTGTTTTTGCCCTGGCTGTATTCATGCCTTTTTTCCAGACCAACACAATTATAAGAGCGATTAACAAACCAAGGCACCATGCTCCTATTGTCATTACAAGATGATATTCCTGAATTAATTCTTTCATTTTATAATCCTCCTACATGAAAAAACGAAGGGCCTGGATGACAGCGGTTAATGCCCCTCCTATAATACCCGTTATTAAAGCAAGATATTTAATAAATTTGCCCTTATCTACAGGCAGCCTGCCGACAAGCAGCCCGGTCTGACCGTTCATTAAAAACATAAAGTTTTTATCCTTGTACTTGGTATTAAGAACCCAGACAGGGAAAAAGCTGTAACTAACCTTGCCGTCCCTTACATCAACTGTGGAACTTTCTGCAATGACTGTCTGGTAGCCGGTTACAGACTTGCGGAATTCAGTCTCGATGCTTGCCTTCATCCTTTTGCCTGCCCTTTCTTTACAGGTATCAGCATCCACATCATATTTTTCTGCTATATAGCCCGAAAGAAAAGCAGTTTGAAAATCTTTCATCTGCTGATAATCGAAAGGCTCTATGGCATCCATATAGGCATCATCCATTTTTTCAGAGCCGTCTACCGGCACTTTTTCAAAATTCAAACTGCCGTCCCGTACCACCGAATAAAAATCAGTTTTTACATATCTGTAATTGCTGTCCATCCAAACCCTTGTCTTTGTCGCCTTGTATCTTATATGGGCTTCGGTCTTGGCATCGAAAAGCCAGAAAGGCAGGTACACTCCCTGAACTTCGCTGATGCGGTTTCCTTTCTTAAAGCAATTTGGCAGGAGCCGTTTTTTATTGTAGAATTTACTTAAAGCATCTGTTGCATCTTTCTTATCCAGTTTGAAAGGGATAACAAAATCTGGTTTTAAAGCCCCGTCTAGCCTTTTCATTACGATTTGGGTATTGCCGCAGTTGGGGCAGATCATAGCTACAGTATTTTTATCACCTAACAATTCAGCCCCGCAGGACGGACATGAACCGCCTACTAGATCGTTTAACTCGCTGCTGTCCCATTCTTTTCCGGCTTCTCCTGCATCCCAGCCGAAATTATCACCGGTGTCTAAACTTACATCTTTCTGGTGTTCTTCCAGTGCTGCAATTTCAAACTCGGTATCGCAGAAGGGGCATTTCATGCTTTGGCTTGCGCTGTCAAATTTTACTGCGCCGCCGCAATTCGGACATTTATATTCTTTTATACCCATATTTTTTTCCTTAATTTACGGCCTTTGTTTGCCGCAATTTGCGCAGAATTTTCCGGTGTTATCCGCCTGGCCGCAATCGCAGTTCCATGTCGCAGGCGCAGCCGGAGCCCCGCATTCGGCGCAGAACTTGCCGGTGTTTCCCGAATGCCCGCAGGAACAATTCCATGTTGAAGGAGCGGCAGGTGCCGGAGCCCCGCATTCGGCGCAAAACTTTCCGGTATTTCCCGCATGGCCGCAGGGGCAATTCCACCCGCCAGCCGCAGGAGCCGCTGCTTGAGGAGCTGCTGCCATAGGCGGCGCTTGAGGCGCGGCCGCTTGCTGTGCCGCCCCTACCTGATAAAGCGACTGGGCGTTCATGCCTCCGGCTCCGGCAGCCATTCCCATGCCTAAAAAGCCTGTCATTGCCCCGCCCGTATTTCCAGCAGCGGCACGCATGGCATCACCCTGGGCGCTTACCAAAGAGCCCGCAGCCAGTGATGCGTCTTTAAACATAACAGCTTTTTTAAGTTCCTTTATTTCGGCTACGCACTTTTCAGGGACTGTACAGGTAATTCCAAAGTTGACTATTTCTATACCGCGCCCGTCCCTCCATTTGGCGCTTAGGTTATCATTAAGAAGATCGGCTAACTTTTCGGTATGGAAAGAAATTTCATGGTATTCTCCCACGCCCAACCTGCCAAGTGAAGGCCCTAAAGCTGTAATCAGCTCACTTTTAAGCTGGCTTTCGATTTTATCGCGGGTAAAGGTTTCTTCAACATTCCCTATTACATTAGCGTAAAAAAGCAAAGGGTTGCTTATACGGAAGGAATACTCGCCGTTTGCCTTTAGGTCAACGGGATATGTTTTATTAATGGAGGGATCAATCACTACCGCGAAGGGAATGGGATTCGGCGTGCCGTACTTATTACCCATGATTTCTTTGGTGTTAAAGTAGTAAATCCGCTGCTCCTGCCCCGGCTGGCCGCCGTATTTAAAGCGTTCGCCTATACTTTTAAAAGCGCCTCCTATACGTTCGCCGAGGCCTCCGTAAAAAATACTCGGCTGCGAGGATTTGTCGAAGGTATAACGGCCGGGTTCGGCGCAGAAATCAACGATGGCACCGTTATCGGTAATAATTGCCGCCTGCCCTGCATTCACCACTACCCCTGAACCGTTGGAGATGATGTTGTCCTCTCCTTTTGTATTGCTGCTTCTCTTACTGGACTTTTTTTGCCCCTTAGCCGCCAATACATTCCCTTCCAGGCTTTCACATACAAAAAACTCCAGCCACTGATCCGCGAGGGCTCCGCCTACAGCGCCGCCTAATGCTTTAATTAATCCCATAATAACTCCTTAATAATTAAACTACAAAAAACCAAAAGAAAAGTCAATGGGCTTGAACTCATCACTGCCCCTCCATCCTGGGTCCGTTGGGGCTAGCGTTACTGTCACACGGTAAACCTTTTACGGCATCGGTCGTGCTGGAACAAATTCTAGGTATTCATTGCTGGGTGTTCATTGTTTGTGGTTTAGGTTTCAGTTTTGAAAGAGCCCAATATCAACCCTAAAGCCCATTCCTTCAAAATGTATATGGCTGAGGCTATTGTATGCATTGGTTCGGGCTTCCTCTAAATTATCCCCATAAGCTGAAACTGTAAGGACTCTGCCGCCCGATGTTTGCATAACAGGGCCTTCGATGCCGGCAATTGTTTTTGCGCCGCTGATAAATATTTTTGCCCCTGTCTTTTCAATTGCAGAGACATTAAAGTTAATTTGATCTCCCTTGCGGTAATCGCCTGGATAGCCGTCTGCAACGGCTACCGGCGCGCATACAGCGCCTGCTTTCCATGAAAGGGAAAAATCTCTGCCTTCAAGAATGGCTTCGCAGAGATCGGCAAGGTCAAAATCCATTAACGGCAAAACTGCCTGTGTCTCAGGGTCGCCAAGCCGGACATTGTATTCAAGCAGATAACAGCGGTTTTCGACTAACATAAGCCCAAAGAAAATAAAACCCCGGTAGTTGAAGCCCTCGGTTTTTATGCCTTTGAGTGTCGGCTCTAAAATTGATTTTAAAAAATCATCCTGCAAGCTTTCTGAAAAATCAGGGACGGGGGCTATGGCTCCCATGCCGCCGGTATTAGGACCCTTTCCTCCGTCAAAACGGGCCTTGTGATCCCGCGCCGAAATAAATGGAAGAATGTAACTCTTGCCATCCTCAAAGTCTGCCGAAACGCTAAGGGCTGCGAGTATTGAAACTTCCTTACCGTCAAGGAATTCTTCCAGTAAAACAGATGTACCTGCATCGCCAAGGCTCTTGTTTTTCATCAAACTGACAATGGCATGTTCCGCTTCAGAAAAATTTGTTGCAATTATCACGCCTTTTCCGGCGGCAAGCCCGTCGGCTTTAATTACCAGAGGCAAAACTCCAGCGGCATTAAAATGATCGATTGCATATTCGAAGGCTTTTGCAGCATCTATAAAACTGCTGCTTTTTGCAGTGCGGACTCCGTATTTTGTCATAAATTCTTTTGAGTAAATTTTACTGGATTCAAGCTGCGCCGCCTTTTTTCCCGGCCCTATAACTTTAAGCCCTGCCTCCCGGAAATTATCTGCAAAACCCATTGCAAGCGGCAGCTCAGGGCCGATAAGTGTCATATCAATTTTTTCTCTAAGGGCAAACTGTTTAAGTTCTTCCTGCCCCTCAGGCGAGGCAGGGTCTTTAGCTATTGAAATATTTTCGCATTTTTTTTCTGCGGCTGTCCCGGCATTACCCGGTGCGACATAAATCTTTTTTGTTTTTGGCGACTGCGCAAGTTTCCATGCAAGGGCATGTTCCCTCCCGCCTGATCCTACCACTAAAACTTTCATTATTTAATAATATCCAAAATAGAACGGTCGATGCCTTCTTTGGCAAAACCGCGGAGGATAATTTGGAAAGCGTCTGTCATGTTTTTTACCAGATGAGGGGATTTTCTTTCTTCGATCGAAAGACGGGCAGCCCTGTCAACATAATTAGAAAATTGTAAAAGGAAAAGACTAGTTGCCAAATCTGGATCAAGAGAGGAATCAAAAATACCATCGTCTATACATTTTTTAATAACAGATTTTAAAACCTCAAAAACTCCCAATACATTCGTGGATTCTCCGTATTCGCCAAGAGAAAAGAAAGGCTGGCCTGGGTTTAAGTAGTTACGTACTTTAAAAACAATTATCATTTCATTGGATCTTCCAAACAATTCCATATAGCCTTGCCATACTTTTTTGATTGTATCAATTCCGCTTAAATTGGAATCTATAATCGGCTTTGCGTATACCAAGAAAGAATTGGCTGCTTCTTCGCATATTTCATTATAAATAAATTCCTTGCCTTGAAAATATAAGTACAGTGTGGCTTTGGATAGTTCTACTTTGCAGGCAATATCCTCCATACTAACATTATCTACCCCTTTCTCCAGAATTAATTCCCGGGTGCCGTCAAGGATCATCCTTCGCCTTTCAATTTTCTCTCTTTCTCTCCTTTCAGTAATTCCCATCACTAACTCCTGTAATATTTTAAAAAATGCGGTTTTCCCTGCTTATATGACTATGTTTATATATTTTGAGGTATTATGTCAAGGGTTCCTGAAAATCTGTGTTGCATCTTCTTGCAATATACTGCGGGCTCTCGGTACAATTAAACCTGCCCCCAATGAACAAGCGTTTATTGAGCCAATCCTCTTATAGGTTAATGAAAGTGAAATATATTTAGAAGGAGTAAATACTAATCCAGTTTCAAAAGCAAAAGATCGCTTTTTATTTTCGGTTTTTATCCAAATTCCCTCTTTGTTATTTTCACTCTTATAATACTTTCCATATTCTTGTTCTACAAAATTGCCAAATCCTATAGGCAATAAAAGCCAGTCATTTATAATATTAATTTGATATCCAACAATAGTTGTTAAATTTCCTGTTTGTAAATCAAGAGGCCCTACAATTTCATCATCATTATAATCTTTAGTTGAGCTAATATTAGGAACATCTACTCCAAGATAAATCCCAAGAAATCCCATTTTAACACCATGAGATCGAGCCAAGGTATAAGCATAACAAAAATCAAAAGTAATATTCGGAACTATTGACCATTTTCCATGTTTTTCCCGCCATGCCTTAATCTTTTGCTCCTTTGCTGCCCGCAATCGTTCCTGCTCCAATTCATTTATCATTTTATTAAATTTATTATAGGTTCCTGCCTTGCGGTTATTCTTCGTATAATGTTCGTAAAAATCAGAATTATAAAATGCCGTATAATCAAAATTAACATTTCTGCCAATAGTTATATTGTTTAGTTGGTTGTCCCTAAAAGCATAAGCTCCGATGGAGGTAACGCTGTCGGGTATGATTATGCTGCTTAGCTGGTTGTCGGTAAACGCATAGTTCCCAATTGAAATAACATTGTTTCCAATAATCACGCTGTGTAGCCGGTTGTTCGCAAACGCAAAAGCTTCGATGGAAGTAACGCTGTCGGGGATGGTAATGCCGTTTAGTTGGTTGTAGGCAAACGCACTGTTCCCAATGGAAGTAACGCTGTTACCAATAATAATGCTGATTAGCTGG
>Ga0099364_10008780_pt1 | contig 14159 bp, 11 predicted proteins | sample TergutTh196P3_FD_73070 | JGI IMG/M metagenome (GOLD analysis project Ga0099364, IMG submission 73070) | Microcerotermes parvus P3 segment gut microbial communities from Pointe-Noire, Republic of the Congo - Th196 P3 | ecosystem: Host-associated > Arthropoda: Insects > Digestive system > Gut ... | reverse complement strand
GTAAGGGTTTTTATCTGGATAACTCAAATCGGTGACTGCCAACCTGCCCTCGGCAGGCAAGCGCCCACTTTTTCAATCCTTGAAGTGATAACAGCAACATTTTGGGAGAAAACTTGTTAGCGGACTGCTAAAGCAACGTAAGGGGTGTCACCCGCCGCTTGACAAAAGCCGATCTCATTGTAGAATTCGTGCATTGAACAAAGGTGTTCATCGGTGAGCGTTAAATACGCCCTACGGTGTGCACCTTTTTTTGCGTTATGGCCCAGCACTATGGCAGTACACTTTTTATATCCCGATTACGAAGTCGTAAGAAATGATGACCGATGTATCGTCTGCCGCGCCTGTGAACGGCAGTGCGCCAACGAAGCGCACGGATTTCTGGCGGACTTGAATAAAGTCGTCTGCGACGATGCCAAGTGCGTCAACTGCCATCGCTGCGTAACTCTCTGTCCTACTCGGGCATTGAAAATCGTCCGAAGCGGAAATACCTATAAGGAAAACGCCAACTGGAGCGGTAAAACCATCGACGAACTTTACCGACAAGCAGACAGCGGGGGCGTTCTGCTGTCGAGCATGGGCAACCCCGAAAACTATCCCATTTACTTCGACAAGATTCTCTTGAATGCTTCGCAGGTTACGAATCCGTCCATCGATCCCCTGCGTGAGCCGATGGAAACGAAAGTTTCTCTCGGTGCAAAACCGATGGAAATCAGACGTGATGAACAGGGACGGCTTATTAACAATTTGCCGGTACGTGTATCTCTGTCGATGCCGATAATGTTCTCAGCCATGAGTTACGGCTCCATCAGTTACAATGCGCACGAAAGTTTAGCCCGCGCCGCCGAAGAACTCGGTATCCTTTATAACACCGGCGAAGGCGGACTACACGAGGACTTTTACCGCTACGGAAAGAATACCATTGTGCAGGTTGCCTCCGGGCGTTTCGGCGTTCATCCTCAATACTTAAACAGCGGGGCGGCAATCGAAATCAAGATGGGGCAGGGGGCAAAGCCGGGCATCGGCGGACATCTGCCGGGAACGAAAATCGTCGGCGATATTTCACGGACAAGAATGATTCCCGAAGGCAGCGATGCAATTTCCCCTGCTCCGCACCACGACATTTACTCGATTGAAGACCTACGGCAACTCGTTTATTCTCTCAAAGAAGTAACCAATTACACAAAACCGGTGATCGTCAAGATTGCGGCGGTTCACAATGTTGCCGCCATTGCGAGCGGCATTGCCCGGAGTGGAGCGGACATTATTGCTCTTGACGGTTTTCGCGGCGGTACGGGCGCGGCTCCGACGCGGATACGGGACCATGTGGGCATTCCGATTGAACTTGCGCTGGCAAGCGTGGACAAGCGGTTGCGTGATGAGAGTATCCGCGATCATGTTTCCCTTGTCGTCGGCGGTAGTATCCGATCCAGTGCCGACATTGTGAAAGCGATTGCATTGGGAGCGGACTGCGTTTACATTGCAACGGCGGCTCTGCTTGCACTCGGTTGTCATCTTTGCCGCAGTTGTCATACGGGACTTTGCAATTGGGGCATTGCGACGCAGGTGCCGGAACTTGTCAAGCGGTTGAATCCTGACATTGGCTATAAGCGTTTGGTTCATTTGCTTCATGCGTGGGAGCATGAGATCAAGGAGATGATGGGCGGTATGGGCATCAATTCGATTGAAAGTTTGAAGGGTAATCGGCTGATGCTTCGCGGCGTGGGCTTGAATGAAAAAGAACTCGAAATCTTGGGCATTCGGCATGCGGGGGAATAACGAATGAAAAAAGTTTATGTGAACGAAAAATGGTGTCTTGGATGTCATTTATGCGAGTATTACTGTGCCTTTGCCGGTACGAACGAAAAGGATATGGCAAGGGCATTGAAGGATATCAAGATCAATCCGAAGATCAAGATCGAAGAGCGGGACGGCATTAGTTTTGCCGTTTCCTGTCGGCACTGCAACGAACCGCTGTGCGTCAAAGGTTGCATCACCGGTGCATTGAGCATTACGGACGGTGTCATTACCATTGACAAGGATCGATGCGTTAGTTGTTACACTTGCATTTTGAGTTGTTCCTACGGTGCCGTTTCACCTTCGGACGACGGTGCGGTACAAAAATGCGAACTGTGCGTCAAAACGATTGCCGGTACACCTGCGTGCGTCAAAGGATGTCCCAACGAGGCAATCGTTTATGAAGATAGGAGGCATATCCCATGAAGTACATCATCATCGGCAATTCGGCGGCGGGAATCGGTGCCGTCGAAGGTATTCGGCGACTCGACAGGCAAAGCGAAATCACCATCATCGCTGACGAACCGCACCATACCTATTCACGACCGCTCATTTCCTATCTTTTGTCCGGCAAAGTTACGGAAGAAAAAATGAAATACCGTGACACCAACTTTTATGCGGACAATCATTGCACCCTGCTGCAAGATACCGTAACGAAAATCAATGCCCAAAAGAAAAAGATCATTTTATCAGGCGACAACACCTTACCGTTCGATAAACTGCTCGTTGCGACTGGTTCTTCGGCGTTCGTACCGCCCTTTGCCGGTCTGGATACAGTCGAAAGCAAGCACACTTTCATGAGTCTTGACGATGCACGGAAATTAGACGAGGCACTCGACATCAACAAGCGGGTACTGATCGTCGGAGCGGGACTCATCGGACTGAAATGTGCTGAAGGAATACAGAAACGAGTGACTCACATCACGGTACTCGACCTTGCGCCGCAAATATTGTCCAGTATTTTGGACGCCAACGGTGCGCGGCGGGTTCAAAATCATCTGGAAAGTTACGGCATTGAATTCAAACTTTCCAGCACAGTTAAACAGTTCGATAAAAAGACAGCCGTCTTGAATAATGGCGATGCAGTCGAGTTCGATATTCTCATCCTTGCGGTGGGAGTGCGACCGAACACGATGCTCCTTGACGGCATTGCAAAGATTGATAGGGGGATCGTCGTCAATGACAAGTCCGAAACCAGTGTGCCGGACATTTACGCAGCAGGCGATTGTTCGCAAACGCTTGACGTGTCGAGCGGACAGGACAAGGTGATGGCGATTTTGCCGAACGCTTATATGCAGGGCGAGTGTGCGGGAATCAATATGTCGGGCGGCGAAAAGCGTTTCGACAAAGCGATTCCAATGAATGCGATTGGCTTTTTCGGTCTGCCCATCATCACGGCGGGGAATTACAGCGGCGACGTGTACAGCGAAGAGACCGCCGGGAATTATAAACGTTTGTTTTACGGCGATAACCGACTCAATGGTTATATTATGATAGGCAACGTGGAGAAGGCTGGGATTTACACGAGTTTGATTCGTGAGCGCACGCTGCTGGACACGATAGACTTCGCTCTGATATGTGGAAAGCCGGGATTGATGGCGTTCACCAAGAAGGACAGAATGAGCAAGTTAGGGGGCGAACCGCAAGCGTGAGACGGCAACCCCTTACGTACTCTGCGGTTAAATCTATTTTTTGATGCAAAACACACAACCTTTACGAAACAGCGCAAAACTTGTGTTTTCGCATTGTTTCGCGTAATTTAGTGTGGCTAGCGTCAAAAAACACAAAGCCCCCCGCTTGACGCTCGCCCATTTCCTGTTATATTGCTCCACATACGATAAACGAAGGCGTTTATCGGCGTGATCTTCATTGATCGTGCCGATAAACGCCTTTTTTCGTGGACTATCTTTAACGACAATTTTTTTGAAGGAGTATTACCCAATGACCACAGAACAAAAAATTACATTCGGAAAAAAACGCTGGATCATTCTTTTCTTCCTGCTGACAGCGGTCAGCATCCTCGGATTGTTCGTTGCCGAACCGTCGTCCCTTTGGGATTATGACGAGTTAGACGAAGCAACCAAAGCACTCCTCAATCCCGCTAACATCGCTTGGATGATCACGGCAACGGGACTCGTCATGCTCATGACACCCGGTCTCTCTTTTTTCTACGGAGGAATGGTGCGTTCCAAAAACGTCATTTCAACCATGATTCAAAGTGTGATGGCAATGGGACTCATGAGCATTGCCTGGCTCTTCGTCGGATTCAGTCTTGCTTTCGGGGAAAGTTGGTACGGATTCGTCGGAGACCCGAGAACATTTTTCATGTTTCAGAACGTCGGGCTCAGTCCGACCGGTCCCGGTCTCGATGCACTGGGCTTGACGATTCCGCTCGCCCTCTTCGCTTTGTTTCAACTGAAGTTTGCAATTCTCACGCCGGCTCTGATTACCGGTTCGTTTGCGGAACGAATTCATTTTTCAGGATACATGATTTTCATGCTGCTGTTTTCATTGCTGATCTATGCACCTCTTGCTCACTGGATTTGGCACCCGGAAGGATTTCTGGGCAACGTGCTGGGCATTGCGGACTTTGCGGGCGGACTCGTCGTTCATGCTTCATCGGGGATTGCCGCACTGGCAGGGGCAATTTATCTCGGACGGCGGCACCACAAAGGAAAACACATACCGGCAAACATGCCGATGGTGCTGCTCGGTGCTTGTTTGCTTTGGTTCGGTTGGTTCGGTTTCAACGGCGGTTCCGCTCTCGCTGCGGATGGCGAAGCGGTCAAGGCGTTTTTGAATACGAACATGGCGTGTGCGGCGGCGATGCTTGCCTGGGTTCTTTTCGATACGGTACGCGGTCATAAGCCGTCCGGCATGGGACTTGCCATCGGTGCGATTGTCGGACTTGTCGGCATTACGCCCTGTGCCGGTTGGGTAACGGTCGGACAGAGTGTCTTCATCGGAACGCTCACAGCGATTTGCTGTAACATTGCTGTCCACTGGAAAAACAAGAGTAACGTCGATGATGCGCTTGATGTTTTCCCGACGCACGGTGTCGGCGGCATCATCGGAACCGTACTCACTGCAATTTTCGTGTTTCACGGAGATGGAACGATGGAGTATGTCTATCATATTCTCTACCATTTGCTTGCAGTGGTGATTGTGTTCGTGTATGCTTTTGTCGGCACTTATGTTCTCTTTTGGATTACTGACCGGATGGTCAACATGCGTGTTTCGACGGAGAGTGAAATCATTGGACTCGACCGTAGTCAACACGGCGAAGCCTATACGATTGTCGAAGACGAAAAGTTGTTTGATGAGACCGACACGCCGTCGTAAAAATTACATCGTTAGCCGCCTCGCCATCCAGCGGCTCTGTTACGTCGTTCTTACATTTTTGGTATCATTAAAGTTCCCAATTAAACCAAGCACGCATCCATGCGGCAAACGCTTTGCTACATCCCTGAAACATTTTTCGGTCTGCCCCTGTTCGGCTGGGGATTAGGACTCGCCGTACTCGCCGCCATCGTGCTTCTCGTACACGTCTATCAATACTTCAAGCATCGTACAATCTCCGATGTCGGCAGTTCTATCGCCATGCTCATCATCGGAGGAATTCTCATAGTTCTCGTTTTGCCTCGAATTGCCGAACCCCAACTCGGCATCCCTATCCGAGGATACGGACTGTGTCTCGTCGTTGCGATTTGTTTCTCGTTCGGATTGGTGCTTCTTTTAGGCAAGCGGCAGAATATTCCAGCCGAACAGATTCATTCGCTCGCTTTTTGGACAATCATCGTCGGTATTCTTGGAGCCCGGCTGTTTTACGTTACGGAATACTGGCAAGAGATACTCCGCTTTGACCCTGCCGGACAACTTCTTTTATTCGAGTCTCTATTAAGTATCGTCAACCTTACGCAAGGCGGGCTGACCGTCTTTGGTTCCATTCTCGGCGGTATTTTGGCAGCATCTATTTTTATGCTTCGCACTGGGATGCCGGTGTTTCGGACATTCGACATTATGGCACCTGCCGCTGCACTCGGTATTGCCATCGGGCGCATCGGTTGCTTGCTCAACGGCTGTTGTTTCGGCGGTGTGAGCGGTTCATCTTGGGCGATTACCTTCCCTCCGGACAGTCCGGCACACAGGCATCAGGTGTTTCACGAACTTATTGCGGAATCGGCGTCTGCATTGCCGGTACATCCAACACAGATTTACAGTTCGGGACTTGCGTTTTTACTTTGTATCACGTTATTAGTTTTGGGCCGGTGCCGTTTTTATCGGGAGCGTCCGGGGCTCGTATTGGCATCTTTCATGATATTGTATTCTTCGGGGCGGTTTATGATAGAGTTTGTGCGGACCGACGAGGACGCATTTTTTGGTACCGGGTTAACGATTTCGCAGAATGTCAGTATCCTCTTTGGACTATTGGGGCTGGCATTGTTCGTCTATCTTGCACGAATACGGCGTCGTTAGGGCTCGACGGCGATTATCCCGGCCTGGGCTGAAATGTTACGCATTTTTCAAATAAAAACATTTTATGACCCGTTTTAACTGAAGTTTTGTAGGCAAACAATCCGATAGAGGGGAATAGAGTACCGGAATTAGATTGGAGTCCAAAATATGTTCATGATGATTTTCGAGAGCAAATTGAAACTTTCTTGGTTTTGTGCGCTTCTTATACTGTTCTGTGTGGCTTTGTTCGGTTCCACGGGCTGCACCGTGTACACCAACGGGATGACCTTGCCGAATCCGCATTATCATAACAATATCCCGCAGTATCATCCGCGCGGTACGGAATTCCCGTTCCCCAACGAGGCGGCGAATTTGCAGGAATCGGAGCGGAACGTGCAACGGGGTAACTGAACCGGCAACGATTAGGCGACCGCCGTCGGGGGTTTCTATGTTTCCTATTTTTCGAATTTGTGCTAAAATTCCGGATGAATTTGGGGAGTTTTGGCAAACTTTTTGGTTTTTGCTCTTGACGCACTCCGGATCGCAGCGGAATGACAGACAATTTTCATTTGAAAGGTATCGAACACATCGACAAACTCATCGTCGTCGATCAAACGCCGCTGGGCAAAAGTTCCCGAAGCAATCCGGCAACGTACAGCGGACTCTTCGATGAAATCCGCAAATTATTCGCTTCGACAAAAGATGCCAAACGGCGAGGATATAAAGCAAGCCGATTCAGTTTCAATGCATCCGGCGGACGATGCGAAACGTGCAAAGGACACGGCACGCAAAAAATCGCGACCGACTTCTTGGACAATTATCGCGTTGTTTGTCCGGCCTGCAACGGCAAGCGGTTCAACCGGCAAACGCTCGCCGTCAAGTATAAGGGGCAATCCATTGCGGATGTTTTGGATATGTCGATTGAGGAATCGGCAACGTTTTTTGCTAACATACCGCAAGCCGACCGGATACTGCAAGCGATGTTAAAAATCGGACTCGGTTATTTGACATTGGGGCAACCGTCGTCAATGCTATCGGGCGGCGAAGCGCAGCGGGTTAAGTTAGCAACCGAACTAGCCAAGCCGGAGACCGGAAAAACGCTTTATGTATTGGATGAACCGACGTCGGGTTTGCAACGTAATGATGTGTTACGGTTATTAGATGTATTGTTGGAACTGACCGAAAAGGGAAATACGGTTATTGTGATTGAACACAATTTGGACGTGATGGCGAATGCCGATTGGATCATTGACCTCGGCCCTGAGGGCGGTGAGCGCGGCGGATATATTTTGGCAACTGGTACGCCGGAGCAGATTGCAGCATTGGAAGATAATGCGACAGGCCGGTTTTTGCGGCGGCGGCTTCCTTGTCGAGGGTGAGGGATGGACGGAAAGAAGGATAAAGATTCCCAAAACAAGTCAAAAGAAAATCCGCCGACGGTATGCAGTACGATGGCAAGATGTCGATACAGCCTGTCATTCTCCGGAAGAATCTCACAGCGTTACGCCGCTCTTGTACAACACAATTTCCTGAAATCCGTTTTTTTCATTCAGTGTCAATTCATTACCCGAGGCCGCCGTTGCGATTTTTTGTACCAGTTCTTCGGTCAGTTTCTGCATCGAACTGCCCGAAAGCAATCGGCCTGCATCAAAGTCAATCCAGTGCGGCTTGGCGGTCGCCAGTTCGCTGTTCGACGATATTTTCAACGTTGGAATCACTGAGCCGAGCGGCGTACCCCGGCCTGTCGTAAAAAGGATTAACTGGCATCCTGCCGCCGCAAGATTGGTGCAAGCGATCATATCGTTTCCCGGCCCGTCAAGCAGATTCAAGCCGGGCTTGCCGCATCGCTCTCCATACGTCAACACATCGACAACCGGCGAAGTTCCCCCCTTTTGCACGCAGCCGAGCGACTTTTCCGCAAGCGTACTGATTCCTCCCTCTTTGTTTCCGGGCGAAGGATTTTCATCAATCCGTTCACCATATCGTAGAAAATTGTTTTTGGAGTTATTGATCATCTGCATTCCCTTGTTGAATACGTTTTGGTCAACACTTCGATTCAAGAGAATCGTTTCGGCACCGAACATTTCAGGAACTTCCGTCAAGACAATACTGTTTCCCGACGCAGTCATTCGGTCGCTGACCATACCGAGCAGCGGGTTCGCCGTAATTCCCGAAAATGCGTCGGAGCCGCCACACTTCAATCCGATTTTCAGGCCGGTAACAGGTTGTCTTCGCAACGGGGCTGCATTGTCCCGAAGTTCACGAAGCAGGGCAATGCCTATTTCGAATTCATCGCCGTCGTTCTGGGCTTTCAGGAACCGATATCGCGGGTCGTCGGCATCTAACCGTTGTCGAAAGGATTCCAATGTGTTGTTTTCACAGCCCAACGACAGAATGAGCACCCCGCCGGCATTGGGATGGGACGCCAGCGACGCCAAGGTTTGAACCGTCCTTTCATGGTCTTCGCCGACTTGCGAACAGCCAAGCGGATGTTCCAACGCCAATGCTTGCCGAACCGACCCACTGGGTAACTCTTGACTAATCCTCTGGGCTAAACGGCGAGCCAAACCGTTCACGCACCCGACGGTCGGAATAATCCATAAATCGTTACGGATGCCAATGTTTCCATTATGACGCCGAAAGCCCTGAAACATCGGGCAGGGTGCGCAAGATAGGGATGCAGAGCCAGAGACGTAAGACGGCGTGTACTCATATTCCTCTGTTCCCGATAAAAGGCTTTTGATGTTATGCACATGAACGTACTCGCCGGGTGCAATGGGGTAACGTGCCAAGCCGATGGGCATTCCGTATTTGACGATGACCTCACCGGCATCAATGTTTTGCAGAGCAACCTTGTGTCCGCGCGGGATGATATTTCGCACGGTTATATTACCGGCTGATTCTCTGTCATCAAGAGGTGCGATGTCATCAAGAGGTGCGATAGCGACCGCAACGTTGTCGTTCGGATGGATTTGTAATAGTTTTGCCATATCATTTTATACGGTACGCTGCGTCGTCGGGAGGTTGCCCCCCGACGAGAGTCGCCGACTTTGTCGGCTCCCCATGTGCTTGAAAATAAGCACACTCAAAACTGCCCTCACTGAAAAACATTACTAATTGCAATTTTTTAGGGCCACTGAGAACACATCAAAGGAGTAGTTTTCATGGCGAAGCATGATACATTAACCGACCCGAAAATCCAAGCCGCTATTATGCGGCAAAACATGAATGATCGTTACGCTTATCTCTGTCCGCAGCGAGCGGTGTCAACCCCCCGACGTCGCGTTTCTGCTTGTTTTGTGCTAACATTTATCTGCTGAACCGTAGTTCATTTAACAAGTCCAACAACTCCGCTCTATGCGTTTTCCTTTTTTGTTGACCATCGATATGGCAACGTACATCCTGCGGAAAAAATTAAGCCGTTCGAAACATTTCCCGCTCGTTCTTATGCTCGAACCGCTTCATGCGTGCAACCTTCAATGCAGCGGCTGCGGACGCATTCGAGAATATGCCGATACGCTAGGACAACGTCTTTCCGTGGATGAATGTCTTTATGCCGTGAAAGAATGCGGAGCCCCCATCGTCAGCATCTGCGGCGGCGAACCGCTGCTCTATGCCGATATACTTGAACTGACCGAACAAATCCTTCGGCTTGGAAAACATATTTATCTTTGCACCAACGGTCTTTTGCTCGAAGAAAAACTGCCCTGTTTTGTCGGGCAGTCACGGCAAAACCGGAGAACAAAGAGCCGACTCTATTGGAATGTCCATCTCGATGGGACCGCCGAAGTCCACGACGCCATCACCGGCCAGCCCGGAACGTTCGACAAAGCCTTGGCCGGTATCGCTGCCGCTAAAAGAGCAGGTTTCTATGTTTATACCAATACGACGCTCTATAAAACGGCCCAAATTGATGACCTCATCGCCTTCGCAGAACAACTCCACGCCGTTAACATCGATGGAATGATGATTGCACCGGGATATGGGTACGATGCGGTCGACAATACATCATTCTTTCTGAACCGAACGGAAATACATGAATTATTCAAAAAAATTCGACAAAAATTGAACCGTTTCCGTATGACGGCAACGCCGCTTTACCTCGATTTTCTGTGCGGCGAACGGGAGTTTCCGTGTGCGGCTTGGGCTAATCCGACGCGGAATGTGTGTGGTTGGAAGAGTCCTTGTTATCTCATCACGGAAACACATTATTCGGCTTACGAAGACTTTATTCATCAGACAGACTGGTCGAAAATCGGCCTTGGTCATGATCCGCGATGTCAAAATTGTATGATGCACTGTGGTTATGAACCGGCGGCGGTGTTGTTCGGCAACCGGTTACGTGATTTTATCCGGCTTGCGGTTTGGCAAATGCAGGCGGCAGGCAGCAAGAACAGGACAGGGGAATAATTCATTACGGCATCGCAACGCTTTTTCTGTTTATTTTTTCCCAAAAATGTTGTAAAATGCTTTGATAAAAATGTCTCGACAGATGAGTACCATTTCACGAATATCGGTTTCCGTTGAAGAGGAACTGCTTGGAAAATTCGATGACCTCTGCAAACGCCGAGGATTTCCAACACGTTCGGAAGCAATCAAACACCTGATGAGTTCTGCGCTCGTCGAACAAGAATGGGAAGACGGCGAAATCGTTGCGGGAGTCATTACGATTATTTATGACCATCATAAAGTTTCGGTATTGCGCAAAATTGTCGATGCTCAACACAGTTACGGCAAAATTGTTATCTGTTCTCAACATGCTCATTTGGATCACGATAATTGCATGGAAAACATTATCGTTCAGGGGAAAGTCGAGTGTGTCCGAAGACTGCATAAATTACTTTCGGCTATCAAGGGTATGAAGCATACAGTTCTTTCGATGAGTACGACCGGCAGAATGAAGTAATGTATGCGTCTCGACTCTTGACATAATCGCTCCTTCTGTCAAAATGGGGGCGTGTCCTATCATATCCCTAACGCAAAATGCTTTACAGTATGACCGGATTCGGCGCCGCCGTGTGCAAAGAAGATCGTTTGTCGGTCTCCGTCGAACTCAAAACGGTCAATAACCGACATTTCAAGTTATCTCTCAAATTGACCGAAGGATACAGTGCGTTCGAACAACGCATCGAATCACTCCTTCGCAATGTTATCGAACGGGGTACGCTCAATGCCAATATCCGAATTACCTGCACAAAAGATGATGCCGGCTATCAAATCAATACATCGGTGTTGCTGTCGTACATGAAACAGTTTGCAGATACATTCGCAACACTTGATGATTCGGTCAAAACGGTGTACGGTTCCATCGGAACTCGTTTTTCCCCGGATAGATTCGTTATGTTGCCCGGTGTGATTATCATGGATAATGAACACGACGAACATAAAAACGATAAAGTTTGGTTTTTGCTCGAACAGACACTTCGCGAAGCATTGAACGCTTTGCAAACAATGAGGAAAACCGAAGGTGATGCGATGGAGAAAGATTTGACGGCAAACGTTGAGTTGCTTCGCCGGGAAATCGGACACATTGCGGCATTGGCTCCCCGCGTCGCTCCGCTCTATCAGCAAAAGTTAAAAGAACGTATTGAAAGGGCGATGGAAGGGCAAAACCTAGCACTGGGCGGGGTATTGTTGGGAGATGCCGATTTTGTTCGGGAACTTGCCGTCTATGCAGACCGATGCGATATATCCGAAGAGTTGGTGCGTTTCCAATCGCACTTGGAGCAATTCACGTCGGCGATTCAGTCGCGTGAGAGCATTGGGCGCAAACTTGATTTTCTCACGCAGGAATTGTTTCGCGAGGTGAACACCATCGGTTCGAAGGCGAACGATGCCGACATTACGAAACATGTTGTTGAGATTAAAACAATCATTGAGCGTCTTCGGGAAATGGTGCAAAATGTCGAGTAGTCCCTGCCCGCTCGCCGACAAAGTCGGCGGCTCTCGCTGCGGTGTTCCGTTCCGTCAGTCCTTTAACAAGTTTTCTCCCAAAATGTTACCTTTATCACTTCAAGGATTGAAAAAGCAGGCACTTGCCTGCCGAGCGGACAGGTTGGCAGACACCGATTTGAGTTCTTTTAACAAAAGTCCCCACCATTCGGCGATTGCGGGACTCCCTTGCCCATTTGACTAAAAAACTTGTTACCGGACTGCCCCGTCAGTGACGTTAGCGGTTTCGTCTGCGAAACACCCGACGGGTACCGCTAACTGGCAACTTTACAGGCTTGGCGACGGCGAGTCGTATGTTGATCACCATTGCCGTTTATACCATATCTTTTGACCATCATCGGTCGTGAGCGTAAGAGGTAGTCCCTAAACTCTTACAGTCTTATTTTCCAGTGTGTTCAGCATTTTTTTAATCATCGAAATGTGTATCATTGCCACACTGGAATCAGGATTGCATTCATAATCTTTGCTATGACGACGGTACCTTCCCAACCACCCAAATGTGCGTTCGACAATCCAACGCTTCGGCAATACGACAAAATCCGATACATCCACCGGTCGAAGCACCGGTTGTAAAACACAACCCAACTTCGCCTGCACCCAATCCGGCAGACCATTACGCTTGTAAGCACTATCACCAAATATCACTTTCAGTTGTTCATACAAGTCCGTGAGGTTTGCCAATACTAATTTAGCACCGTCTTGATCTTGTATCGAAGCCGCATGGCGAGCATTTGTTCCGTGCTTTACTCAGACCAGTGGAAACTGGGCTGGTAAAACTCATACCAAACTTTTACACACCCGCCAAGAACCAGAATCCCAGCCCCCCCCTTGACGGAAACACAGTCGCTATTTGATGGAGGATAGACATTCCGGGTATCTTGTGATACTATACAGAAATATGGAACGTATTTTTCTCGGCAACAACCGCCCCCTGCTGCATCTCACGGAAGATTATCTTATCGACCGTTACTATAAAAAAGGACAACTCGATCTGCGCAACGTTATCCTCGCCTTGCAAGAACAACGTGCCATCAACCGGCTTGAAGAGATTCTGGCAAAACGCGCCGAAGAACTCGATCCCGCCTGGTATCCGCCTGTCTTTTTGACAATCGGGGCGCTGGCCGAAAAATTTTACGAACTCAAAAAGCCTCTCGCCGATGATCTCACCCAATGCTTCACCTGGCTTAACGCCATCGACCAACTTGAATACGGCCATCCCGAATTACTGCAACGCCTCATCCCTTCGCCGCCGAACCGAAACGATTTAGAATCCCGGCTTGCCCTCGGAAAGATGTTTGCCAAACTCCATCGGGAACTCGCTGCCGATACATTAAGTTTTATTCACGTTGCCGAATTGTGTAAAAAACTCAAGATTGAATCCGAAACGCAACGTTGGCACGCCCTCGCAAAACTACAAGAAAAATATCACGCAATCCTCGATACCCTCAACATTTGGGATACGCAGTCGGCCCGGCTTTATGCACTCGACCATCCCGAAGAATTCGATGCAAAACATGCGCAGTTCCAAGAAACCGGCACGGAAATCCTGCTCGTCGGCGTAGCCGACATGAATGTTGCCCAGAAAAAAATGCTCCGGTACTTCGAGGACTTTGTTACACCGATTGTTTTTGCACCTGAAAGTTGGGAAAACCGATTTGATGACTTCGGTTGCCTGATTCCGCATGTTTGGCAAGATGTCCCTATCAAACTGGATGAGACACAAATCCATATCGTTGAATCGATGGATGAGCAAGCGGAGCAAGTGTTGCGGTGCTTGCCCCATTTTCAAGGAAAATATGCCCCGCCGGAGATTATCGTTGGTGTACCCGACAAACAGGTCGTTCCGTTTATCGAACGTCAATTTGAGCAGGCCGACATTTCTTCTCGAATCGTGGCGGGCCGGCCGATCCGGCAAACGCTGGTCTCTCGGGTTTTGGGGTCATTGCTTTCGCTTTTTG
>Ga0099364_10008779_pt1 | contig 14160 bp, 6 predicted proteins | sample TergutTh196P3_FD_73070 | JGI IMG/M metagenome (GOLD analysis project Ga0099364, IMG submission 73070) | Microcerotermes parvus P3 segment gut microbial communities from Pointe-Noire, Republic of the Congo - Th196 P3 | ecosystem: Host-associated > Arthropoda: Insects > Digestive system > Gut ... | reverse complement strand
GTCATTTCCCCGACATCGGAGATAATTACCGGAGCTTCGCCATACACCCGCGCCTGTGCCGCTGGTACATCCACTGCCCCAGGGCCGCCGTTGTAGCTTAACGTGTAACTGTTCGGTATGACTAGTATGTTAAGCACATTCTCCGATGGGTTTGCCCCAAGTGTGAGCGGTCCGTCTCCAATCAACGGATCCGAAAGGGTATAATGCATTGGCCGATTGACGCTGACATTGGAGTTGGTGTTCTGTATTACATCAAAAACATTATCCCCGGAAACAGTCGCCGAACTAACTATATCCCCCGAAATGTTATCTGTGCGGTAGTTTATCGTCCATGTTGCCGCGGCAATCTCCCAGATTGCATAGAGAGTACGGCTTGCGTTGCCATTGTAAACCGCACCCGGGCTATAGCTGGTGCCGCCGCCGTCTGCCTGCGTATTCCAGTGCAGGAATGTATGAGTGGCACTGGTCATCGCCGGGGCTATGGTACGGCCAAGCACCGCGTCAACAGCGGTATGCACTATGTTCTGCACTCCCGGCACAGCCGATGCGCCGGTTTGCCCATCCGGGGCATTTAGGTTATACGTTATTGCGTAGGGGATTGCCTCGACCTCTATGGGTAACACCACAGACGAACTTGCCACAATTGCGACTGATGATGATGGCCTCGGTTCCACAAGCCGGTACCCTTCCGGAATATTATCGTTGGCATTGCCGTGCGATTGGTCTACTGTTGCAGGCACGGTTAATGTCCAAGAACCGGAGGCAGGCGCTGTCCCTACCTGGGTAAGTGCGTTGCCTAGAGTGGTACGGTAGCTGATTGTCCAGTTGCCGACCGATGATTCCCAAATTGCATAGAGCGTAAGGCTTGCATTGCCATTGTAAACCGCCGCCGGGCTATAGTTGGTGCCGCCGCCGTTTGCCTGCGTATTCCAGCGCAGGAATGTATGGGTGGCACTGGTCATCGCCGGGGCTACGGTACGGCCAAGCACCGCGTCAACAGCGGTATGTACTATATTCTGCACTCCCGGCACAGCCGATGCGCCGGTTTGCCCATCCGGGGCATTTAGGTTATATGTTATTGTGTAGGGAATTGCCTCGACCAACACGTACAGCACGTTGGTACCGGTGCCGATTGTCAGCGTTGAAATTACCGGGGATGCAACGTTGGTCAACCTATAGCCATCCGGTACATTGCCGCTGATATTTATGTTGGTATTTAGTATTGTTGTGTTAAACGCCGCCGGCCAGGAGCCCGCTACTCCCACCTCAAGCCCGCTGGCGGAGGCAGCTCCCGTACGGTAGCTGATCGACCAGTTGTAGTTGTTTATTGTCCAAACCGCATACAGAGTTGCAGCGGAATTTGCTGTGTAGCTTGTAAGGGAAGTGGCGGAGGTGTTGCTGGTATGCCACCCGGCAAAGGTATATCCTGTCCGCACCAGTGTTCCGGGATTGTACGCCTGGGTGACATTATTATAGGCTACATCGTGGGTTTTTGTCCCATCCGGAGGCACTGTCCCCCCGGTGCTGCCGTTGCCATTATACGTTATTGTGTAGGTAATTGGATCCCATATAGCGGTAAGAGTCACATCGCCACTGGGTGCGATAAAGCTCTGCCCTCCCGAATAGGTACCCGATATACCTCCGCTAGCGGACCAGCCGCCAAAGCTATGGCCTGCTCTGACTGGAGTGCCGCTCTTGACCGTATAGGTTGAACCCTGCACCACGCTTGTATCGGCACCCGGCACTGTTCCTCCGGTGTTGCCGTTGCCGTTGTACGTTACGCTGATGGTAGGCGTAACAAAGGTGTAGCTCAAGGTTGCCTGAGTTTCACTGATCCTGGTGTATACAGCACTGTTACCGTTAATGGCCGCGTTTGCGCCGCTGAGACTGGCCGGGAAAACACGCCCCGTATCCGCAGTAAGAGTAACGGTAGCAATCGAGTTGACGCCGCTGGCCGTCCAATCAACATTTGTGGGGTGAAACCAGTGGCTGTTGTAGCTGTGCGTGTAGTCAGCCGTTGCGGTACCGGCCTTAGCGATTTCGTCAACCGTAACGCGTGCGCTGGATATGGCATCCTTATGCTCGTTGCTCGCCCTGATATCAACGGAGCGCAGACCAACCGCGATCTCGCCGCTTGGGTATCTGTAGGTGCAGACAATCCTGATAAAGCGTACCTCGTCAATCTCCCTGTCTGACAAATCTACATCCCTAAAGGCACCTTGATCATACGTCTCTTCGCCAGAGAGCAGGAAATATCCCGCCGGAGGCACCGCAGCGTTTCCGGAGGTGCCGCCGTTGGCACTGACATTTGCAGGGCCGCCCGCACTGCCCTGTACGGTAAACTTATAACCATTGTCAAACAGGGGCCACAGGCGGATTTGACTGACCGGGTAAAGCGCACCCAGGTCTATGCACAGAACCTTATGTGCCGACCAAGACACGACCGGGGTTATGTGCGGGTGGCCGAGGCTACATCCCGCAACCGCACAAACAGCATTTAGGTTGTTTCCCGAATACCCGGTATCCCATCCGGTGGTAGTGCTGTCGCCCAGAAGCTCGTCAAACGTATACCCCGAGTCGGTAGACCATTGGTTTGCGGTTATACTTACACCGGGTACATGAGCAAGGTTTATATCCCCGCCCGCCGATGCGCGCCGGAGGCTTACCTGTACCGTACCGCCGTCTGCCGGCACAATCGGGTTGCCATCAATCACATAGTAGCCGCTTGCCCACGGCACACCATTCAGAGCCTCAACAGCCGATGTTCCGGTATGACCGTTGACACCTGTACGCTGGTGAATTGTTCTGCCGCTCCGGGCATCAACGTAGTCGATATTGTATGTAACAGGAGGCCCGGGAGGATCGCCAAACACCCGAATCCTGCTGACTTCATAAGGCGAGCCTCCTCCAAACGCAACGCTAACAGACTGTAGAGTTACCGGGGTGGGAAAAGTATAAGTGTACGGACCGTTACCAGCAATAGTGTGCCATATTTGTTCTGTTGCTGGAATAGTCGCGGTACTCTGATCTCCGGCACCATAAAAAATCTGAACTCTTGGTCCTCGTTCAACTGTAATCTCTATGGAATAAACAAGCCGAGGCTGATCCAATGTAAGTCCTATTGTTGCATCCGAGTCAGAGCGTGTTGTTATCCAACTTCCGGTATCCGAAAGGACATTATCCTTAGTGCCAGCACCGTTGTCAGCCGCGTTCACCCAGGTAATTGTGCCATCCGCTAACGTTGCATGGTTGTAAGTACTTGCCATTGATTTAGGCAAGAGATCCGCCACTCCCCCCGGCAGAGATGTCCCCATCAGCGACAATACGAACACCGCCGCTAAGATCAACGCCAGCTTCCTCTTTGTGGTTTTGTTCATGGTTTTCATTTTTCTTTACCTCCTTGTATTTTATAGTTCCCTATTGCTTCTTTCCGCCCCGGCGGGTTTTTTTAACCTTGCTCCTGTGACCTGCTATTTTTCAACATCCTTCTTTGCCCGGTCAATTAGTTTTTTCAGCTTTCTAACGACTGCTTCCATGTCATTTGAATTTTCAGCGATTTCAAGTAGCTCCTCATAGTCCTCCAGTTCCGCCCTGCGGAAGCTGGCAAACTGCTCATTTGTCATGCCCATTGCCCTCACCCCTTCTTGATTTGCCGGTCCGGATTAACTCCCCTTGATTTCTTGTGTTTTTAATTTTTATCGTCTTCCGCCTCTTCTGCAAGCTGGGCCTTGACTGCATCAAGATTTTCCTTGCTGCACATAGCTCTGATAACATTGCGAATTTCCTTCACGCTCTGAGCCTTTTCAGCCTGATACAGGATGACCTGCAGAATTGCGTCTGTTTCCCTCATTGCCCTCACCCTTTCCTCTTTAACCGGGGCTTGTCATCAATGTGTTTGTCCGGGAGTCTCTCGTTTACCGCGCCGATACCCCAGACTTTACGCCTGCCGGATATCCTCCGTGAGGTTTACTCTCTTTCATTTTACCATTGTCATTAAAGAATTGCAACCTATTCAACAGGGCAAAATTACACAAACTTTCAGGCTTGTCTTTGGTCATTTTGTACAACAAGCAGCACCAGGCCCACCATCTTAAAATGGGCAAACACCAAAGGCGGCCCCTAAAAATACACCCCCGCCTCCGGGCAAGATACCCGGAGGCGGAGCTTTTGTTGTACTCTATTATCGGCTTACAGGCCTAAGCCCTCCGGCATCACTGCATTATCTGGCGTACTGTTGTGGGCTTCTTGCCGTTAAGGCTGGCACCGATCCAAACCTGCAATCCCGGCGTGACCTCATACGGTACCTTCGCGGGCAACTGAACAGCCGCCCCATCGACAAGTGCCCAGGTGTTCGCCTTGGGCTTGATAGCCCCATCCTTGGGCTTGAATTTAGGTGCCTTCAAAACGCCGGTAGTCCTTACCTTTTTCGGCTTGCTTGAGGGTTCATACCCCACAATCTCACCAGTGTTCGGGTCATACACCGGAGCAGGCTCGGTCTTATAGAAGAATCTCCTCTTTTCAACCTTTTTGTCTCCCTTTTTGTCTATCATCAAGCCTCTCACGCAGATCCCGGGCGTGTCCTCCTCGCCCTCCATGACAAACCTTCCGTAGCCGAACTCGTCAACATTTTTGTCAGGCTTGCCCTGAATCAGCTTAGCCTTGCCTATCAGTATGTCCTTAGCCACAACCTTCCCCTGATCGCTCTTGTCAACTATGACCCACCGTCCCATAAATGGTTCCTCGCTGGTACTCCACTCGCTCTCCACATCTTTTTTCACCAAGTAATTTACAATGGTCTTGCTCGGCTTGGGACGCTGCGAGACAGGCGGGAAGTAAAGCACCTTTGCCCCATCGGGCACAACATTCTTTGCCACCTCCATGTCCGAAAGCAACAGTCCATTAGGCCAGCCTTTGCTGATAAGTGCGCCAAGTGCCTTGTAATGGTCAGAGCTAAAGGGTTTTTTGCTGCTTACTTTTTTCCAACCCTTCCCAGCATTGTAGGAGGCGACATTGTACAGCGGCTCTCCGGGGATGGGGTCACCGCCATCAACCATTATCGGTGCTCCCATTGGCACCATCAGGGTCTCCTGAGTCAGGTTCAGCCTGTGATCAGAAACCTCCTCCGCCGGCAAGCCGTCCCTGACTATTCTGGCGTTTATGACAAGGTCACTTTTCCGGTCGTATTCTATGCAGCAAAGCTCAACGATCTCATAAACGGCGTACAGGTCGATGCTGTCGTCTATGTCATAAATCATGCCGTTATCAAACTGAGGCATAGCCTCGGACGCCCCATTTGCCGTTGACCAGCCAAGGAAATTGTATCCGTCTCCCCTATCAGGCTCGCCGCCATCGATTTCTATGTCAACACCCTCTGTTTTTTCCTGTGTCTTTACCAGCGTGCCTGCCGACCAGAACCGGATTTGGAAGGACTTAAGTATAATCTCATCCCAAACTGCCCACAGCGTACGGTCGGTGTTTTCACTCCAGCTTTGACCAGGAGCATAGGTTGCATCCGCCACGGTTGCACTTGAGGAGGCCGCCCAGCCTGCAAAGCTGTATCCCTCCCTGGTCATTTCCCCGACATCGGAGATAATTACCGGAGCTTCGCCATACACCCGCGCCTGTGCCGCTGGTACATCCACTGCCCCAGGGCCGCCGTTGTAGCTTAACGTGTAACTGTTCGGTATGACTAGTACTCTCAATACCGCGGTTACCCCATTTTCAAGCATTACCGAGGCGTCCGCTGTCAGGGGACTTGAGAGGCTGTAATTAGGCGGCACATGACTCGCCACAGCGGGATTGCTGCTGTTTATCACAGTGCCTACGCCCCCATTGGTGATGGGCGATGACCCCACCTCAGGCCCTGTAAGGCTTCCGGTAACATAGCTGATTCTCCAGCTGGTTTCCTGAATCTGCCATACCGCCCAGAGTGTGCGGCTGGTGGTTTCACTCCAATTCTGACCTGGATCATAGGTTGCGTTTGGCGTAGTCGCGCTTGAGGAGGTTGCCCAGCCTAAGAAGTTATGCCCTTCTCTCAGCAGTGTCCCTTGACCGGAGACAACTATTGGGGCAGCATCAGAGGCTCTTGTCTGCGCCGCCGGTGCTGTTCCGCCGGTGTTGCCGTTGCCATCGTAGGTTAGGGTGTAGGTCGGCAGCCCAGTCCACCGGGGGAATAGGGTTAAGGCGGCATTAGCCGTGTAGGTTGCGCTGGCATTGTGGTTGGTGCCGCCGCCATCTGCCTGGGTATTCCAACCGGCAAAGGTATACCCTGCCCTCGTCAAGTTTCCTGAGTTGCCTTGAAGCGTCAAATTCGCACCGTGGATTTTATTCTGCGCGGCAGGAACCGTACCGCCCTCGGCTGTACCCATGTTATAGATAACCGGGTAGGTAACAGGATCAACCACAATCGGCAACACGTTTGTTCCGTCTATTAAGGTTATAGAGCTTGCTACCCTTGGGGTTCGGATTTGGTATCCAGCAGGTACGCCGGTGCCGACATAGCCGTCATCCTGGTTTACGTTGGTGCCGATAGTGCCATTGAAAGGTCCGGCAGTTCCGCGTTGGGTGCCGCTAAGCGAACCATCGCGGTAGCTGACTGTCCAGGTGGTTTCTGTTTTTGGCGGCACGGTGACATTTTCATAGAAAGCAATGTCGGCTATGTATGCCGCAACATTAATATTATCTGCTCCCCATCTAGTCCTTACAACAACGCGTATGTACTGGTAGGAGTAACCCTCTTCAACCTCCGCCAGGGCTTGCCAGCCTGTTCCTGTGCCGGAATACCTTTCGCCAATTACATCCCAGCCCTCGGGCAAGTATGTAGCAGAATGCCGTTCCCTGTCGAAGTTGGGGCATCCCGCGTTTGTAGCGGCAGCCACGCGGTTAGATACTGCCTGCGTAACGCCTGTGTTAAACTCCCTCGGGCGGATAACAGGTATGCTGTGCGTTCCGCCAGAAATAGGAATGGCACCCGGATTGTAAATGCAGGCATCCACCAGCTCGGCAGGAGGAGCAAGCGTGGACGGATCCGTATTGCCTCCCTGTACCTGAATGACGTGACCCTGCGGAGCTGATTCTTCCGTGGAAGGCAACGACATCCAAATCTCGTCAATTTTTTGAGGCGAGTTGAAGGCAAAGTAGAGAACCTTATGGGTCGCAAAGGTAACTCCCGGCATCCAGCCCTGGGTTGTTCCGCTCAGGTTATTGTTGGTGGCACCGTTAAAGCTGCCGCCATGCGCAAGCCCATCATTATCCCCCGAATCCCAGAAGGTCCCATTGCCGTAGCCGTCAAGAGCCTGGTTGCCTCCCGCAACCCATCCGCTCCCTCCGTTGTTTGCATTAGTGATAATCGTAGATGTGTTTATCTGCGGGTTTAAATACCTGTACACATCCCCGCCGGTCCCGCTCGGGCTAGTGCTTGTGCCGCGGTTGGCCAGTGACGATGGGAACAGCTCAGCAATCTGCGGGACAGCAGGCCCTATAAGCCCCAACAGCATCACAGCCGCCAGCACCAGTGCCAGCTTCCTCTTTGTGGTTTTGTTCATGGTTTTCATCTTTCTTTACCTCCTTGTTATTTTCACCTAAAACCTCTTTGGACTACAGTTGAACCCTCGGCTCTTATTTCGGAGCCTCAGCCCCTCTGCCATTGATGACCTAATCCTGCAGATTTTACTGTTTCTTCATTCTATCACTAATATCGAATTTATTCAATACTATCAACAGAGCAATTATGCACAAACTTTAAGCCTCGGTTTTGTGCATAATTCACAACAGCACACTGATAGTCCTGCATCTGACAGGGAACAGCCCTCTGTCCTCATTAATTTTGCCAGCCTCAAAAATTCACGATTGACAACCTTCAGCCTTTGGGGTATAATGCTCCTTGTCCGCGTTTTCCGCGCATCAAAAATATTGAAAATCATAGGAGGAATCGTAGCAATGGGAAAGAGTATCACTATTTTTCTGGCAAGCCTGTTAGTCATTGCACTTCTGGCAAGCACCGCCTTTACGGGCCTGGATTTGGTTGTAATGCCTGCAATCCCGCCTGTCGAAGAGGGCGTTGTCCTCGGACTGGATCTGAAGGGTGGGGCCGCAATTGTCTTTGAGGCAAACGAATCGGAGATCAACCCTGACACCCTGGCGCATGACATGAACACAGCGGTCGGGCTTCTCCGCCGCCGCCTGGATGAGCTTGGATACAACGAGGCGAGCATTTCCAAGGAGGGCGAACGCCGCGTAAGGGTGGAAATCCCCGGACTGACCGACACCGCCGAGGCAGTTGAAACCATAGGCTCCACCGCAAAGCTGGAGTTCAAGGACTCAACCGGCAAGGTCTGGTTAACAGGGGACGAGGTCGAAAGTGCCACAATGAAGTTCGACAAGGTAGAGCAGATGGATTTAACCGCCCAGAACTTAGTAGCCCTTGAATTCAGCAAAGAGGGCGGGGAAAAGTTTGCAGAGGCAACAAAATTTGCCGCCCAGCAAACAGAGGGTGAAAACTACATTGAGGTCAGCCTTGACGGTAAGTCTGTAAGCCAGCCCATGGTTGACTCCAAGTTCGCGGCCAACGGAATAGACGGCGGTAGCTGTGTCGTCACATTCGGCACCGGATCGGATTCTTCCCAGTCGGCCAAAGATTTCGCCGCCTTGGTAACCGCGGGCAGGCTGCCGTTTTCCCTCATAGAGGTCGGCACCTCGGTAGTCGGCCCCACCTTAGGCGAGAACGCGCTTAACAGCAGTCTTATCGCGGGGCTTATCGGCTTGATTCTCATCATGATATTCATGATAGCGGTCTACCGTCTGCCGGGTGTGGTAGCCTCTATATCCTTAGCGTTTTACACAGCCTTATTCGCCGTCTTCCTGTCGGCGGCACCCGCCCTTTTCAATGCTCTAAGCATCAACCTAACACTGCCCGGCATTGCGGGCATTATCCTCTCTGTTGCCATGGCGGTTGATGCAAATGTCATTATATTCGAGAGGATAAAGGACGAGCTTCGCTCAGGAAAAACTGTTTCCGCCTCTGTGGAGGCGGGCTTCAAAAGATCAATGCCTGCCATTGCCGACTCGAATATCACGACCCTTATTGTGGCAAGCGTCCTCTGGTACTTCGGCACAGGGCCCGTCCAGGGCTTTGCCAGGGTGCTTTTCATCGGTGTCATTATTTCCATGTTTACCGCGCTGGTCGTTTCCCGCTTCCTGCTGAAGCAATTGGTCGGCCTGGGCCTGACCAGCCCTGCCATGTACGGAGTGTCGGCCAAGCACATCGGTGAAATTTCCTCTGTGGGCAGTTATATGGAGGAGAAAACCTACAGCTTCAACAAACGCCTTCCCCGCAACATTATCCCGGCAGCGGTTATCTGCCTGGCGGCGGTTGTCTGTCTGGTTATTCTGCCCTTCAATAGCAGTCTCAAATTCGATGTTTTCAACCTTGACATAGATTTTCTTGGAGGCTCCACACTGCAATACGACCTCAAGGATCCAGAGGCGGACTTGGATGAAGTCAGCGGTATTCTGGAGGAGCATACAGGCGTTGCCCCCGCCGCCCCCCAGAGAGCCAACGAAACCGGGGTGCTGCTCAAAACTACGGCTGAGGTTCATGCTGCCGAGCGTGCCAAAATTTTCGCCGGCATACAGGAAAAGTATCCTGACGCGGAAGTAATCAGCGAAGAGCTTGTCGGCAGCTCTGTGGGTGAAGCCCTCCGCAACTCGGCAATTTTAGCGGTTATATTCTCCTTGTTCGGCATACTGCTGTATATCACCATGCGCTTTCAGTTTTCCTCCGGTGTTGCCGCCATTGTCGGCCTGACCCATGATGTGCTTATCGTCATAGCGGCATACGCCATTTTGAGGATACCGGTCAACATGAATACCATAGCCGTCCTGCTGACCATATTAGCTTACTCCCTCAACGACTCTGTTGTCGTATTTGACCGTGTCCGCGAAAACCGCAGGCTTTTGCAAAAGGCTCCCTTTGGGGATGTGGTTGACCGCAGCATATGGCAGACCATAATGCGTAATATCAATACCTCACTAACGACCCTTTTCCCTCTTATTTGTGTTATTGTGCTGGGTGTTGCCACTGTCAGGGAATTCTCTATCCCCTTGACAGTAGGTATTCTGGCCGGTGCCCTCTCCTCTATATATCTGGCAGGACCCATGTGGGTCAGGATTGGCTCCATTGACAACAAAGCCACAGAAAAAATGAAAGAGCGGAGCAAGGCATAAAAAAAGCGCACACCCCGCCACAAGGGCGGGGTGTGCGCTTTTTTACCTATTAACTATCTGAACGCTTACATCACCCTTGGAATTGCTGGTTGCATCCACCGTAAATGTTCCGAAATTCCGGCTGTATTCTACCATATCGTTTGACACGCTTGAGACTATCTCGTTGGCGGCAATCACGGCCAAGGCATCTATCCCCGGTTCTGTGAAAAAGGGGCGTAAACTCTCTTTTGCGTAATCCACCGCCCCTGTCATTCCGTAAACCGGAACTGAGTGTGCATTAAATTCCGCTGATACTGTGTCAATTTTGTCCCCATTGTAGGTTACTCCGAGTGCTACTGCGCCGTCACCCGAGGTAAAGAGAGAGCTGCTCTCGTCTTGATACTCAATCTCATAATTACCCTCGTCTAAAATCTTTTGATGTTCGCTTACCGGGATCAGCGTGATTCCTTCAGGGTCTCGCATATAGCCGATAGCCTCCCAGTTTGCGGCCAGCAAAAATAGTCCTATGCAGAGCAGCGGCACGGCTATAGCCGCCGTGATAATCCACCTTTTCTTTGTGTTCTCCCTTTTTTCTTGTTTTCCCATTTTTTATTTACTCCCCTTAATTATAATAGATTGGATGTGTATTCCTATGAAATACGCCTTGGTTACCGGTTCATCCTCAGGCATTGGGCTTGCCATTGCCGAAAAGCTTTTAACAGAGGGATGCTTTGTTTTTGTAAATCATTTTCCCGGCGAAGACACCACAGCCGTGGAAGATAATTTGAATTTACGCTTCCCCGGACAATATTCCCTCATTCCCGCAGATTTATCCGGATTTGATGGCTTAGATGCTCTGTGCGGCAAAACGGAAGCAAGCTGCAAAGCATTAGATTACCTTGTTCTCAACGCCGGAGCAACTGAGCGCGGCAGCTTGGATGACATTACTCCTGAAAGCTGGAATCGTGTAATATCGGTCAATTTAACTATTCCAGTCTTTCTGGTGCAACGGCTACACCGTTTAATCCCCGAGCATGGCAGAATAGTGTTTATCGGCTCAAAAATGGGCATTCTGCCCCACGGAATGTCTCTTTCCTACAGTGTATCAAAGGCTGGGGTGAATTTTTTGGCCCAAAGCCTTGTCAAATTTTTTGAGGGTCGTAATATTACTGTCAACGCCATTGCCCCTGGTTTTGTAGACACACCATGGCAAAAACACAAACCACCCGAAATCCGCCAAAGCATTGAGAGCAAGGTCGCCCTGCATCGTTTTGCCCAGCCTGCCGAAATAGGCGATCTGTGCTGGCACATCATACAAAATGAGTATCTCAATGGCTCGGTTATCAGCATTGACGGCGGATATTGCTACCGATAACGACACAGCACGGCAAGCAGGTCGGTTACATCCCTCGTCTTTACCCTTTTTCGCAAAAGGGAAAACCTCCCCTCCACCATAGATTGCGGACACCTGTCCCGGCATAGCATTTCCCCGCTTACTAGCGGGGAAATGCTTATTTTTAGGTTTCCGCCTTTGGACAAAATCTGCTACATCCCCTGAACAGCACTGGCGGCCTTTTTAACCGTCGCACCTTGCCAGACACGAGTTTCCCACGGCACAATTGTGATAAGCTCTCCCTTGTTCCTGCGAACAGCCGGTTCACCGTTCAGGCCAACAAATGTGTCTGCCTTGGTTTTGATTATGCCGTTCTTCGCCTTATACCTTGGCTTTTTCTGTTGGCTTGTGGCAATAACCTTCTTAGGTCTGCTAGACGGCGTATAGGGATTTTGTGCCGTGCCATCTCCGCTGGGTGAGCTTTTGTAGAAGAACACGGTTTTTTTCACTTTGCCGTTATCCGGCAATGGCTTTATACATATGCCGTTGGTTGTTGTATTGTCACCCACAAACCTTCCGTACCCCCATAAGTCAACCGTTTTGTCAGGCTTTCCTACTATCACCTTGGCAAAGCCAATCTTGATATTTTCCTTGACTGCCGTATTGGGATCAAGGGCGTAGCTCAATACCCATTGACCATTGAAGTCGCCGTACTCGCTCTTGTGGTTCTCCCCAAGCTTGTAGTTTATCTTTAGCTTCAATTCCGGTGGCTTCGGTCGTCCCTTGATTTGCGGGAAGGTTACAATATGGGCATCTGACGGCGGCATCTTGTTCACGAGAGGCTTGTCGGAAATTAGCAGTGTCAAGTCTTTTCTGAGCAACTTAAACAGTTCCGTTTGAAGCGGCTTTGTGGGCTTGGCATTTTGCCATTTCTTACCGTTGTAATATGCTGCAATCGTGTAATAAGGCGGAACATCCAGAGTCTCTTGTGTCAGATTAATGGCAAAATCTACAGCATTGTTACTATTAACAATCAAATCCTGCGCATCATCAAAGTCTATGCAGCATATGTCAGGTGTAGGTGTCGGCGTTGGCGTTGGTAGCAGCTGCAACTCTACAATGAGAATATTATTGGCTGAATCCAGCTGCAAGACAATCGGTGTAACCGGAGTGCCTGTTCTCTCATACCCATTTGGCATATTGGCGAGAACCTGGGGTGCCGACTCATCTATCGTGGTTCCCAAGAGACCGGCGAATTCAGCCGACAAAAGCCCAAGCTGGCTCAATGGGTCTGCAGCATCCTTTCGATAGCTTATTCTCCAAGTCAATGGGATCTTCTCAACTGGCACCACAAGGACATTGAGCTCCGGGTCGGCAACCAGATAGATTGAGTTTATTCCAATAGTCGCCACACGCCTGTAGCCAAGCGGCATATTATCGCTGATTTCATCAGCGGCAGTTACAGAGCTTTTGATTTCGCCTATATTGCCGGGCAAATCCTCAATTAACTCAACTTCCTCAAGTGCATTCCCAACATCCCGGTAGCTGATGCTCCATACCGCCGGCACCCTTGCTACTTCTACACAAAGGATATTCATTGCCGGATCCTCTTGCAGTGTAATAGATACAATCGGCACACCCGTAAGCTCGTATCCTGATGGCATGTAGGTATCAATTTGCTCCGCGGTGTCATCTATAATGTCATTGACAAATCCGGCGGTTGCTGTTGACAGATTTCCTATTTGGCTGTCCGGGTCGCTAATGTCGGTACGATAGCTGATCCTCCAATTTGTCGGGATTTTTTCAACCATCACTATAAGAATGTTTTTGCTCACGTCCGATGTCAGATAAAGGGTGTTGATTGAATAGGTCATAACCCGTCTGTAGCCATCGGGCATATTGCCGTTGATTTCAGCTGCGGCGGTTGTAGCATTTTTAGGTTGATTAACATAACCGGGCAAATCCTCAATCAACTCAACCTCGGTTAACGGATTGGATGCCAAGGTACGATAGCTGATGCTCCAAGTAATGGGCAACGGAGTAACTTCCACGATAAGAATGTTTTCAGTAGCTGTAACAACTAAGATAATAGGGTCAACCGGGGTGCTTGTGAGGCTGTACCCGGAAGGCTTCAGGCTGTCAACCTGCGGCTCCGAGCCGTCTACCGTCTGACCGACATGCCCGGCGATTGCCTCTGACAAGGCTCCTACCTGACTGAGGGCATCGTTAATGTCCCTGCGGTAGCTAATCCTCCAGCTCGTAGGAATTCTCTCAATCACTACAATGAGAACATTTTGTGTTATGTCCAATCCAAGAGTTATGGGGATCGGGACAACAGACGTCCCTCTGTAACCATCAGGCATATTGCCGTTGATTTCAGCTGCGGCGGTCGTGAGATTTTTGACCTGGTTGAGATAACCGGGTAAGCCTTCAACTAATTCAACCGCCATGCCATCAGAGAGCACATAGCTAATACTCCAGGTGATGGGTATTCTAACTACTTCTACACAAAGGATATTCATTGCCGGATCCTCTTGCAGTGTAATAGATACAATCGGCACACCCGTAAGCTCGTATCCTGATGGCATGTAGGTATCAATTTGCTCCGCGGTGTCATCTATAAT
>Ga0099364_10008778_pt1 | contig 14161 bp, 11 predicted proteins | sample TergutTh196P3_FD_73070 | JGI IMG/M metagenome (GOLD analysis project Ga0099364, IMG submission 73070) | Microcerotermes parvus P3 segment gut microbial communities from Pointe-Noire, Republic of the Congo - Th196 P3 | ecosystem: Host-associated > Arthropoda: Insects > Digestive system > Gut ... | reverse complement strand
AAACGAGCCTAACACCCTTGCTCTACCAGAGCGGATACCTGACTATTAAGTCATATAGCCAGAAATACGAAGAGTTTACATTAGGTTTCCCCAATGAAGAAGTTAAATACGGTTTCTTGAACGAACTGTTACCTGCTTTTGCTCCTCAAATCATTTTAGATGATTCTTTTTCCGCTTCCCGTTTTGTTAAAGCGCTTGACAAAGGTGACCTTGATGGATTTATGAAGCTGCTGACCGCTTTTTATGCTTCTATACCGTACGACGCCATAAAAGCAAAACATCGCGATGAGCAGTATTATCAACATCTGTTCTACCTGCTATTTACCCTGATGGGTCAATTTGTTGATACAGAAGTAAAAAGCGCAAGAGGTCGCGCCGATGTGGTCGTGAAAACCGCCGATTCGATTTATGTTTTCGAGTTCAAAATGGAAGAAAACGCCACCGCCGAAGAAGCGCTTGCCCAGATAGACAAAGAGGGCTACCTGATTCCCTATACCACCGACCACCGCCGGTTGGTGAAAATAGGCGTAGAGTTCAGCAAGGAAGCCAAAGGCTTAAAACGGTGGATAGTTGACAATGAACAATGAACAATGAACAATGAACAATTTTTTCAATGAACTATGAACAATGAACTATGGATACAATAGTAAGGGAAATGCCGGTTGGCATACAGGATTTTGAGAAGTTACGTAATACAGGCTATGTATATGTGGATAAAACGCAATATGTTTTTGATCTGGCACGCACTTGTAGACCTTATTTTCTCGGTCGTCCGCGACGATTCGGGAAAAGCCTTTTTATCTCTACTCTGAAAGCCTTTTTTCTGGGGAAAAAGGAATTGTTTGAAGGATTGGCTATTGCTGAATTAGAGAAGGACTGGATTGAATATCCTGTCATTTACATCGATTTCAACATTGCAAGCGTCGATTGCATGCAATCGGTTGAAATGTTGCTGAACGCTATTATAAGTAAGAGTGAAATGAAATGGGGAATTACAGAACAAAATAATAACCTTTCTGTTCGTTTTTCAAATTTGATAGAAACCGCTTATGAAAAGTCAGGCAAAAAAGTGGTAGTGTTAGTTGATGAATATGACAGGGCATTAGTTAATACGATGGATAATCCGAAAATAAATAAAGAATTACTTACTTTTTTCAAAGGATTTTATGGCGTATTGAAAGGGATGGATTACGCCTTGCGCTTTGTATTCCTTACCGGCGTAACCAAATTTGCAAAAGTGAGCATCTACAGTGATTTGAATCATTTGATAGACATTAGTTTGGACGAACAGTATGCCGGGATATGCGGTATTTCGGAAGCCGAACTCTTGGAACAGTTTCAACCTGAATTGCATCAATTGGCAAAGGTTACCGGCAAGTCCTACAACGAAACGGTTGCCGAAGTAAAAAAACGCTATGACGGTTACCGGTTTTCCCCACAGGGCGCCAGTATGTACAATCCTTACAGCCTGATGAATACTTTTCTGCAAAATTTTTATGGCTATTATTGGTTCAAGACGGGAACACCTACATTTTTGGTTAACACGCTTCGAAACGACCTGTTTGACATACGTCAATTCAACAATAACATTACTATTCCGGTTAATGAAATCGACGAATACCGTGCCGGCGAAACGAGCCTTACTCCGTTGCTCTATCAAACAGGATACCTGACTATCAAGTCGTATACCAAAAAATATAATGAATTTACTTTGGGTTTTCCGAATGAAGAAGTTAAATATGGCTTTTTGAGCGAACTTTTACCTGCCTTTGCGCCACAAGTCATTAAGAATAATTCTTTTTCCGCTTCCCGTTTCGTTAAAGCGCTTGATAAAGGTGATCTGGATGAGTTTATGAACGTGTTGACCGCCTTTTACGCCTCTATCCCTTATGATGCCATCAAAGCGACGCATCGTGACGAACAGTATTATCAACATCTATTCTACCTGCTCTTTACCCTTATGGGTCAATTTGTAAATACGGAAGTAAAAAGCGCCAAAGGCCGCGCAGATGTCGTCGTGAAAACAGCCAATTCGATTTATGTCTTCGAGTTCAAGATGGAAGAAAACGCCTCCGCCGAAGAAGCGCTCGCACAGATTGACCAAACGGGCTACCTGATTCCCTACACCGCCGACCACCGCCAGTTAGTGAAAATTGGCGTGGAGTTCAGCAGGGAAGCAAGAGGCCTCAAACGATGGGTGGCAACATTGAACAATGAAACGCCGACGTCCCGTCGGCTCAATGAACAATGAACAATGAACAGTTATCATTCGCAATGATGATCATTTTATAAATTTTTCGCCTTGTTAGTCCATAATATACACAAATACACTATCTTTGCACACAAATTTTAGGCAATGGGAAAAGAAATATCACATTTAGTCAGGGATAATATACGGCAGCTAAAACCTTATTCCTGTGCACGTCACGAGTTTAAAGGAGAAGCATCTGTTTTCCTTGACGCCAACGAAAATCCGATGAACAACCCCTATAACCGGTATCCCGACCCCTTACAGGAGACGCTGAAAAGAAAAATAGGGTCGATAAAACATGTCCGACCCTCACAACTCATGCTTGGTGTAGGCAGCGATGAACCCATAGATCTGATTATCCGCATATTCTGCGAACCGAAAGACGATAATATCGTGGCTATTGACCCGACTTATAATATGTACCGCGTATGCGCAGATATTAATAATGTGGAATATCGCCCTGTCTTACTGAATGACGATTTTTCGTTCAACGCAGACCGTTTGCTGGAAGCAGTCGATGAACGTACAAAAGTAGTCTTCCTTTGTTCGCCGAATAATCCTTCCGGCAATGTGCTGAACAGCGATGATGTCCGAAAAATACTGAATAGCTTCGGCGGAATAACTGTAATCGATGAGGCCTATATTGATTTCTCATCCAAACCATCGTGGCTGATTGAATTGGATAACTATCCGAACCTGATTGTATTGCAGACATTTTCAAAGGCATGGGGGCTGGCTTCAGTGCGATGCGGCATGGCCTTTGCCTCAGAAGAAATAATCGCTTACCTGAATAAGGTAAAATACCCGTATAATATCAACCTGTTGACGCAACAGTTTGTTAGTGAACAATTAGCATACGAAGATCGCAAAGACAAATGGGTGGAGATGTTACTGATACAACGCGCTGTCTTAGCCGAAAATCTTGGCAGACTACCGTTTGTGGAAAAAATTTATCCTTCCGAAGCCAATTTCTTGCTTGTGCGGGTTCCCGACCCGGAAGGTGTCTATAATCAATTAATAGATAGAGGTATCATCATACGTAAACGGAATAACCTATCGCTGTGTTGCGGATGTTTGCGTATCACAGTAGGCACAGAAGATGAAAACAATTTATTAATACACGAATTGAAACAAATAAAAAATCAATAATCAATTAATTATAACTTATAATTGTAAATATCGTATGGAAACAAGAGGAAAAGTAGTTGCTGTTCAACCGTTAATGACAGGTGAAGGCCGGAATGGCATCTGGAAAAAACAAGAGTATGTAATCGAATATGATCAAAGTTCGCAATTTCCGCGAAGGATGATGTTTAACCTTTGGGGTGACAAAATCGATCAACATCACATTCAGGAGGGGCAATTCATAAAGGTCAGTTTTGATATTGACTGCCGTGAATATAACGGTCGATGGTATAATGATATCCGCGCATGGAAAGTGGAAGCCGACGAAGAACAGCCTGCTGACGCCAGTTTTTCTATAGCGCCACCTCCGCCATCGCCGCCACCTCCATTCGATGAAGGCTCCGATTTGCCCTTCTGAATTTAAGATGAAACGAAAAATCTTATTTATTAGTTGTAACGGAGCGCTTATCAGAGTTAAAACCTGTCATAATCTATATCGCGACGGGACGCTTGAAAAAGAGCTTGCCAATACAGATGCGTTGGAACAATTACGATTTCTACCCGGCGTGATCCGTAACGTCTATTTCATTCGAAAAAATCTTGACTTCGACTTGGTTTTGATTCTCAACCAGGAGAAATCAGGAACGACCGCCAATCACTTACAGAAGAAAATACTCGAACTGCTTGCCGGTGAAGGGATCACATTTGATAATATTTTATCACTGCCAACCTTGCAACAAGAATCCTACCTGACAGGCGATTATGATTTAATAAATTCTTATGTCATTGGCTATCAGGAGGCTGATATTCAATTAGCTGAAATTATCGGATGTAAATGTATTCTTCTATTCGACTGCGACGATACCAATGCTAGTGAATTACATCATACCCGTCATGCGTCGGTTGCCACTCACAAATGGACATCGTGGGATCAAATCAAAGAGTTCCTTTTTGCTGGCGAACGCCAGGCGACTGTTCAGCGTACAACAAACGAAACAGATGTTTATATTCGTTTGAATCTTGACGGCAACGGCGTTTGTGATATTTCCACCGGTATTGGTTTCTTTAATCACATGCTCGAACAAATAGGTAAACATGGAGGCTTGGACTTGACTGTAAAAGTAAAAGGCGACCTGAATATTGACGAACATCACACGGTTGAAGATACGGCTATTGCTCTCGGAGAAGCTGTCTGCCAGGTGCTAAGCGATAAACGAGGCATTGAACGTTATGGATATTGCTTGCCGATGGACGACTGCTTGTGTACTTTAGCGCTCGATTTCGGAGGACGCTCCTGGTTAGTTTGGGACGCCCAATTCAAACGTGAAAGGGTAGGGGACATGCCAACCGAAATGTTTTCCCATTTCTTCAAGTCATTCAGCGACGCCGCAAAGATGAATCTCCACATAAAAGCCGAAGGTGAAAACGAACACCACAAAGCCGAAGGTATCTTCAAAGCCTTTGCCAAAGCCATCAAAATGGCAGTCAAACGCGATGTCTATAAATACAGCCTCCCTTCGACAAAAGGCTATGTCAGGGGGACGGAGGAATTGACATAATGTCAATTCCTCCGTCCCCCTGACATAGCCTGCTCTACATCGGCAATCAGATCGTCGATAGCTTCTATGCCAACGGAAAAACGAATTAAATCGGGTCTGACGCCTGTTGCAATCAATTGTTCGTCAGATAGTTGTCTGTGTGTGTGGCTGGCTGGGTGAAGGACGCTTGAACGAACATCAGCTACATGCGTAACGATAGATACTAACTCCAACGAATCCATAAAACGGACGGCATTTTCGCGTCCGCCTTTGATCCCGAACGTTAGTACGCCACAAGAACCGTCCGGCAGGTATTTTTGTGCTAACGCATAATATTTATCATCAGGTAATCCGCAATAGCGAACCCAGGCTACTTTGGGATGTGTAAGCAGATATTCTGCCATGACCTGAGCGTTCTCACAGTGGCGTGGCATACGCAAGTGAAGTGTTTCAAGTCCTACATTGAGCAGAAAAGCGTTTTGAGGCGATGAGGGAGCGCCTAAGTCGCGCATAATCTGTACCGTCGCTTTCGTGATGTAAGCTGATTTTCCGAATTTCTTTGTATAGACAATGCCATGATACGAAGCATCAGGCATCGTCAGGCCGGGGAACTTGCCGGGACAGGAGTCCCAGTCGAAATTACCGCTGTCGACAATCGCACCGCCTAATGCCATAGCATGGCCGTCCATATATTTCGAGGTAGAGTGGACGACTATATCGGCGCCCCATTCAAACGGACGGCAGTTCATAGGAGTAGGAAATGTATTGTCTACAATTAGCGGCGTATGATGTTTATGCGCTATACGGGCAATACGTTCAATATCGAGTACGGAACAGGCCGAATTAGCGATGGTCTCTCCGAAAAAAACTTTCGTATTCGGACGGAAAGCCTTCTCTATTTCCTCATCGGGAGCGTTGGGATTGACAAAAGTGACCTCGACGCCCATCTTTTTCATCGTAATATTAAACAAGTTGTATGAGCCGCCGTATATTTCCGACGAAGAAACAATATGATCGCCCGCTTCGCAAATATTAAAAACTGCATAGAAGACGGCTGCCTGTCCCGATGCTGTAAGCATAGCTGCCACACCCCCTTCAAGCGCCGCTATTTTTGCCGCCACATAATCATTCGTCGGATTTTGCAATCGCGAATAAAAATAGCCTGATTTCTCCAAATCAAACAGTTGTCCCATCTCTTCGCTGGAATCATATTTAAAGGTAGTACTCTGATAAATAGGTAATACCCGTGGCTCACCGCTCTTCGGCTTCCAGCCTCCCTGTACACATACCGTAGCCCCCCACTGTCCCCCCCTTAGAGGAGATGAGTTCCTAATTGTTAATTGTTCATTGTTCATTGTTAATTGTTCATTGTTAATTGTTCATTGTTCATTGTTCATTGAAAAACATATCCCGCTACTGCTGCCAGTGCGATTGTCCGTATCACCCCCCATTTAAAGAAATAAGAGAGTGCAAAAGTAATAATAAAAATGATTATGCCGGTATAATCGGCAAAATTCTGCTTGTTCATAAGCATGATGGCCGCAGCAGCGATAAGTCCAAAAGCTGCCGGCATCATGCCTGACAGGGCGGCTTGAACGTATCTGTTTGTTTTGAAAAGCAGGAAAAAACGACATAATAAAACCATGATGATAACAGAAGGCAGGCAGACGGCAAAGGTAGTGACCGCAGACCCGAGGATGGAACCTCCGGTAGCCTGATAGCCAATATAGGTCGCACTGTTGATAGCGATAGGGCCGGGTGTGACCTGTGAGATAGCGATGATATCTGTAAATTCGCCAGCAGTAAGCCATTGATGCGCTTCCACTACCTCGTATTGTATCAGGGAAAGCATCGCATAACCGCCGCCAAAACCGAACAGGCCGATTTTGAAGAAGGTGTAAAACAACTCTAAGCAGGTCTCAAACATGTTTTCTGCGAAATAAATAAATAATGATCCCGCCGATGCCCGCTATCAATATGACGATGACAGGCGAAATCTTCAGGAAAGCAACAAGTAACGCCGCAATTACCGAGATGAGCGTTACCTGCCATGCGAAGTTTTTTTTCTGAAGCATCCGTACGAACGATACGGCAATCAGTGCGACTACTGCCGGTCGCAACCCTTTGAAAATACACGTTATCACCTCATTGTCCCGGATACCTGAGAAAAACATCGCGATGAGAAGTATAACTGTAAACGAAGGGATGACCACCCCCGCCACCGATGCCAGCACCCCTTTCATCCCGCACAATTTATAGCCAACAAAGACCGCCGAATTGATAGCGATAGGGCCGGGTGCCGACTGCGCTAAGGTAAGCGTTTCGTTGAATTCATCTGAACTGATCCAACGTCTCCGCCCTACTATCTCCTGTTCGATTAGGGGTATCATCACATATCCGCCACCAAGCGTGAACGCCCCAATCTTAAAAAACGACCAAAATAGCTGCACATAAAGTTTCATCACATTCCTTTTAAAGCCACAAAAATAATATATTTTTTCCATTTTCCCGTCATTATAAGACCCCGATGAAAACTTGTTTTCATCGGGGTCTTTTCCCTTCTTTCCCTTCTTTTCCCCTTTTTTTCTCATTCCGCATTAGCATTTCAAATTTTTTTATTAATTTTGCAGCGCTTTATTGTAATGTTTTATTCAATATTATGCAGTCTTCATTATGTCCAAAAAAAGTGTAAAATCAAAAAAAACGCATCCGAAAAACAAGTTTTTTGTGTCCGTAAAGCGGTTTTTTACGAATAAGCGGGTTCATTTTATGGCGGGATTGTTGGTATGTTTCTCTACAATATATACCGGTATTGCTATTATATCCTACTTTTTCACGGGAGCTGCCGACCAAAGCGTGGTTCGAAACCTTGCTCCTACCGATCTCTTCTCACAAGATATAACGGTATCCAATTGGTCCGGGTTGCGCGGCGCTTATCTTGCCGAAGAAATTGTAAACAATTGGTTTGGTATTCCATCTTTATTTCTTGTGTTTTTGTTGGGTTCTATCGGCTTTAAATGGATGAAATTGTGTACGATACGCCTGCTACGACGTTTTCTTATCTATTCGTTACTGACTATCTGGGCTTCACTTTTTCTCGCTTTTGTTTTTAGTTGGATGGGTAATGCTACATTCTTTCACCTTGGGGGGCTACACGGTCAAATGCTTTCCGACTTGATTAACGTCAATATAGGATACCCCGGCCAACTATTAGTGTTGATAACCGGCCTTATCTTAATCGCTATCATCATCAGCGCCCGAACTATTCCTTTCATACAGTCAAATTTGTCATTCGGAAATAAAGGGAATGGAGGCGACCGGGAAGTTGAAAGTAATTGGAATGAAGATGATGCGGAAGAAAACGAAGAGGCGCACGGTTATCAAGTAAAAGTTAGCGGAGAAGATAAGGATGGTGAAGAAGAGAAAACCGGACGAATCAAGCGATTTTGGAGTTTCTTTATAATGAGGAAAAAAGGGGAGAAAGAGGAGAAAGAGGAGAAAGAGGAGAAAGAGGAGAAAGAGGGAAAAGAGGAGAAAGAGGGAAAAGGTGAAAAAGGAAGAACCGGAGAAAATAAACGAACCGGAGAAAAAGGAGAAAAAGGTAAAGTCAGGAAATCAGCTGAAGCGGAGGTTGACGATGGAAAATCACAAGTCAAAGAAGGTGAATTTATCATCGAAGTACCTAAAGGTGAAGACAGGTATGATAGAACCGAACTCGGCGTTTACGACCCGCGCCTCGATCTGTCACGATACAAATTTCCCGATATCAACCTATTGAAGAAATATGATCAGACGGAATTTCAGGTGGACAAAACGGAACAAAACGAAAACCAGATGCGTATAAAAAAGACGTTGGAAGATTTTCAGATCAATATCGTTTCGATCAAAGCCACTATCGGCCCTACCATAACACTTTATGAAGTAATACCGGACAAGGGTGTCCGTATATCGAAAATACGCAACTTAGAAGACGACATCGCCCTGAGCCTGTCTGCACTCGGCATTCGTATCATTGCTCCCATGCCCGGAAAAGGTACGATAGGCATCGAGGTGCCCAACAAAAAACCGCAGATTGTCTCCATGGAATCGGTCATCGCTTCGCGTAAATTTGGCGAATCGAAATACGAACTGCCCGTCGTACTTGGTCGAACCATCACCAACGAAGTCTTTATGTTCGACCTGACCAAAACGCCACACCTGTTAGTGGCCGGCGCAACCGGGCAGGGTAAATCCGTTGGACTGAACGCGATTATCACCTCATTATTGTACAAAAAACATCCGTCGGAACTGAAAATAGTGCTGATAGACCCGAAAATGGTGGAATTTAATATCTACGAAAACATCGAACGCCATTATTTAGCCAAACTGACAAACTTAGACCATGCCATCATTACCGAGTTCAGCCATGTGATCGAAACGCTGAAATCGCTTTGCAAGGAAATGGATACCCGCTATAACCTGTTGATGAAAGCGCATGTACGTAATATCTCCGAATATAACGCCAAGTTTATAAATCGTCAACTGAACCCTGAAAAAGGACATCTATACATGCCCTACATCGTTGTTATCATTGACGAGTTCGGCGACCTGATTATGACGGCGGGAAAAGAAATCGAAATGCCTATCGCCCGTATCGCCCAGAAAGCGCGTGCCGTAGGTATACATATGATCATCGCTACACAACGCCCGTCGACCAATATCATCACAGGAACCATCAAAGCCAATTTCCCTGTGCGCATGGCATTCAAAGTACCATCGATGATCGATTCGCGAACTATCCTGGATTCGCCGGGAGCGAACAAATTAGTGGGACGCGGCGACCTGCTGTTTTCGCAGGGTAACGAGACGACGCGTGTACAATGTGCACTGATAAGCACCGATGAAATAGAAAAAATTGTATCATTTATCGGCGACCAGGCGGGCTTCGAAACGGCATACAAGCTACCCGAAGCGCCCGACGAAAATCAAGAGGGAGGGGCGGGTAACGCCGTTGATCTTTCAAACCGCGACCCGCTTTTCGAAGATGCCGCCCGCCTGATAGTTGTCCAGCAACAAGCCTCTACATCGCTTATCCAACGCAAGTTCGCCATCGGATATAACCGTGCCGGACGTATCATGGACCAGTTAGAAGCCGCAGGCATCGTCGGCCCGTTTGATGGCAACAAAGGCCGGCAGGTACTCATTCCCGACGAATACGCCCTCGAACAAATCCTGGCGCGGTTGTAGTTATCAGTTTTCAGTTATCAGTTATCAGTTTTCAGTTATCAGTTTTCAGTTATCAGTTTTCAGTTTTTTTTCACTTCGTAAAAAGACACATTTTTTGATTTTTAACACTATGGTACGTTGTTCATTGTTCATTGTTCATTGTTCATTGTTCATAGCTCCCTTTTTGGAAGCGGTTGCCTTGTCGCAGACGGTCGACGCAGGTGCTATCATTGAAAAGACGTCCCGTATCTACGAAGAGTGGGGGGGGCTGGAGGCGATTTTCGTCATGCAAATTTATTCCAATCAAAACGGTTCGTCCGAAAGTTTCGAGGGCGCTATCCGTACGAACAGGGATAAGTTCGTTCTGACCACACCTGATATGTTAGTCTGGTTTGACGGGGTGACACAATGGATTTACCTGCCGCGTGCCGATGAGGTGAATATCTCCACTCCTTCGGCCGACGAGGTGCGGATATTGAATCCGATGATGATATTGCAGGATTACCAAAAGGATTACAAGGCCACATTAACCGGCGAGAGTACATCCGCTAATGCAAAAATTGCTTACGATATAACACTCACCCCTAAAAAGGTGGATGCGATTGAAAAAATTGAGATACAAATCGAAAAAAATACCTCTTTACCAGTAAAATTAGTAATAACCATGCGTAACCAGTTACGCAACACCATAATTATAAGTGAATTGAAAAAGGGAAATTTCCCGGACGAACTGTTTTCATTCCCGAAAGCATCGTATCCGGAAGCAGAAATAATAGATTTAAGATGATGACGAAGAAAAATTGGTATGTGTTATACACATCGCCCCGTTTTGAGAAACGGGTGAAAGAACAACTTGAATGGAATGGAACAGAGTGTTATCTCCCTTTACACCGATGTCCAAGGGTATGGTCTGATCGGGTCAAGTTAGTCGATATTCCCTTGTTTAATTCCTACATTTTTGTCCTGTGCAAACCATTTGAAGTAATGGCGTTGATTCGCTTTAGCGGCGTTGTCAGGGTGGTTTTCTACAACGGAAGACCGGCTATCATTCGTCCGTCGGAAATCGATGCCATAAAACTATTTCTGGAAGAAGCGAAAGAAAAAGTACTTTGTACAGGCGACGAGGTGGAGATTTTGACCGGCTCGATGAAAAGAAAATACGGAAGAATTGTCAAAATAAAGAAAAAATACGCTGTGCTTCATATCGAACAATTAGCAGCGACCGTCTGTGTGAATACCGAAAGTATAGCACGGCTAAAAAGATTTTAAACGTAAAAAAATAAATTTTTTTTTGAAGTTAATATAAAATTGTTATCTTTGCAGTGCTTATGAGCATTAAAATGGGAAAAAAATGAATAAAAAGGTATTATTGAATGGTATGGTACTAACAGTTTTGTTAGCCTCTTGCGTAACGCCGAAAGACATTATCTATTTTCAGGATGCAGGTAATTACTCGCTTTATAATAATGTGGAATCGTACGAGGTGAGAATTCACCATGATGATCTGCTTGCTATTATGGTAAACAGTCAGTCTTCGGAAGCCGCATTGCCATTTAACCTGCCGATAGCTAATTACTATGTAGGCGGTGATTCATACGGACAACAGCGCCTATTGGGTTATCTTGTAGATAGTAACGGCGATATTGACTTTCCGGTCCTCGGGAAACTCCATGTCGAAGGTCTCATGCGAAACGAATTACGTGAACTGATAAAAACAAAACTGATCGAAGAAGGACAGTTGAAAGACCCGATTGTAACGGTTAATTTCCTGAATTTCAAGATTTCAGTACAAGGGGAAGTAAACCGTCCCGGTACTTTTTTCATTCAGGGCGAGCGTATTACACTGCTTGAAGCCTTAAGCATGGCCGGCGATCTTACCATCTATGGCCGCCGCGACCGTGTTGCTGTCATTCGTGAAACAAGCGGGAAACGTTCCATTCTCTATCATAACCTGAGCAGTACGGAAATTTTTCAATCCCCCTGCTACTATTTGCAACAAAATGACAATGTCTACGTGGAACCGAATAAACGGAGGGTGCAACAAAGCAATATAAATCAAAACAATAGCGCAGCAGTATGGCTGTCAATCGTTTCCGTTCTGCTGACAACCATAAGCCTTTTTGTAAGAATATCTAATTAAAAAAGAAATGGATGAACAAAACTCGGTAATAAACAGTTATTTACAGGAAGAGACAACTTCTATTACGTTACATGATATAGTTAATATTGTTCTTCATAATTGGTATTGGTTTGTGTTTTCAGTCGCATTATGTCTTTTGAGCGCTATCATTTATCTGATGTGGGCGCCAAAGATATATGAACGAACAGCTACCGTACTGATTAAAGACGACAAATCAAACTCAGGTGAGACGGCTGTTTTTCAGGACCTTTCGATTTTTGAAGGGAAGCATAATGTGAATAATGAGATGATCGTTTTTAAGAGCAAAAGTCTGATGACAGAAGCGGTACGACGGCTTAAGATTGATATCAACTATACATGGAAAGATAGATTACGCCTAATAGAGATGTATACGAATACCCCTGTCATGTTTACTTTTTTGAATTTGGAAGATACCCAACCCGTATCCTTAAAAATGAAACTGCTGCCTGACAATAAAATTGAATTGTGGGATTTTAAAACGAAAAAATTAATAAGCGCCCCGCCTGTCACTGCTTTACTCAACGATACGATAAAGACGCCAATAGGCGACCTGGTGGCTATACCGACCTTATGGTATAACGAAACCTGGTTTAATAAAACAATTACCATCACCAAAAGCCCTGTGGAAAATGTTATCAACCATTTCCGCCAGGCTATGACCGTTAGTTTGACAGATAAGCAAACGACGGCAGTAAACCTCTCCATCAAAGATGTATCCATTCAACGCGCAGAAGATGTATTGAATACCGTAATCGCTATCTATAATGAAGATGCGATTAATGATAAAAACATCATGGCTGTCACAGCTGAAAACTTTATTAACGACCGAATTATCATCATTGAAGAGGAATTAGGGTCGGTCGATAGAAGAATTCAGACTTTTAAAACACAACAGCAGTTGACGGATATGAAGAGCGACGCACAACTCGCAATTCAGGAAGGCAGTGATGCCGACCGCGCCATCGTAATACTTCAATCGCAACGCACCATGGCTGAATATATTCGCACCTATTTAGCCGATCCTGCCAACAGTACAGAAATGATACCGGCTAATACCGGTGTCGAAGATTTGAAATTGGAAGCGCAAATTACCAATTATAACCAAACGCTTATCAGGCGAAACCGTATCATTGAAAACAGTAGTGAACGAAATGTTGTCGTGCAGGAACTAAACAGTAGCCTGAACTCAATGAGGCGGAGTATCATGCTGGCCGTCGACAACCTGTTAGTTAATCTCGACATTCAGATTCGCGCCGCACGTGCGCGTACCGAAAGGACACGTGCGCGTATTGCCGCCGTCCCCCAACAACAGTCGGAGGTTACAAGCATCAGTCGGCAACAGCAGATAAAAGAAGAACTCTATCTCTATCTGCTCAATAAACGTGAGGAAAACGCTATTAACAAAGCGATTACTGAAAGTACCGCCCGTATTATCGATCCGGCCAACGGATCGGCAGGTCCCGTCGCGCCCCGTAGTATGGTTATATTGATGGCTGCGTTCCTTCTTGGATTAGTCGTACCATCCGCTGTCATATACTTGCTTTTACTGTCCGATATTACCGTGCGCGGAAGGAAAGACCTGATTTCCGTACTTTCAATTCCATTCTTGGGCGAGGTACCGTTTAAAAAACAAAAATATCTCTCCGACGTCGATGAAATCTTAGTCCGTAAAAGCGGACGCGATCCCATCTCCGAGGCATTCCGTATCATACGTACCAACATGGACTTTATGCGTGTGAAACAAGAACGGATGCAAGTGATCATGACCACCTCGACACAGATCGGCTCCGGAAAGACATTCGTCGCTTCCAACCTCGCCGTTAGCTTGGCTATGACAGGCAAAAAACTGATTCTTATCGATATGGACATACGGAAAGGAAC
>Ga0099364_10008777_pt1 | contig 14163 bp, 15 predicted proteins | sample TergutTh196P3_FD_73070 | JGI IMG/M metagenome (GOLD analysis project Ga0099364, IMG submission 73070) | Microcerotermes parvus P3 segment gut microbial communities from Pointe-Noire, Republic of the Congo - Th196 P3 | ecosystem: Host-associated > Arthropoda: Insects > Digestive system > Gut ... | reverse complement strand
TTCGTCATTCATTAATTCCATTGGCAGAGCGCTATTTGCCGCTTTGATTTCTTCTTGCGTACTTCCCAAATGATACCGAGAAATATAAGCCGCCTTTGTGTAATATGAAACATCGGCATTTTTGTCCGATAATGTTATATCAATCAAAGTTGCGGGATCAAATGCCAGCAAAATTTTATCTTCCAAATTCAACAAATACGTTGTATCTGTATGGGAGGTTGTTATTCTGATTTTGTAAAACCAGTTGCCCGCCTCATATAACGATATGTAAGACAAATCTCCATATTCGGTTGAGAATACGGAACTATATCCATTACAGATATATTTTTCTCCGAAATGTTGGGCGTAGTATCCACCCGGATTAAAGTTTCTTATTCTTCTTACATTTGCAATATCTCGCAACGATTTTTCATATTCATGCAAAAGACGCTCTTCGTAATCTTCTCCTGCCGGATAAAGATATATGGATAAATAAGTTTCCAACCCATTTTGGTCTTTCGCATAATGAACTCCAACATTTTGGTCCTTCACGTCGTATGAATTAATTTCAGTGCGTTGAAATTCACCAAATATTGAAACAGGAAAAATCATTTTCGTTGGCGAATGTGTATAATTACCTATCGCCTTGATTGTTGTAGGCGTAGATCTAATCTGTCCACAGGCGTCAAATGTTACCAAGAAAAATATGCCCAATAGCAAATAATTTGCTTTTAGGAAAAAATTTATTTTACTGTAATTTTTGTTTTTTAAATCCATATACTTTTATTTTATTTAATTATTAATTTTTCAAACGTTATATATTTGTTTTTATTATCTAAACCGAATAGAATTGATTAATTCATTCAAATGATTTGATTCAAGTGAAGAAAAATATGATACAACGCAACACTTGCCGCTTTCTTTATCGAATATAAGCACAAACGTCCATTCTAAAACCGGCTCGGAATAGTATTGCAGTGTTTTCAATCGAAATCTGTTTTCATTCAGAAAATCGTATTGTTCGTCCTTAACAAAGAACTCAAAATCATCAAAATAATCATCAGCCCAGCTTTGCATGGTTTCCTCAAAATATTCTTGACTTTCATTGTCATCCCAAGCACCGAATACAGTTATTGTAATATCTTCATTATTATCATTCAGGAAGAAATAAATACCGCCGTCGGTATCTTCGTATTTTTCAACATATAATCCGATGGGGCGTTTAAAAATGATTAGACCATCAGTGTATTCATTGATGGTTAAAGTGGTTTCGTCTATTGTAAATTGCGAATATTGATATTCTTCTTTTGCGACTAAAATAAGAGCAGAAAAAATCCATAATATAACAGGAGCAGTTATTGCGACTAAAAATATTTTATCTCGCTTAAATAGTTTTCGTTCTTCTTTTGGAAACAACGCCTTAACTTTTTCGGATAGAGATAAATACATAAACCAAATCACTCCCCAAATAAGACTTCTTGAAGCATGTGCCATGCTTCCATAACCGGATTCTCTTTCAAATTCGCCGTTTATTAACACTAATAAATGACCAATAAAAACTATTATTAGATATGCCTTTCCTAATGAGACTGCATTGGGCTTGTATTGACAAAACGATAAAATGGTATAGAACGCTAAAATCCCACAACCGACTATAAATAGGATTTCAGTACTAACGCCTATTATCGTCATCCACAAATTCAATTTTCCATTATGATATCCCATATTATAATCATCAATAGACAGTGATAATAGACCGACTATCAAGGAAATTAATGCCCCAAAACCTATCGTTACAAGAAATAAAGTTAGCCAGCCACCTATTTTTTCTGTATCCTTCCTTTGTTGCTGGCGCTCTTTGAATGTTTCCTGTATAGTTTCCAAAGTTTCGTGAGCAACATCTATAAGCCTGTTTTCAGTCAATTCTTTCATTGCCAGTTCAACGAAATTAAGATGATGATTCTTCGATTGAGCATATTCGAGAAGTTCCTCATCGGATTTGCTCTTAAAAAAATCATTTAATGTTTCTATATTTCGAACATTTCTCAATTCATTCTCAACCAACTCTATAAAATCAGGTTGGTATTCCTGAAAGCGTAGAAGAATTGTTACAAGTTCTTCATCGCTCTTTGCTTTAATTATTTCTTCAAATCTGTTCATAATGATACTGTTTATATTTATTTTCAAGAAATTGATTGAGATGTAATTACTTCACTCCGACTAACATTATTAAGAGCATTAAGTTTACCATCAATAAACTTGAAAAGATTCATTGTTTCTTTTAGCGTTTCTCTAACTTCTAATTTGTGAGCATTGAACCCCTCCTTTTTAACATAAAGAACAGTTTCACTTTTCTCGTCATTTACTACGCAATGGTAACTGATACCATGCCTTGCAAGTAAATTTACAAATTCTACCATAAACTGGTTTTCTTGCCAGTTGCCTTTAATTACGAGTACTTTATTCATTTATTATTTTTAAAATTATGAGATTTTTTATTAATTTGAGGTTTATAATTTATTTTTTGTCCGCACAGCGTATTAAGACATTGTACTAAATCAGCTGTATGTAATGAAAGCACGGAATTGTAGTCGTCTTTACGGTATCCTCCGAATAGTGATAAGCACAAAGGAATTTGCTTTTTTAATTTTTTTTGAAGTTTTAAAACAAAACTGTAAAAAATCTCCGAACAATTCAACCATTCTTCCGTGGTTAGTTGATATCCAAGATCATCCCACTCATGGCTATCTGCACCGTGACAAAAAACAAGGTAATGAATTTTATCTTCGATTATATATTTTTCAAGTTCATTAAGCCTTTGCTCAAAGTCGTCAAGATAAGCCCGATGTTTTGATTCAATATTGATATTGCCAATTTCTGGTGGTATCGCTTTATCCAAGTCATCAACAAAATCATAGCTATTATCAATGCTATTGCCATGATGCCCGTCTAAATCAATATAACAGCCACTAAGTCTGTATTTTTTATATATTTTCACAGACGCAATAACTTGACCCGAAAAAGAACAGTAAAGCGCACCTTTCTTCGGAGTTGCATGGTGAAAGCCACCGGTTGGGCTAAAACAGACCTCTTCCGGATTGTCAATGCTGTGCAGTATTGAATAAAACAACGAAGCATTGGTATATCGTGTGGTATCGGCAAATTCCTTGCTCCAAGCTAATCCTAACAGCGTTTTATAACGCCAGTCCAATTCTTCTGAAAAGAAACTATTCACATAGTCCTTATCATGAGCGTTATAAAAATCTTCTTTGTTGAATGGCTTGAAATGTTTCTCAAAAACAAAATGTTCAATCAATTCATTTTTAATTAAATAATCAATTATTCTTTTAGGTTTTTCAGGAGAAAGAGACGAATTTTTATTTTTTGTAAAAAAACTCATCTTTTCAGTATAAAATGTTCTTATTTTTGATCTTTTTAACATGATTTTCAAGATATTGATTGCGCTATTATTGTGTGAATTTCCTTCAAGTCCATTTCAGGATATTTTTCTATCATTTCTACTGCCCGTGCTATTATTACAAATCGTGTACATTCGTGAATAATAGGGTGATAATGATGCTGGTATGGCAGAAACAACTCTTTTTCAGCCTTTTCATATTTAATCGGGTCAGAAAATATTTCGTTGTTTGCATTGTGCGGGAAATTTTTAACAATATCAAGCATTGTCATTTCACGTAAACTGCCGCAATTATTAAGTCCTATGGCGTAAAGACAGGTACGGACTTTGCCGTCAGGGGATACATGTAGCATTGAGGGGCGATAAAACCCTTTTTTATTGCATGAAGCCTTATTTGATTGACAGTAAGGCGTTTTTCTGTCAATTTCTGCACCGCCGCCAATATCTACCATTTCAATAACCACAGGTATCATGTGATTTAGTTTGACGCAAGCGCCTCTCAATGATGCTATTAACGACCTTACCTCGTCAAATGCCGTGCCTGTAAATATCAACTGATATGTGATACCTGCCTCCTCGCACAATTTTACCGAAGAGATAAGATTTCGGTAATTTACGGGGGCTTGAAGACGCATATCGCAACTAAAAGCAAAAAAATCTAACCCCGATGATTTAATGTAATAAACAAAGTCGCAGGCTGTGCTAAAACGCTGTTTGCCAATAGTAAAGTCTGTTTCGTTTGCCCACCAAGAATTTGTATTCAAGCGACACAATATTCCAAGTGATTTGGTATATTCCAAAATTTCAAAAATGTCGTTTCTATTGCCCAAAATTTCGCCGCCCGTAAAATTAACGCCGAAAGAACACATACCTAATGTGTACGCATCTAATACAGCCGTTTTTATTTCTTCGGTAGATAATTCAATTATTGGCTCTTTTTTGATGTTTTTCTGCAAGCAATGCACACAGTTGTATGAACATCTGTAAGTTAATTCAAAATTGACAACGTTTACAAAATGTAATGACGATTTTGGCACGCGCTTTATGCCTCTTTTGCCGGTTATGCGTTCTTTATTCATTTTCTTCAATTATTGTAACTTTTTTATCATCATCTAAATTTGCCGTAAATATTTCAACGCCTTCCCAAAGAGAAAACATAGAATAGAAGTGATTGTCAGGATATTTGGCTATTAACGAGGTTATCCCATCGTTCCATTCTACAACCAAATAATCTTCCGGCTCTTCCTTTCCTATATCATTGATATTCATGCCAAGATAGATGTTTTTTCTGTCTAACGGAGTTTTCATGGCTGCCTGATACTCGTCAAGCCATTTTTGAGCCATTTCCTTATATTCTTTTTCACTCATATCATTCATTGCTAACTTTTTAAATCGTTTAACATTTCTTTTAAAATTTTAGTTCCAACAGTTGCCTTCTCCTGAATTTTGATGATTTTTTTGTCAGAATAACACACTACATCGTCAGGGTCAATCAGATAAACAGGGGCGCCATCTTTTACATAGCCTATCAAACTGGCGGCAGGATTGACATTTAGCGATGTTCCGATAATAACGAAAATATCCGCTGTTTTTACAGTATCAACGGCTGTTTGAAGCAAAGGGACAGGCTCGCCAAACATTACAACATGCGGTCTTAACTGGCTGCCATCTGCGGCTTTTTCGCCCAATTTGATTTCGTTGTAGCCAATATCAACAATCAGGTCGGGATTGACAGAACTTCGCGCTTTGGTCATTTCACCGTGCAAATGAATTATTTTGGAACTTCCGCCGCGCTCGTGCAGGTTATCTACGTTCTGCGTGATGACGGTTACGTCAAAATCTCTTTCCAATTCTGCCAAAATACAATGCGCATCGTTGGGCTGGGCATCTTTTAGTTCACTACGGCGCATGTTAAAGAAACTCAACACTTTTGCAGGGTTTTTGTTCCAAGCGTAAATATGAGAAACTTCCATAAAATCAAACTGTTCCCATACGCCTCCTTTATCTCTGAATGTATCAATTCCGCTTTCTTTGCTAATGCCGGCGCCTGTAAAAACCACTATCTTTTTCTTTTTATTACTGCTTTTAAGCAATTTTTTAATGTTGCCAAAAAGCGTTTGCACTTGAAACGGAGCAGACATATAATCATCAATACCCAATGCCAAGCAATGTTCGCGGTCAGCGTCTGAAGCATTTGCTGTTATGGCTATGATGGGTGTTCTGTCAATGCCTTGTTCCGCTTCAATCTCACGAATTTTTACGGCAGTCTGAACTCCATCTATTACAGGCGTTTGTACATCCATTATTATAATGTCAAATTTGCCTGATAAAAATTTGTCAATGGCGTCTTGTCCGTTGTGGGCTACACTAATGCTTTTCACAGATTTTTGCATGGAAAGTATGAAAATTTTCTGATTAATCAAATTGCCGTCTGCAATAAGAATATTGGCATTTTCTAATACCAAATTTTGAGAAATTTCCTGTTCCAACGAATAAATTTTCTGCTTCGAGTCTAATAATTCATCCTCTAATTCCGAAATTTTAGCCTTTAGAGTCTTTATTTCGTCTTTCAAAAATGCAATTTCTTTATGTTCTTTTTTGTCGTCCATATATTTTTTATATTTATTTGTTAATCAATGTTCTTCGCTTTTCCCCAGCGCTTGCAACGCCAAATAAAGCTCGGGAGTTATTCCAAGAGCCTTTGCCTTTGCCGAAATATTCTCTGCGGGATTAAATTCGTCCATGTCGTTGAGCGTGGAATACCAGATCACATCGGGAATTGCATCGCATAATTCCCGTGCCGTACCCGACCATACCATCTTTATATACTCTCCTTGCTGGTTTTGTCCTAAATATATCATAAATACTGTGTTTTATAGTTCAAAAGTTATTTATTTAACTATGAGATGATAACCCTCTGAAAAACTGAACGGCGCCAAACACTATGGCGCCCCAAAAGATATATCCTAAATCAGCTGCGGTAGCGATGCTACCTCCGATGCACCACAACGCGCCGTAAATCATATTATTTTTCGCACGTTTATCACGAGATGAAAGTAAATTCTCGACAATAACTTCTGCGACTTCAGCGTCTATTCCGTTATCAACCAACTCGCTTATGGCGCTTTGCTTGCCATACTTCTGTTCAAAAAGCAGATTAGCGGTAAAATCGTAAACTTGATTAATAATTTCCTCTTCTGTTTGCCCTGAACCAAGCGTTGGCGTCTGATCTGTCTGTTCTTCAGGCTCATAAAAAACATTTCTTTCGTTCAACGCCTTTTTTATCAACTCTACAAATTCGGGTTGATACTCCTGTGAGCGTGTAAGAATGTTTATCATTTCTTCATCGCTCATTTCTCTGATTCTTTCTTCAAAACTGTTCATATCCTAACTTTTTTTAATTTTTATTTTTGTTGGCTCGCCGTAGTCGTTTACTTCTTTGTCGCCTGCTGAAAACAACATCAACAATATGTAACCGGGAACAAGTTGCCACCAACCCGAGTTATCCATGTCATGACATCTTTTAACGCCTTGCGCAAGTATAAACCATACCATTGGAACAAGCAGCAGTAACCAAAATGTAGCGTAATCTGCGCCAAAATCGTATTCGTTGGCTTCCATCGGATAACTATAAATAACATAAATAAGAAATGACAGGCAATACTCGGTGCGCCTTATTCTGCCTTTGAAAGAAAACGGACGTTGAAACATTTTTTGCTTCTCAAAATAATAATTTCCGTAGTCGGCGCTTTCATTCAGTTTTTCACGAAATTTGATACTTTCATCTTTTTCGTATTCGCTGCACGAACTATCATCATAATCAAGATTTGATCCCTTGATAGCACAACAGTTAAACGAAATAAGATGCTTGCAACTAATACATTGGGTTTTTCTTGCCATGGCTTTGATTTTTATTTATTATTTTCTCTGTACCAAACATTTAACCCTTCCAACACCTCTGCGGTGACATCAAGTGCTGGGTCGGCATACAATATATGCGCATCAAATGTATTGCCCAAAATGTATCTATACCCTTTTTCCTTGCCGTACTCTTTCAGGTAGTCCATTATTGCCTGAAGTATTTGGTTTTGCATAAAAGCCTGCGCTTTCTCTAGTTCTTCGCGATAACTTTCAGCCAACTCGATAAGTTGCTCCTCCTCATAAACAAGTTGTTCATATATTATTTCCAATCTGGCGCGGGTTTCAAGTCCTCTTTCGGCTCTTAATTGATAATCACGTACATTTGCTTGAAATTTTTCCTGCCGGTTTACAAAGTCAACCTCCAAACTGTTAGCCATTTCGTCCAACTCTGCTGTCAAATCTATCGTCATTAGATAGTTTTCTGTCAAAACGTCAATCTCCACGTAAACAATACCGCAATCGGCTATGAGCGGAACTGACTGCAATACGGGGTTTTGTCCGTAAAACATATTAATTGTCAATATACTGATAATCACTGACAAAAAAACTCTCTTCATAGCAAAATCCATACCATATTTTGCTGTTTTGAATTGGCTGTCGGCTCCCAATGCTGCACTTTGAGCGGCAGCCGCTACAATCGGTCTGTTCATACTATTTATCATTAGGCTATATATTTAATACTCAATTATTTATCTGCAAACCATATCGGCACAAAAACCACTTTACCCGTTTCAGAGGTATCCGCAATCGTCTGCCAATCTGTTTAGAAAAGCCCATGCCTACAGCACGAACATTCACTTATTACTTTCAGTTGGCTCAATAAATTTGCAGATTTCCTGAATACCAAGCGTAATAAAGCAAAATGCTTCAATCCAATATGTCTCTAATGCCTTTTTTTATCCATTCAAAACTATTTAAAAAATTCAACATCGCAAAGATACGAAATCTCTTTTTCACTTATACGAAAACGACCAAAAAAAGTTTCAAAAACATCAGATTTTTCTACATTTCTACATATCTTCCAACGCCAAACAACAAGTTTCTATTTGACAGTTCTTCAAAACAATCTGTTTTAGTCGTTTCGCCTTTTCTTCAAATGCGGTCGGGCGGTATCGGTCTTTTTGCCGCTTCACTTCTATTGCCAATGCCTTGTTCTTTTCCAACGAAATCGCGACAATATCAATTTCGTTAAGGTTTCCTTTTATTTCCCACCAAGAGCCAATTTCGCGATATAAACCGCTTTCAGCCAATTTTGTTCGAAAATATCGTTCCAAAATTTTGCCTGAATATGTGTTGTAATCGTTTTTGATAATGTTTTGCAGCCCTTTAAAGTTCTTAATTTCAATCATAGACCTGTGTCGGTCGAAGTAATTAAACCAAAACTGTAAAAAATTATCGGTAATTTCGTAACGAATTGTTTGTGAGCCTTCTTTGGCTCCAATAGGTCGAACACGTTTTAATACGTTGTAATCTTCAATCAGGCGTTTGATTTGTCCTCCAATACTTTTATCGCCCAGCGCTGCCATAATGTCGGACTGCGAGTTGATACCGCCTGAAACGGCGCTTAAAATAGAAAAATATGTGCCGTAATTTTTGCCAAATTCCTCTATCAAAAGATTTTTCCCCTCATCGGTAAATGGTGAATTTTCCCGAACAATAAACTCAATCATCGTTTCGACTTTTAGTTCGCAGCCGTCGCAAATGATTTCCAAATATTTAGGGATACCGCCGGAAAAACAGTACAATGCCAGAAGGTCATCATTTTGATAATCAGGATTGTAGTCGTTAATGATTGTTTTGAGCGTTTCGGTATCAAACGGCGACAGTTTAATAATATTGTCTGCGCGTCCGAAAAGCGGCTCTTCCGAGTTTTGAAAAATCTTGTGCATCAATGAATAAACAGAGCCGCTTAAAATCAAATTCACTTTTGTTCGACGACGATATTGGTCCCAAATATTCTGCATATCGCTATAAACAGTCGCGTTTATGCTGAAAAATTCTTGAAGCTCGTCAATCACAAGGTTAAAAGACTTTTGCGTACCTATTTCCATCAAATACTGAAAAAGGCTACGAAAACTTGAAATCTCACTCGGCACAAATACGTTTAAAGCATTAGTAATGTGATGAATATATTCGCTGCATAGCGCCGCTTCGGTTTTTCTGGCTACAAAAAGATAAACAGTCGGCTCGTTTTCTACCGACCTCATTATCAGGCTTGTTTTGCCGATACGCCTCCTGCCTGTAACAACCGTCATACGCGAGTGTTCGGCAAAAGAAAGTTCCTTTATTCGCTGTAATTCAACGAGTTCGCTTAATCTGTTATAAAACTTCATATTATAAATTTTCTGTTACCACCGTAACAGTTACGGCGGCTACAAAAGTATTGTTTTTTTGGGGAATAAAAAAATTTTTAAAGTTTGTTGAAAATATTTTTTTCTGCATTTCACTCCGCCTCCCACGAAACCAACTATCTATCAAGGGTTATCGTTTTCGGCTTGGCTCGAAAGCCTGTAAAACGACAAAAAAAAGTTTCAAAAAACATCAGTTTTTTTGCAAGACACAGAATAAAAATGTCGTCAGAACGCGGGAGCAAAGTAAAGAAAATTTTTGATAGGAGTTTGAGTTTTGCAAGGCTTGCAGAACTTTAAAAAAAAACTAAAAAATTTGTCAGTTGTAAAAATACAACTATCTTTGCACCGTCAATTTGTAATCAAAATGAAGATTTGGAAAGTAAAAGAAATAATAGCCTATATCAAAAACGATGGTTGGACGCTTGTCAGGCAAAAAGGCAGCCATAGGCATTACCGGCATTCATCGAAACCGGGAACGGTAACTGTACCCGGCAAGTTGAGTGATGATTTGCCTTCGGGAACCGCCAAAAGTATTTTGATGCAGGCTGGATTAATAGATTAATTAATTGTAAAACAATATGAAAAGTGTAATCGTAACAGTTGAAAAGTCCGAAAACAATTATTCGGCATATATCGAATGTCTTCCCGGATGCGTCACAACCGGAAAGAGCATGGACGAACTCAAAGCCAACATGAAGGAGGCTATTGACGGTCACATAGAAGTTTCACGTGAGTTTGGTGATTTTATTCCTGAAGTTTTTGATAGTGAGTATTATTTAGTGTTTCGCTTCGATACGGAAAGTTTACTCACTCATTACAAAGGTATTTTTACAAACTCTGCGCTCGAAAAAATGACAGGCATTAACCAAAGGCAATTACAGCGTTATGCCTCTGGTAAAAATCGTCCGATGAGACCTCAATCAGCGAAAATCCAAAAGGCGTTTCACCGACTTGGCGAAGAACTTTTAAGTATCGAACTTTGAGCAATTTCCTAATCCAGCATCACAAATCCAGCCCAATAAAACGGATTTCTGTACTTTGTCCTTATCGTTTGTTGCGCGGTTTTAAACGCTTCCTGTTTTGTTTTGCCCGACATCAGATTTTGATAAAACTCAATCATGAAATCTTTGGTTGCCGTGTCGTCTACTTTCCAGAGGCTCATCACAAGCGTTTCTACGCCCGACAACTTAAATGCGCGTTGCAGTCCAAAAACGCCCTCGCTGTTATTAACCTCGCCCAAACCAGTTTCGCAGGCAGATAGAACTATCAATTTGGTTTTCGACAGGTTTAAATGCGAAACCTCTTCGGCTGTGAGAATACCGTCTTCAATATCAGGTATAACATCGTCGTTTACCCATGCACGATTTGCGCCCGCAAACAATAGTCCTGAACGCAGCAACGGATTGTGTGCTACTTGATTATTGATATTCATTGATTGCATAAACGGGTTACTGACGATTTGATTTTCATCTTCCAGAAAGAAGCCGTGCGTTGCTATGTGCAATATTTCAGGCGAATTGCCCGATAAACTCTTAAACGATTCTTCGTTTGCCTCAATTCCGATGTGAATTACATTATCAATACCCGAATTTGTAAGAATATTATCAATTTCTACAACTTCAATTTTTGTTCCCTCCAAATAATCCCATGCAGAGCGGGTATTATTTGCCGAAATAGAGCGTGAGGCAAACATTTCAGTATTTGTATTTGTCGAGCGCAACGCTGCCGCAATCAATTCTTCCGAATTTTCTACATCATAGATTATGCCGCCATACAAAATCGTATTTGGCACAGGCAAAAATGATTTTGGATTTTCTTTTAATGATACTATTTCACGAGTATTGATACCAAATGCAGATTGTAACGGTCAATTAAAGTAATCGTATCAACTGGTATTGCGGCAAAAGCAATTTGATGCAATATGCCCGAAGGCGAATAATAAACAGTTTCAACGCCTTGCAAATGTTCCTCCAAAGGCTGCCAAACTAATTGGAAAAGCCTTTGACCATCAAAGAAGCGAGGATTGCCGCCTGTATAAAGTCGTTGTATTCTTCTCTCTAAACTTAATTCATTTTGTAAAAGCGTATTTAATTGTTCGCCTTCAAAAAGCGGAACCCAAATTGGCGCGTCTAAATCTTTTTTAAGAAGCAGAGCGCTGTAAAAAACCGTGTCAGTAAATCCATCTTTACCACAATGCTCGTAATTGACAAACTCTATGGCGGCTTCTCCGGGTTGCAACGCCTCGCGTATGTTTTGCCATCTTATAGCTGTTGCTTCGTTAAATTCTCTGAAAGCAGCGGAATTTTGGGTCAGCGCTCTGTCTAAATTTTCTGCGCGGCTTTCCAATTCATTAATCATGGCGAGGTCTGGTGTTTCTTCCGATTTCAAGGCAGTAATTGTTTGACGCACGCTTCTTAACTGTTCATATTGTCCTATTAATTCATCATTGCCCGATGAATAAATTGCATCGCGGATACCGTTTGTGGTACGCAACAGTAAGCCCTTTGTAAACAAAGTATTATCATATATGTGTGAAATCATGGAAGAGGTTGGATGAGCATGGGCAAAAGAGTAGCCTAATTCAAAATTTATCATATTTTGCTCCCAAAAAAGATTTCTTTGGCGTTCGGAGAGAAATGAAAAAGTATTTTCTACTTGCGTCATCAAAATTTGGTCAGCTTCAGCTTTCATCGCTTCGGCTTTAGCGAAATTATTTGTTATCAAATATAAAAAACTCAAATTGTTTAAAGATAATGCGTAATTATTATGTTCTTTTCCGAAAATTTTCGCCCAGATTGCTTTCGCTTCTAACCAGTATGTTTCCGTTTGTACATAATCCTCCATTTCTTGGTAAAATAATCCCAAATTGTTCAGAGACATCGCATAATCTGAATGTTCTTTGCCAAAAACTTTCTCGTGTATTGCTAATGCTTCCAAATAACATTTTTCAGCTTGTGAATAATCTTCAATAATCAAATATAAAAACCCTAAATTGTTTAATAACACTGCAAAATAGGGGTGCTCATTGCCAAAAATATTCTCATAAATTGCTTTTGCTCCCAAATAATATTTTTCTGCTACTTCATAATTATCCATGTTGTAGTACACTCTGCCTAAATTATTTAATGACAGTGCATAAGAGGCGTGTTCTTTACCTAAAATTTCTTCATAAATTTTTATTGCTTCCAAATGGTATCTCTCTGATTGTGCATAATCACCCAAAGCATCGTATAATAATGCCAAGTTGTTTATTGAAGTTGCATAATGAGGATGTTCTTTACTCAAAATCTTTTCTAATAATGTTTTTGCTTCTAAATAGTATTTTTCTGCTTCAGCATAATTTCCAATGGTATAATATAATAATCCTAAATTATTGAGAGTAACAGCATAATCAGGATGTTCTTTGCCGAAAACTTCTTCGTAAACTGATTTTGCTTCCAAATGGTATTTTTCAGCCTGCGAATAATCGCCCATAGTACTGTACAAAAGTCCCAAATTATTTAAGGAAATAGCATAATCATTATGTTCTGTACCTAAAACTTTCTCGCGTATTGTTTTCGCTTCCCTAAAGTAATTTTCCGCCTCAACATAATTGCCCATGTTATAGTATAGAATTCCCAAATTGTTTACAGTAGTTGCATAATCTGGATGTTCTTTACCTAATGTGAATTCTTTTATTGTTTTTATTTCTAAATAAAAATCTTCAGCGTCCTCAAAATCGCCGGAAGCAAAAGCATAATTGCCCATTTCTGTGTACAATAATACCAAATTGTTTAAAATAGAGCCATAAAGCGTATGTTCTTTTCCCAAAACTTTTTCGACAATTGCTTTTGCCTCTAAATAGTATTCTTCCGCCTTTTCATATTCGTCCGTATAATAGTACAAAATACCCAAAAGATTTAGATTAGTTGCATAATCGGAATGTTCTTTGCCAGAAATCTTCTCATAAACTAACTTTGCTTCCAAAAGGTTTTTTTCGGCTTGCGAATAATTGCCCATGTCTCCATATAATCTTCCTAAAATAATCAGAGTTGTGGCATAGTCGGGATGCTCGTTTCCTAAAGTTTTCTCTTCGATGGATTTTGTTTGCAAAAGATATTTTTCCGATTTGGTAAAATTACCCAAACGATAATAAACAAATCCCAAATTATTCAAAGTAAATACATAATTTGGATGTTCTTTGCCTAAAGCTCTTTTCTGTATATTTCTTAATTTCAAATATGTTTTTCTTGCTTTAGAGTAATATCCATTCTTTCTGTAATAAAAACCTAATTCGTTAACAAATTGCATATAATCTGGGTGCTTTCTTCCCAAAATTTTCCTCAATGATTTTTTTGCTTCCAAATAGTATTTTTCGGCTTCTACGTGAACGAAACAATTTTGTAATTGACATCGTCAACGAGCCTGTAATTTCGGAACTATTTCTGTATATGACAATGAATGAGCGATTTAGGGGCAACATATTAAAAGGCATAATGCTTGTTGGCAGTTATG
>Ga0099364_10008776_pt1 | contig 14163 bp, 6 predicted proteins | sample TergutTh196P3_FD_73070 | JGI IMG/M metagenome (GOLD analysis project Ga0099364, IMG submission 73070) | Microcerotermes parvus P3 segment gut microbial communities from Pointe-Noire, Republic of the Congo - Th196 P3 | ecosystem: Host-associated > Arthropoda: Insects > Digestive system > Gut ... | reverse complement strand
TAATTACATGAACGTATTACAAACATCGTCAAGCGGACTGCTCGGCGGCAAAGCCTCCGACACCTCCGCCCTTGTTTTACAAACATCGTCAAGCGGACTGCTCGGCGGCAAAGCCTCCGACACCTCCGCCCTTGTTTTACAAACATCGTCAAGCGGACTGCTCGGCGGCAAAGCCTCCGACACCTCTGCCCTTGTTTTACAAACACGTAACATCACCAAGTGTTACGGCAAGACCGCCGCCGTTGACAATGTAAGCCTGTCGATTCGCAAGGGCGACATCTACGGGCTGATTGGCAGGAACGGTGCGGGGAAAACTACGCTGATGCGAATGATTACCGCGCTGACTTTCCCGAACAGCGGCGAACTTGAGCTTTTCGGAAAGACTTCCGAGACAGGGTTGAACGAGTCCCGTAAGCGCATGGGGAGCGTGGTGGAAATGCCCGCGCTTTACCCCAACTTGACGGCTGTGCAAAACCTCGAATACTATCGCATTTTGCGAGGAATTCCCGACAAAAGTGTGATTCAAAGAACACTCGAGACCGTCAACCTCACAGATACAGGCAAGAAGAAATTCAAGAATTTTTCACTTGGCATGAAGCAAAGACTGGGGCTTGCATTAGCACTGCTGGGTAACCCCGATTTTATCATTCTTGATGAGCCGATTAACGGGCTTGACCCAATGGGCATTGTCGAAATGCGGGAGACGATTAAAAAGTTGAACACCGAAAACAACATTACTTTCATGATTTCCAGCCATATTCTAAGCGAATTGTCGCTGATTGCCACGCGCTACGGAATTATCGAGAAGGGTAGGCTGATTAAGGAATTAACCGCCGCCGAATTGCAGGAGCAGTGTCAACAGTGCCTATCGGTGAAAGTGGACGACACTGCGAAAGCGGCGACAATCCTCGAGACCGTGCTTGGAGTCAAGAAGTATAAGGTTGTCGGCGGTGATGAGCTTCGCATTTATGACAATTTCGATGACACGGCTGAGGTGACGTATCAGCTTAACGCCAATGGCGTACGTGTGTCCGGAGTTACGGTTGTGGGCGATAATCTTGAGGAGTATTTCGTGTCGTTGGTTGAAGGGCAAACAAGAGCCGTTCATAGGCTTGACGATGAAGGGGGGCATAACAATGCGTAACATCATGAGAGCAGATTTGTACCGCATTTTCCATAGCAAAGGTGTGTATATTGCAATTGCGGTGTTTTTAGCAATGACCGTATTGCAAGTATTTTTCCCCGATGGTCAAATGGGCATAATGGTGGCAACCGAAACTTATACTACTATCCAAAACGAGGACGGAACATGGGAGGTGATTGCGCCTGAAAAGCCACTCATGACAGGAAAGACGATGCCATTTAAACTCGCCGAAACCACAGATAACTTGATTTTTTTCTTGCTGCCGTTCATCGTGTTTATTGCAACCGCAGATTTTTCACATGGTGCAGTTAAGAATCTTATTTCAAGCGGCATTTCAAGAAAAAAATACTTTTTGGCAAAGTTAGTCCTACTGAGCTTAACGTGTATAGTAATTATGCTGTTGTATGTGCTTATTTCCATTGTTCTTGCCACAATTTTGCGTGGATTCGGCGGCGATTTCAGCATGGATTTTATCGGTAGCTTGGCAGAGGTTTATTTGCCGCAATTCTATCTTTTATATGCGTTTGTTTGTGTAGGTTTCTTTTTGGGTTTCGCATTCAGAAGCACTGCAATGCTAAACACCGTTTATATCGCTTTTGCTTTATTACCGTCACTTGTTTTTTCGGTACTCGCCTTTAACAATCCTCAATTAGAGGTGCTGTTTAAATATATTATACCTCTCGGTATTAAAACATTTGCGTTTGAACAAAAAATAACCGGAATGCCTTCAGCGGATTTAACACACTCGATTCTTTTAGGCGGAACGTATATTTTTGTCTGCGTAATCGGCGGATTCCTACTGTTCAGAAAGGCAGAGATTAAGTAATGTTTTTCCTTAAACACGACATTCAGAGCCTTAACAAACAACTCGAATCAATCAAGTCAACCGACACCAACGCTCGACTTACTACATCGACTTCCGACAAGGACATTACCGAGTTGTGCAACAGCATGAACGCCGTTTTGGACGAACGGCGTGAGGCTGTTACCCGGGTGCAATTGCGAAATACCGAATTTAAACGAGCAATGACCAACATTTCCCACGATTTACGTACACCTCTGACTTCCGCAATCGGGTATTTGCAGATGGCACGAGAAAGCGGCAGTCATGAGCATTTGGGGCTTGTGGAGGAGCGGTTGAAGTCGCTGACAACGCTTATGAACTCGCTGTTCGAGTACACAAAAATCATTGAGGGGCGATTGGAATATAATCCCGAAAAGGTGTCATTGTGCGACATTCTGCGTGATGTAATCGCGCAGTTTTACGGAGATTTCACCGCAAAAGGATTCGAGGTGAGCCTTGACATTCCCGATGAGCCTGTTTATGCAATTTGCGATAAATCGGCGGCTGAACGGGTGGTGCAGAATCTTGTCAAGAACGCGCTTGAACATGGTTATAAGCGGTTTGAAATTGTGTTGCGTGACTCCGAGATTGTGTTCAGGAATACGGTTCGCGACATTGACAGCCTTGATGTAGGACTTATGTTTGAGAGGTTCTACACTGCCGATTTGTCGCGAACAAGTGGGAATACGGGGTTGGGGCTTGCGATTGTGAAAGAGTTGGTTGAAGCTATGGGGTGGAAGATTACGGTGGTGAAGAGCGGGGATATTATATCTTGCGTTTTATCTTGTTAAGCGCGCCTTTTTCTAAGCGGGACACTTGTGCTTGGCTTATCCCTATCTCCTGCGCCACCTCCACTTGAGTCTTGCCTTGGAAAAACCTTAAATTCAGTATCCGCTTTTCCCTCTGACCGAGGTTTTCAATCGCTTCTTTCAGGGCAATTTCATCGAGCCAATTATTATCATCGTTGTTGTCACCTATTTGGTCCATTACATATATAGTGTCCCCCGACTCCGAAAAAACCGGCTCATACAAGGACAATGGCTCACTTATTGCCTCAAGCGCGAGGACTACATCTTCGCGTTTCGCATCAATTTCTTTGGCGATTTCTTCTACGTTTGGCTCACGTGATTTTTCGTTTGTAAGCTTCTCCTTCGCCTGCATTGCGCGATAGGCTAAATCACGCAGAGAACGCGATACGCGGACTTGATTGTTGTCGCGTAGATAGCGTTTTACTTCGCCCAATATCATCGGGACTGCGTAAGTGCTGAACTTAACATCAAGCGTGATGTCGAAATTATCAATCGCCTTAATCAAGCCGATACAGCCGACTTGGAACAAGTCGTCCGGGTTTTCACCGCGTCCGGCAAAACGCTGAATAACGCTCAAAACAAGGCGGAGATTCCCGTTAATCAGCTCTTCGCGGGCGTTCATGTCACCGTCTTTTATCAATTTTAAAAGCCGCGTCTTTTCGGCTTCCTTCAACACCTTTAAATTAGCCGTATTAACGCCGCTTATTTCAACTTTATTATAATACATAAACACCCCCAACGACAAAAACTTAACATTAAAAGTATTGTCACAAGGGGTGTTTTTATACAAATTTTACAAAGTGAAAAATTGGAAATTGTTGTTTGAGCCTCCCGCACAAAGTCCCCGGGGGAATCCCCCGAAATCCAATCAACAATTTCCGACAATTTCACAAAAAAATACTTGACACCCCCAAAAAATTATGCTACAATAAAAATAAATTTTCAAAAAAGGTTTATAAATAAAAGTTTGAAAGTAAATCCGCGTAAATGCGGAAAACGAAACTTTCGAACAGCACATTTGTGCAGAAAGGGTAAAATGAAACAAATTAACAAAATCACGGCAATCGTACTTACAATTGCGATTATTCTCGGAGGAACTCCGATGTTTTCGCCAAGTGCTTCCGCTCAATCCGGGTGGAGCTTCGATAGCAACACAGGCACACTGACAATCGAAACAAACGAGGGTTCAACCGCATGGCGAACCGGATTAGGTGACATAATGTATGACATCGTGAAACACCTTGTCATCAATGCTGATGTTGCCGAAATTGGTGTCAATGCATTCAGATATGTTTACGACCTCGAAACAATCCGGTTCAAAGGCAATAATATGCCGGATTTCGCAAGCTCGCCGCGTTTTGAAGATTCATACGAACTCAAAGTTGTATACGTCCCCGATGAACATAAGGACAATTTTCCTGCATTTTACAACATGAGTAACACTGATGATGACATAAAAGTCGGTGTCCACAGCGGTGACGGCTGGGAATTCTTTCCCGATACAGGCACGCTCGTAATCACGGAGAATGACGCAATCTGGCGTGAAAACGACCCCAATAACCCAAACCAAAGTATCGCGTTCAACGACGGAGTCCCTATCGGCGACTTCAATTTGAACGATGTAAAAACCGTCATAGTAGAGGACGGTGTTACAAGCATATTTAACTTAAGCTCATTTGGGAATTTAAGAGAACTCACGAAAGTAACACTCCCCGATGGTCTTGTCGGTATTACCCAGAAAATGTTTTATGTCTCTACAAAATTAACGGAAATCACAATCCCCGACAGTGTTACGTATATATCACTCAATGCTTTCCAAAACACAGCCTTAACCTATGTTACAATTCCGGCTAATGTTGAAGAGATATTTGATAGAGCGTTTGCGGGTTGCAAGGAACTTGAAACAGTCACGTTTATGGGTTCGGTGCCTAAGTTTCTTCGCGCCGGCAGCGGTGGTCAACCTATGGATGCGAGCGTTAGTCTTTTCATAGAATCAAACAAACTCCATACAATCTACGTGCCTGTGGGGCAAGTAGCTGCATACAAAGCGGGATTGGACGGGCTTATACCCAATACAGTCAGAATCATCAATGCAGAGGGCGAGGGGTGGACTTTTGCGGACGGCACACTCACAATCACTCACGATAATGCTGTGAATTATGACCACGCTCAATTTTGGCAGACTGCCAAAGGCGAAGCTTTCACAAAAAACGATGTAGAAACAATCATCATCGGCGATGAGGTCACAACGATAACCTTAAACTCTCTTTCGCAACTCGGCAATTTAACTAAGGTTGAGTTTGGCGAAAACACAAAAGTCACAAAAATAGAATCGAATGTATTTTGGGGTGCAAACAGATTAACCGAAATCACGCTGCCGAAAACTCTTGAGAGTTTTGGCACTGACGTGTTTACACACTGTCCGGCTTTGACTGCGATACACATCAGCGAGGAAAGCACTCACTTTGCCTCTGTTGACGGAGTATTGTTCAATAAAGCTAAAACCGCGATTCGTGCATATCCGCTCGGTAAAACAGCTACAAGCTACACAGTCCCCGATACTGTTACAGAGATTTACTCTACTGCGTTCAGAGGGAACATAACATTAACCGGGATTATACTTCCGAGCGGTCTTGCATCGGTAATGACCTCTGCATTTAGGGATATGAAACTTGAATCCATTATGTTCAAGGGGGAAGTTCCGCCGGAGTTCAATGAATTTGCTTTTTTCGACATCGACACAATTAAAACTATATTCACCCCACGCGGTACGGAAGAAGATTACAGAACAGCTTTAGCCGTTACAGACTTGGATTTGGACGAAATAGACTTCCATTATACCAGCGATTTCAATGACTTAGGCAATTGGTATTTCGAAAAGGACACCGGAACTCTTATAGTCACGTCCGACAAGGGGACTACGTCGTGGAGAACGGGCAGAGGCTCTGATTTCACGCTCGCTGATGTAAAACACGTAATCGTCGGGGATGATGTTACTATAATAGGTGAGAGTGCGTTTGCAGACTGCTGGTTCTTAGAAAGTGCGGAAATCGGCAAAAACGTTATTACACTGAATGATTATGCGTTTTCAATGTGTATGAGTTTGACGGACATTATAATCCCCGAAAGTGTCGTCAGACTAAGAAACTATGTGTTTGACCGTTGTATAAACCTCCGAACGGTCATGATTCAAAATGGTGACGGAAGTGTAGGACTTACCACCACTACATTTGCGAACACACCTTCACTCCGGACTGTGCTTGTTTCTAACCGCTATCTCACATCCTATAGAAACTATTTATACAATAATATTATTCCCCAAACTGTTGAAGTAATCGGGTTCGGGTATTTCGAGAGTAACGACCCGGGTTGGAGGTTCTACCCGGACAATTTCCACACAGACAACGGATTTGAAGAAGGCACTCTCATAGTCTATACCAACGCAGGTACAACTTCATGGCGTAACTCCCCGCACTTTGAACTGACAGACGTGCTTACGGTCATAGTCGAGGACGGTGTCACGGAACTCGGAAGCAGTTCGTTCCTGAACTGCACGAACCTTAAACAGGTATCACTTCTCGAAGGGTTGACCTCAATAGGTGCAAGCGCTTTCAACAATTGTTCGAAAATCACGGAAATCGTGTTACCCGAAAGCCTTGAAACCATTGGTGGTTCTGCGTTCGTTATAACATATATCAAGGAGATTACATTCCCCGAAAACGTCACGTCAATCGGCAATAACGCGTTAATGATAGACACCCTTGAAACAATCACTTTTGAGGGGGCAACTCCGCCGAACCTTCACACAAGCTTTTATTACCCCACATTCGGCCTTCTCCTCAAAACCATATACATTCCGTATGGTTCAAAAGAAGCGTATACCGAAGCTTTGAGCAATACGAGAGTTGACAGTGCCAACAAAACAATCCTTGACATTGCAGAGTTGCGTTACATTTCCGACTTTAACGGCCCAGGCTGGGACTTTTGGACTGACACAGGGTTGCTTGTCTTAACAAAAGATGCGGGTGTAAACGGTTGGCGTTCTGCCATAGAAGCGGAATCTTTCAAAGCTGTCGATGTTAAAGAAGTAATCATCGAGGACAGTGTTAAGAAAATCGGTGACGGTACTGCAGCCGCACCATTCGCAGGTTGTACATCAATAACCGAACTCACAATCCCTGCAAGTGTTACAGATTTAGAGCATAATGCGTTTTCCGGAGTCAAAACTTTAATTTTTGAGGGTACTGTGCCTAACTCAACAGGCAAGAGCAATGTTTACGGCGGTGTTGAGGAAATCAGAGTACAGAATAACCTCATTGTTGAGTATCGGACTTATTTGCGACCTGTAGGCAACACTCCCCTAATCCCGACTGCTACAAAAATCATCGGCTACGGGACTTTCGATGGGTACAGCACGGACGTTAGCGGTGGTGAACCCGTAGAAGTCCATGACTGGAGCTTCGACCCCGAGACAGGCACACTCACAGTCTTTACCGATGGGGGTACAAGCTCATGGCGGCCAACCGTTACGGACGAAACTTCGAACGGTTATACGTTCAGCGTTGCTGATGTGACAACAATCATAATCGGTCCGGAAGTTGAAACACTCGCTGATAATGCGTTTAACGGCGTTGGGGCAACCGAAATCATAATCCCCGAAACTGTTACAGAGTTGGGTGCGGGTGTGTTTTCGCATTGCAATTTCCTCGAAAGTGTGACGTTTGAGGGTTTAGTTGATACGATTGTGAATTCCACAACACAATTCACAGGTTCAGGGAAATTAGGCAGCTCGGGACAGGTAATAAAAATCAAAGTATATGTCCTGAACAACCACTTCATAGTATATGAAGGTTACTTTTCCGGCATTTCAACCGTGGAACTCGTCGGAATCGGTGACTTCACCGGTGACGGTTGGAGTTTTGAGCCGATTGAAGGCGTACTCACGGTTACGAGCGATACGGGTGCGGTAATTTGGCGGGATGCCGATTTTGCACTTAGCGATGTGAAAACAGTCATAATCGAAGACACTGTTACCGAAATAGCCGAAGGTGCGTTTACGGGTTGCACCGCCCTCACAACCGTGCGTTTCGAGGGGGCAATGCCGGACATTCACCTTGGCGCATTTAACTTTGCTACCCAAACCATTGTCGTGCAAAACGACCACATTGCGGAGTACAGAGAGGAACACGGGAAACTGTTCCCCTTGAGTGTGCTTATAATAGGGGAAGGACTGTTCAACGGCGACGACTGGACTTTTGAGCCGATTGACGGTATACTCACGATTTCGAGCAATGCGGCTACGTCTGCGTGGCGTGCAGACAGAAGTACTTTAACGTTCACATTTAATGAAGTGAAAGAGGTAGTCATCGAAGACGGTGTTACCGAAATCAATGAAACGGCGTTTGCGCTTTGCTCGTATTTAACGAAAGTAACAATCCCGGACAGCGTTACACGAATATCCGGGGGTGCATTTAGCCATTGTGGCTTAACCGAACTCACAATCCCTGCAAGCGTTACGAGTATAGACGATTTTGCGTTTGGCGGTTGCAGAGAACTTGAAACCATAGCTTTCGAGTGCGTAACACCGCCTGCGTTCGGCTTTTCCGCCTTCAACGTTGCATACGAACTTAAAACAGTCTATGTCCCACGCGGAACACGGTTAGCGTACATGGACGCACTCAAAGATGTTGTTGATTTGAGCCAAGTTACAGTCCGTTATTTAGGCGACTACAACGGCGACGGCTGGCACTTCTATGCAGATACAGGTACGCTCGTGATTACGTCTGATGAGGCTGCGGGTGCATGGCGTGAGTACAGAAGTGTGTTGACGTTCACACTTGATGATGTCACAGAGGTTATAATCGATGACGGTGTAACGGACATAGGGCCTTTTGCATTTGCCAACTGCACAAACCTTGAATCGGTAACAATGGCGGACAGTGTTACGAGTATAAACGTCTTAGCGTTTTACTTTTGCGAGGGTTTAACCGAAATCACGTTGTCAAACAATCTCATTGCGATTGCACAGGGTGCATTTAACGGCTCGGGATTGACGGCAATAACAATTCCTGAAAGTGTTTTACGAATACAATATGAGGCGTTTATTGGTTGCGGAGATTTAACGACTGTAACTTTCTTGAGCGAAACACCGCCGATTTTCTGGGGAGGTACTTTCCTTTCCACACCTGAACTCAAAACAATCTATGTCCCGTTCATGACGGGTGAAGTATATGAAACTGCGTTAAGAACTCATAATATATCTGCTGATGTTGTGATTGACGATGCGTTATACGGTGACGGGTGGAAGTTCGATATGAATATTGCGTACTCGCTAAACGGAGTGCCGCACACGGCAGGAACGCTCACAATCTTTACCAATGACGGCACAACCAATTGGAAGGATGGAGTTATTGGGCATCCGCAAATCGGAGCATCTAAGCTCCGCAAAGTCGTAATCGAAGACGGTGTAACGACTATAGGCGTCGGTGCGTTTCGTGGTCAATTGACTATAACAGAAATCATAATTTCCGATAGTGTTAAGGTTATAAAAGACGAGGCATTTCAAGCTTTACCTCAAACAGCTCTAAATTTAAGAATCCCGGACAGTGTTGAAGTTATAGGGGAGCGTGCGTTCAATGGTACAAATTTCCAAGGGGTACTGCCGACCAATCCGGGCTTTACAACTATTGAAACTCTGGCGTTTTCGGGTATGCGGAACCGGGAAACTACTTCACTTACGATTCCGGCGAATGTAACGCATATAGAAGGCGGCGCGTTATCTAACTGCCAATACCTCGAGACGCTCACGTTTGAGAGTGAAATTCCGCCGACATTTGGCGAATTTTCGGTTATTATCGGAGCGGCATTCACCAGCACCCCGATTCGTACTGTATACGTTCCGCTTGGTGCAACTGCGGCGTATAGAGCGGCATTAACCGATGCTGTAGATGATATTAACGTAATACAAATCCTCAATTTCAGCGGTGAGGGCTGGCAGTTCGCTGATGGAAACTTAGTTATCGCTACGAACGAAGGTGTGACCGACTGGCACGGAATCTTAAACAAAGATTGGATAACGCAAGTTGGTATTCATGAGGAAGTTACGAACATTCCGCGTCAGGCTTTCCAGAATTGCACGAATCTTGAATTAGTGAGATTTGTTTCACAGGTTGAAACAATCGGGCAGAATGCGTTTGCGGGCTGTAACAATCTTATAATGATGAGCTTCCTTGAAAATCAAGCACCGCCTGTATTCGGGTTTATGTCGCTGCCGATTGGCTCCGCTGCTGAGTTTAATTTAGTCAACGTCACAATCGGGCGGAAAGCAGCGTATGAAAACGCATTGCAGTTTGTCGTGGATTTAGACAAGGTTGAAGTCAAAGAGATTTGTAATAGTCGTTTTTGTCCACCTGTGTGTGTCGACCATATCACGATTAAGAGAGCTTCGTATCCGTTTAATGCCGTTTCGATTGATTTAAGTTCCAAGGATTTGACGGACGAAGACATCAAACCGCTCGAATACATGACGTATTTGTCCAACTTGGATTTGAACAGTAACAACATCAGCGACCTGTCGCCGTTGTTCGAGTTGATGGATTTGAGTAGTTTGGATTTACGAGGCAACCCAATCTCGTTAAGGCAGGTGAATGAACTTCAAGCGAAGTTGCCCTCTTGTACTATCACTCACGATGCAGTGCCGGGGTGTGCAGCCTGCGGTATGCATGAGCAGGTGTGTGATTGTATCACAATCAAAGACACAAAGTATTTACGGAGTGCGGTGTTTTTGGATTTAAGGGACATGGAATTGACGAATGAGGATATTGCCCCGCTTGAACACATGACGAATTTGCAGATTTTGGCATTGTCCCGCAACAATATCACCGATATATCGGTATTGTCGGGGCTGACGAGCTTGAAAAGCTTGAATATGGACGGTGTCAACGACCTTTCGCCGTTAGAGGATTTGACGAATTTGGAATCATTGGATATACAATGGCCGCATGAAAGCAATTCCGTTGACATTTCACCATTGTCAAACTTGACGAAATTAAAAAACCTGTGGATACTCAGAGGCGACATTAACGCTCAGTTATCCACATTATCCGGGCTTACCAATTTGACGTCTTTGACTTTAGGCAATTGCTCAATAAGCGATATATCCGCATTGTCCGAGCTTACCAATTTGACGTCTTTGAATTTAAGCAATAATCAAATCAGTGAGCTGTCGCCGTTGTCCGGACTGAACAATTTGGAAACTTTGAATTTGTCTAATAACATGATTGTTGATTTTTCATCTTTGGGTTTGGGTAATGGCAATTTTGGAAAATTAAGGAATCTGGCTTTAGAAGGGAACAAAATCAGCAGTATTCCGGTGTTTGAGAATCCGAATGCGTTGACCCTCGTGAACTTGAAAAACAACAACATCAGCGAGCTTGGCGATTTTGCTAATTTAGCAAAGCTTTTCATTGAAGCGGATTTCGGAAACCTAAACTTGGACGACAACCCGCTTACGTTAGAGCAGGTGAACGGACTTCAAGCGGCGTTCAATGAGATTTTAGGAATGTTTGGCGACCCACCCTCTCCTACTGTTAATGTCACCAACAATGCAGTCGCAGGGTGTGAGGATTGCGGCAAGCATCCGAGTTTGTGTATATGTCCATGCGAAGAATGCGGGGAATACCCTTGCGTTTGCTTCACCCCCTGCGGCGCGGGCTGCAAAGGCTATGGGCTGTGCGACGACCCTTGCGCGGCGGAAACAACAGCAACTACACCGACCACGACAACACCCGCGACTACTACAACACCTGTATCGACTACAACGCCTTCGTCAACTACGACACCTTCATCAACTACAACACCTTCGTCAACTACGACACCTTCATCGACTACAACGCCTTCATCGACTACAACACCTTCGTCAACTACAACGCCTATGTCAACTACAACACCGGGTGACACTACAAACCCTGTATCGACCACAACCGCGCCTGTTGACACAACAGAGCCTACAGCAACGACTACAACCGAACCCCCGCCTCCCGAGTTTACTCCGGGGCGAATCCTCGACAATGATGCCGAGCCGAACATTTTTGATGTGCTTGAGATATTGAAGTTCCTTGTGGGAATGGACGGCGCGATTAGACAAGGCGGGCCGGAATCCCGTGCATGGAATGCCTCGCTGATTACCGAGGAGTCGAAATTGCGCGGTGAGCCGTCGATATTTGATGTGCTGGAGGTATTGAAGTATATTGTCGGTATGGATACTTTAGTGAGATAGTGCAATACAAGGGCTAAAATGAGGGGATTCATTTCCCTCATTTTAGCCTGACGAAGACACTTTGTTTGGCAAAGCAACTCCCAAGTTTTTAGTTGTGATTGAGTAGTAGAAATGTAAGGTAACACCGCAGGGCAAGCCCTGCACCCCTCGCCTACGGCGAGAGAGCCGCCCCAAGGGGCGGGGTATTACACCCTTACTTTCAATAAAAAACCCGCTCTGTTAAGCAGAGCGGGTTTGCGATTTTAATCATCAATCTTAAACTTAACAATCTCACCTGTTTCAACGTCAATACGAACATCATACTCAATCAGGTTGTGAAAAACTTCAACATCATAAACAAGTCTGCCCTGTTTAACCGAAAGCTCGATTTCTTTCACAGTTCCGCCGCCGACTTGCGCAACAGCGATTTGGATTGCCGCCCCAAAGTTTATTTCAATTCCCGAGTCGTTGCCGAAAATGCCGCCTGTCGCCGCATCAATCTCAAGCTCATACTCAACGCCGTCATAAAAAACATCAATCTCATAGTAAATAATCCCGTTTTTGCTGTCAAGCTCAACATCGGTAATAAATCCGCCGCCTACAATAGCAATTGCAATTTCCTGCGCTTCATCGACCGTAATCCTGATTCCTTGTGGGCGATTGTCATTCGGAATAGTTGGCTGCGTTTCGGCATGAGCAACCCGCTCCCTTGTCTGCCGCACAATTTCGCCCGTTTCGACATCAACACGAATGTCATATTCCCAGCCATCGTGTACAACCTCTAACTCATAGACCAATCTGCCGTTCTTTTTATCAAGCTCAATGTCAATAATCTCCCCCCCGCCGATTCTTTCAAGAGCAATCTGCTCAGCTTCACCTTGATTAACGGGCTTAATTGAGGTATTGTCAAAAGCGGGTGTGTCCGCAACAGGCTCAATAGTGTCCGCGGCAGACTCGGTGTCATCTGCAACGGGCTCAATCCCGATGGCACTCGCTTCGACCGAGTACAGTTCTGTTTGCGGCGCAATCATATTGTTTCCGCCAAAAAGAGAGTCCCTGTTAAAAGCCATAAACCCGAGCGCGAACACTACAATCAAAGCTAAAGCCGAATACAACGGGATAAATTGCATTGAAACATAGTTTTCCCGTTTAACTTCACGAACATTAACTCCGTTAGTTTGGCAATCCCCGTTAAAGGACAATATTTTCTCTTTCTCGGGCAACAGGAGTACGTCTAATTGTTTAAGTGTATTTTTAATATTTTTTCTTCTTTTCATAGTTTTACCCATGCCCTTTCTGCACAAACGTGCCATAAAAATTCATTTTCCCATTTACGTAGATTTATTTTCAAACTTATGACCATACCTTTCTTAATTTCTCAATTGTGCGCCGATATTTTTTTTGTGCGTTTGCTTCGGTGATTCCCATAATCTCGGCAATCTCCCTGTGAGGCAGTTTGCCGTAAATCCTGTAGGTTATTATTTGCCGTTCGTCTTCCGTTAAACGACTGAGCATATCATTAACCTCTAACCTTGAGTAATCGTCGTTAGCACTCAAAAACGGTGACTCGGCAAAATCATCAAGGTCGAAGTGCGGTTTGCGTTTACGCACAATATCAATTGCACGATGACGCGCCATAGTGAGAATCCACGCTTTTGCTCCCGAGCCTTTGTAATCATGGATGTACTTGTTTATTTCCAAAAAGGTATCCTGCATTACATCCTCTGCATCTTGGTAATTCCCCACAACAGCATAAGCAACCGAAAAAATTAACCGCCCCGACAAATCGTATATCCTTGAAAAGGCCGACCTGTCTCCGTTCGCCAAATCGGAAACTGCCTTATCCAATTTTGTAAGTTTTGTCGGTCTCATTTTTACACCATCCCTTTCTGCTTCTAAGCTATAATCCTTAAATCCAACATATTATCGCCTAATTCCAATTTGTCGGTGCTGATAAATAAAAGCTCAAATTCCTTAGGCGCGGTAAAAGCGATAATTTCACTTCCGTCTTCGGAGATTATGCTGACTTTCACCGATTCCTTCTTATTAAGCGTTCTTGTCGGGTATACCCATGCAAACCCCTGCCGCGATAAGCTGTCAACATCTAATC
>Ga0099364_10008775_pt1 | contig 14163 bp, 15 predicted proteins | sample TergutTh196P3_FD_73070 | JGI IMG/M metagenome (GOLD analysis project Ga0099364, IMG submission 73070) | Microcerotermes parvus P3 segment gut microbial communities from Pointe-Noire, Republic of the Congo - Th196 P3 | ecosystem: Host-associated > Arthropoda: Insects > Digestive system > Gut ... | reverse complement strand
GGGAGATCAGATATGGCTTTATCCCATCGACCCGGCGCGGGCCACGCGGTTCAAATACACCCGCCGGGCCAGCGCCTCCAAGATGGTGGGCATGAGCGAAAACGACACCCTGCCCAACATGGATATCATGTGGCGGCAAAACGTGAAGTGGCTCTTCTTTTGCACCTGGGACCGGGAACGGCTCCTCAAGCCCGACCCGGATAACCAGCCCTATGGCTTGCTGCAGGAATGCTCGGAAAAATACAACAGCTATGAACGGCTGCATCGGGTTTACAACGACCCAAGGGTGTTGAATCTGGATCAGCTTGACTGGCGGCCATAAACAATAAACCACCCCGCGAGCCCAAGGACTCGCGGGGTGTGTTGTTTGTTGTTTTTATTCGGAGGCGACGACTTCCTTAATCCCCTTGGCCAGACCGGCAATGCCCTGAATCTCGCTGGGGATGATGATCTTCGTGGCCTTGCCGTCCGCGGCGCGGGTGAAGGCCTCCAGGGATTGCAGGGTCAGGTAGCCTTCGCTGGGGTTGGCCAGGTTGATCAGCCGGATGGCCTCGGCGCGGGCGCGCTGCACGCTGAGAATCGCCTCAGCCTCACCCTCGGCCTCGCGGATGCGGGCTTCCTTGCGGGCCTCCGCCCGGAGGATCGCCGCCTGCTTTTCGCCCTCCGCCTCAGTGACCGATTTTTCTTTTTCACCCTCGGCTGCCAGCACCTTCGCCGCCTTTTCGCCCTCGGCGCGGAGGATCGCCTCGCGGCGCTGGCGCTCGGCCTTCATCTGCTTCTCCATGGCATCCTGAATCTCCCGCGGGGGAACGATGCTCTTGAGCTCCACCCGGTTGACCTTGATGCCCCAGGGGTCGGTGGCCTCGTCGATGATCACGCGGATCTTTGTGTTGATCGTGTCGCGGGAGGTGAGGGTGGAGTCAAACTCCAAATCACCCACGATATTGCGCAGGGTGGTGGCGGTGAGGTTTTCGATGGCCATCAGGGGGCGCTCCACGCCGTATGTATACAGCATGGGGTCGGTGACCTGATAAAAGACAATGGTATCAATCTGCATGGTCACGTTGTCCTTGGTGATGACCCCCTGCGGCTTAAAGTCCGCCACATGCTCCTTGAGGGAAACCTGCTTTGAGATGCGCTCAATTAAGGGGACCTTCACGTGAAGGCCTGTCTGCCAGGTCTCCTTGTAGGAGCCCAGCCGCTCAATGACGTAGGCCTCCGCCTGAGGTACGATGCGGATATTCGCGATAATGAAGCCCAAAACAAGGGTAACGAAAACGCCCAGAAAAATCCAGCCAATCGGGGTCATAAATAAAACTCCATTCTGTTTTTATTTTTTTTAGGTCTGTTCTTATATTTCTGAGATGTTATTTCGCGGCCAGCGGCTCCCGTTCCTCCAGGAGGCTCACCACTAATTTCGCGCCGGAAATTGCCTCCGCTTTAATGGCGGCGTTTGCCGGGATGAGCTCACCCGCGGCGGAGCGCGCCGACCAGACGGAGCCCTCCACCTTCACCTGACCGGTGCCCCGGGCATTGTTGATTTCCTCCAGCACAAGGCCGGTTTTGCCCACATACCGGTCGGCATTGGACGGCTGGTATCCCCGGGAGAGCCTGCGCACCAGCGGCCGCGTGGCCAAAAGGCTCACCAGGGTCACCAGAACAAAGAGCAGCGGCTGCGGCCAGAAGGGCTCCGGCATCACCAGGCTCACGATGAGCGACACCAGGGCGCCCAGAGCGAACCAGATGGAAAAAAGCTGCAGCGAAAGCGTTTCCAGCGCCAGCGCGGCCAGCATCAATACCAGCCAGATAATCCAGGTCTGCATATCCATTTTCCTCCTTTCACTTGTCGTCCATTGCTATAAATAGCTTCGTCCCCATGTTATTATAACACGCGGGCGACAAAAACGCAAGATTTTTTCGCGTAAAATTCTTGACTTTTCACGAAAATTGGTATAAAATGACTTGACGGACTGACACATTTGGAAAGGGTGTAAGCGTATGACATCCAACAGGCAGCCCCCGCTGCGCGCGAAAGAAAAATATGGTTATGGCATCGGCGCCATGGGCGAGGGCTTTGCCTATAATCTGGTCACCTCGTTTTTTATGGTCTATTGCACCGACGTGCTGGGCGTCGCGGCGGGCTTTATGGCGACGCTGTTCTTCTTTGCGCGGCTCTGGGACGCCGCCAATGACCCTATCATGGGCACAATTACCGAAAACGTACGCACCAGCTGGGGCAAAAACAGGCCCTGGATTGCGCTGGGCGCGCTGCTCAACGCCATCGTCATCATCTTTATGTTTTTCCCGGGCCTTTCGAATCTGAAAGATCCCCGGTTTATCGTCGCTGTGCTCTACGTGCTCTTCGACATGACCTATACGATTATCGACGTGCCGTATTACGCCTATGCCGCCGCTTTTTCTGATCTGAGAGAGCGGGACGCCATCGCCACGGTTCCCCGGATTCTGGGCGGTATAGCCGCCATCGGCATTCCGGCGCTCACGCTGCCCGTGGTGGAGCGGCTCGGCGGCGGGCGGGATGCCATCGGCTACTACCGCTGGACGCTGATCCTCATGGTGATGTATGTCGCCTGCGCCCTCATCGCGTCGTTTTGCATGAAGAACCGCGAGGTGGTGCGGCAGGAAAAGAAATTCACGCTGATGGACACCCTGCGCATCATCCGCAAAAACGACCAGCTGCTCATCCTCGTGGCTGTGTTTGTGCTGGCCTTCGCCTCCATCACCATGACGACCTCCGTAGCCCTGTATTACTTCAAGTACGTGTGGCTGAACCCCAACGCCTACTCCCTGTTCGCCCTTACGGCGGGGGCGGGCATGGGGATCGGGCTGCTGTCTTACACCTTTTTGGCGAAGAAGCTTTCCAGGCGGCGGATCTTCATTTTCTCCCTGGCATCCCCCATCGCGGGCTATCTTCTCATGTACCTGATCTCCACGCTCAGCAAAAACGTGTATGTCATGCTGCCGGCTGTGATTCTGACCGTGGGCGGCTTCGGCTTTTTGGGGATTTTGTCCAGCGTGTTTATGGTGGATACCGTGGATTACGGCGAGTGGAAGCTGGGCTGCCGCAGCGAGAACATCAACTTTTCCATGCTGACCCTCATCGGAAAATTCGCGGGGGCGATCGCCGGCCTGCTCACCGGCTGGGGCCTGCAGCTGGGCGGCTATGTTTCCACCCGGGAGGATATTATGGGTCTGGCGGGCAGCGCCGCGTCCATTCCCGCGCAGCCGGCCTCCGTATCCGCCGCGCTGAACATCCTGATGTTTGCCGTGCCGCCGTTCATCCTGGCTGCCGCGCTGCTGCTGTATCTCAAGGGCTACAAGCTCCACGGCAAATTTATGGAGCAAATCACCGGCGAGCTGGCGGAAAAGCGCGCGAAAACGACAGAGTAGACAAAAAAACAAATCGAAAAGCATATGAATATGGCCGCCGGGCATCTTGACTTTCAGGCTGCATTGGCGGTATAATATTGTAAAGTTTTTTCGATTCAGATCAGAAAGGGAAGCGGAAATATGGCAAGGGTGTATAACTTTTCGGCGGGACCCTCCATGCTGCCGGAATCGGTGCTCAACCGCGCGGCGGCGGAGATGCTCGACTACAACGGCAGCGGCCAGTCGGTCATGGAGATGTCTCACCGCAGCAGGGTTTATGAGGAGATCATCTTCGGCGCGCGGGAGCTCTTCCGGGAGGTGATGGGGATCCCCGGCAACTATCAGGTCCTGTTTTTGCAGGGCGGCGCGTCGCTGCAGTTCGCGGCGATTCCGCAAAACCTGCTCAACGGCTCCCGCAAGGCGGATTACGTCGTCACGGGCCAGTTTGCCAACAAGGCCTATCAGGAGGCGCAGAAATTCGGCGAGATCAAGCTTGTGGCCAGCTCCAAGGCGCAGAACTTTTCTGTCATCCCGCAGCTGGAGCCGGAGGCCTTCACCAGGGACGCGGACTATTTTTACATCTGCCACAACAACACCATTTTCGGCACCAAATGGGACCTGCTCCCCGAAACCGGCGGCGTGCCCCTGGTGGCGGATATCTCCTCGAGCTTTCTTTCGGAGCCCATGGATGTCTCGAAATTCGGCGTGGTTTTCGGCGGCGCGCAGAAAAACATCGCGCCGGCGGGCCTGACGATTCTGATCGTGCGGGAGGACCTCATCGGCCGCGCCCGCGCCAACACCCCCACGGTGATGGACTGGAAAGCCGTGGCGGACAACGATTCCATGTATAACACGCCGCCCTGCTGGCCGATCTATATCTGCAAGCTGGTGCTGGAGTGGATTCAGATGCTGGGCGGCCTGCCGGCCATCCAGGAGCGCAACGAGCACAAGGCCAAGCTGCTCTACGACTATCTGGACGGCAGCGCCATGTTCCGCAACCCTGTGCCGCCAAGATTCCGCTCCCTCATGAACGTGACCTTTGTGGCGGAAAACGAGGAGCTCAACAAGGCCTTCGTGAAAGAGGCCGAGGCCAATGGCCTCGTCAACCTCAAGGGCCACCGCTCCGTGGGCGGCATGCGCGCGTCGATCTATAACGCCATGCCCGTGGAGGGCGTGGAGGCTCTGGTGGAATTTATGAAGGAGTTCGAGCGCAAGAGGACGCCGTAAAATCATATAAAAAACAGCAAGAACAGCCCAAAAATCAAATCCAGCAAGGAGCGCCCCAATGCCCAACATATTGACATTAAACAAAATCGCCCCCTGCGGCCTGTCCCGCTTCCCCGCGGGCTACGTCTGCGGCGACAGCGCCGAAAGCCCCGCCGCGATTCTCGTGCGCTCGGCCTCCATGCATGATATGCCCCTGGATCCGGCGACGCTTGCCATCGCCCGGGCGGGCGCTGGCGTGAACAACATTCCCATTGAAGCCTGCACGGCGCGGGGAATCGCCGTGTTCAACACCCCCGGCGCCAACGCCAACGCCGTGAAGGAGCTCGTTATCGCGGGCCTGTTCCTCTCGTCGCGCAAGGTGGGGGAGGCGCTGCGCTGGTGCCTGGGCCTGAAGGGCGCGGGCGAAGCCGTGGGAAAGCTTGTGGAAAAAGGAAAATCGGACTTTGCCGGGCCGGAGATCATGGGCAAAACCCTGGGGCTGATCGGCCTGGGGGCAATCGGCGGCCTTGCGGCCAACGCCGCCGCCGCGCTGGGGATGACGGTCATCGGCGTGGACCCCTATCTTAGTCCCGGGGCCAAAGCCGGGCTCTCTCCCGCCGTAACGGTGCTGGACGACCAGGCCGAGCTCATTGCCCGCAGCGACTACATCAGCCTGCACCTGCCCCTGACCCGGGACACCAAAGGCTTTTTCAACGCCGATATGCTTGCCGCGGCGAAGGACGGCGTGCGGCTGCTCAATTTCTCCCGCGCGGAGCTCGTGGACAGCGCCGGCCTCCTGGCCGCCCTGGAAAGCGGCAAATGCGCCGCCTATGTCACCGACTTCCCCACTGATGAGCTCATCGGTGTCCCCGGCGTCACGGCGATTCCGCACCTGGGCGCCTCCACGCCGGAATCCGAGGACAACTGCGCCATGATGGCGGTCGATCAGCTGACGGCCTATCTGGAGCGGGGTGAGGTCGTCAACGCCGTCAACCTCCCTACGGCGAAGCTCCCCGCGGAATTCAAAAACCGTGTATGCGTGATCCATACCCGCACGGAGGAGGAACTGCTGGCCGCCCTGCCCGCGAAGCCGGTGAACGTGCTTACCAATACCCGCGGCGGCGTCAGCTATACGGCGGCGGATTTTGACCAGGCTGTCGATACGGCCCGGGCCGCCGCGCTGGAGGGTGTGCTTCGAGTTCGCGCATTAAAGAGCTAAAACATCCCAGCTTTGGCATTATTTCATCCTTGCCGTTCCGCGTGGGTTCTGCTATAATAGCGGCACATCGACGGAAGGGAGGGGCAGAGATTGGATATCCTATCCATTTTTGAAAGAATCGGATCCGGCATTTCGAGCTTCGTGACAATCACGCAGACGATTACGGGCTTCGCCGCGCTGCTGGAAAAAATCGCCGCGTTCCTTGAGCCGCTGCTTTCGCTGCTTGGGAAATAACGCAAAGCCGCGCCATCCGGGGCCATGCCGCTCCGAATGGCGCGTATCTTGTTTTATTATCTAAATTTAATTTATAAAAATTAAATATAAAAATTTAAATTATTGCTTTCATTCGAAAGCGTCTTCAGGATACAGACAAACTGCAGCACGCTTCCGAGCACGACAAAAAGATGGTAAACAGAATGCATATATCTCATCCTGAACTTTTTGCCAAGCATATACAGCACCGCGCCGATGGTGAAGGAAAGTCCGCCGGAAAGCAGCCAGAGGAAATCGGAAAGCGGCATAACGTCCAGAAGCTGCCGGACAAAAATCACCATGCTCCAGCCCATGCCCACATAGCAGATCAGAGAAAAAGCCTGGAATTTTTTAAGGTCAATGGCGTTGAGCGTGACGCCCAGCGCGCAAACAACCCACATGAAAGCGAACATGCCCCAGGCCACATAGGGGTGCGCCAGCCGCAGGGGGCCGAAGGCGATGGGCGTATAGGTGCCCGCGATGAGGAAGAAGATGGCGCAATGGTCGATGATCTGAAAGACCTTTTTCGGATTTTCGGGGATCAGGCCGTGATAGATGCTGGACATGGTATACAGCAGGATCATCGTGGTGCCGTAAACAATGCCGCCCGCGATGCCCCAGCCGCTGCGGTGATAGGCCGCCACCGCCACGCAGACCACCAGCGCGGAGTACGCGAACGCGCCGCCGGAGATGTGGGACACCATGTGAAAAATTTCCTCGCTCCGGGTATAATCCGGGAGCACGCGGTCGCGCAGCTTGGTGCGTTTTTTCATCGTCTGTCCTCCTTCCTGTTCCGCTTATTATTATAATGCAAAAAGCTTTGACCGTCAAGAAAAAAATGGAGGTTCGGTATATGCAGGCCACAGAGCGGCGGATTGCCCTGCGGGATATGGAAATCGCGTATACCCTGGAGCGCAAGCCTGTGAAGAATATCAACCTGCGGGTGCGCAGGGACGGCACCGTGGCGGTTTCAGCAAACCGGGCGGTGCCTGTCGCCGTGATTGAGGGCTTTTTGCGGGATAAGGCCTCCTTTATTGAAAAAGCGCTGGCGCGTGTCCACGCGCTCGCGGCCCATACCCGGGAGCGCGGCTATGAGGACGGGGAGATTTTTTACTGCCTGGGCGATCCGCTGCGCCTGCGGGTGCTGCGCGGCGAGAAGAATGACTGCTATCGTGCCGGCGCCGCGTTGATTCTCCTGGCAAAATCCCCGGAGGACCCCGCGCTGCGCAAGCGCCTGGTTTTCCGCTGGTCCGACGAGCTGTGCCGCGAGGTCTTCGGCGAGGTCAGCGCGCGGATATACCGGCTGATGCGCCCTTACGGCGTGGAGCCGCCCGAGCTGCGCCTGCGGGAGATGAAGTCCCGCTGGGGCAGCTGCCAGCCGCGCCAGGGGGTCATCACGCTGAACCGGCGCCTGATTGAATCGCCCATGGCCTGCATCGAGTATGTCGTATTGCACGAATATGTCCACCTGCTGCATCCGGACCACTCCAAGCGGTTTTACGCCGTTCTGGCCGCGCATATGCCCGATTGGAAGGCGCGCAAAGCGATGCTTGACAGCAGGGCGTATGCGTCTCAAAATGAGGCCTTCACTGAATAACGGCTCTGACCAGCGCCTCCGCGTCATTTTCGATTGCCCGCACCGGCAGGCCGAGGGCTTCGGCTATTTGCCCCACCGTCCAGCCGTCCAGCGTGAGGTCGCGCTCATGCCGCAGGCACACGGCGGGTATCAGCAGCTCATCCCCGAGAGGGAGGTCCTTCAGCTGCGCGACGATGTCCTGCCCGGTGAGCAGGCCCGCCACGGTGATCGCTCCGCCAAAAAAATGATTGTCGATTTGCCTGACGCGTACGGTGATTTGCGGCCAGCGCGCGCGCCATAAGCCGGCGAGCCCGCACAGCAGGGGATAGGCCGCCGCGCTTGTCGCGATGGTTACAGCCCGGGGCGGGGGATTGGCGTCAAGCTCCTTCATGAGCGCCTGTGTATCCGACCGCAGCAGCGCCCACAGCCCCACGCCGTTCTCCAGCTGCCGGAGCTCGCCGTAGTACGCCGTGTCCGGGATATCCCGCCCCGCCAGCAGGAAGAATTCGTCCGAGGGGCAAAGCTCAATCTCTTCACATCGAAATTCTTCGACGATATCAATCACGCGGCGCGCCTCTTCCGCTGTGAAGGGCCGCAGCGGCGTGAGACGCTCCCGGTGCTTCGTCAAGCCCACCGGCACCGCCGCGATGGACCGCACGCTTGGCAATTTCACCAATTCCTCCAGGCTGCGGCGCAGCTGCGCGCCGTCGTTCCAGCCGGGGCACAGCACCAGCTGAACGTTCAAATCCAGGCCCGCCAGGGCGAAGCGCTTCAGCAGCTTTAGAGATTCCCCCGCGCGGGGATTGCGCATCATCCGCACGCGCAGACCGGGGTCCATCGTATGCACCGAGACGTTGATGGGGCTCAGCCGCATCTGGATGATGCGCTCCGCCTCCCGCTCCGTCAGGTTGGTCAGGGTGATGTAATTCCCGAAGAGAAAGGACAGCCGCGCGTCGTCGTCCTTGAAATAAAGACTTTCCCGCAGGCCGGGCGGCAATTGGTCGACGAAACAGAACACGCAGCTGTTTTGGCAGCGGCGCTGGCTGTCCATGAGGCCGTCGCCGAATTCCAGGCCCAGGTCCTCATACTCCTCTTTTCGCAGGCGAAGAGAATATTTTCTGCCGTCCGGCCGGCGCAGCCGCAGCCGCAGCCTCCGCTCCGCCATATAAAAGCGGTAGTCCAGCACGTCGGCGATCGCGTGGCCATTGATGGAAAGCAAAACATCCCCCGGCGAAATTCGTTTCTTCGCTGCGGGGGATTTTTGTGCGATATTTTTGATTTCCGCGGGAGAATCAGTCCTCATCTTTTTTGACGACCAGCCTGCCCTTATACATGCCGCATTCGGGGCACAGGCGATGGGAGCGCTTATACGCGCCGCAGCTGCCGCACTTTTCCAGAGTGGGCGCCTCCAGCTTCCACACGTTGGAGCGTCTTTTATCGCGCCGCGCGCGTGAAAGTTTTCTCTTCGGAACTGCCATATGGGATACACCACCTTGTTAGATATTAGATATTAGACTTTAGATTTTAGATTTTTTAGATTATAGACTTTAGATTTTTTCGTCTAGGAGATTGCGCAGTGCCGCCAGCCTGGGGTCGCCGATGGGCCTGCAGCCGCAGGGGCCGTCGTTTAAGTTTTTGCCGCAGGCGGCGCAAATGCCCGCGCAGCCTTCCCGGCACAGGAGCTTCGCCGGCAGGGCAAACACGATGTCCTCCCAAACGAGGGCGTCCGGGGAAAAACGCGTGTCCTCCACGAGGATCAGCTCGTCGTTGGCGTCGTCATTCAACGACCTGACCAAGGTGTGCTCCACGGGGATGGCCAGCGTTGTTTCGAAGGGCGACGCGCAGCGGTCGCACAGTGTATGCAGCCGCACGGTTACCGCCGCCTCCAGCGTTACGATTCCGGAACGGTTGCTTGCGCGTCCCTCGACAAGGGGACGCTCCGCGAATGGGATTCCCTGTGCCCCGCCGTTTTCGCGGGCCTCGGCTTCGGCGGGCTGCTCCGGCAAGCGGAAGGAAAAGGGCACCGAAAGCCCCGGCGTGTTAAATACCGACTCCAATTCGAGGAGCATGAGAGGAACCTCCTGTTTGTCAGACGAAGAATATTATAGCGGCTTTGCCCGCTTTTGTCAACAATTTGCCCTCAGGATTTTTCTATTTCTTTACATATCACAAAAATATGCTCCGGAAGGTCCTCAGGATTGGCCGAAATGGTGAAAACAAAATGCTTGTCGGCGGCGATCGAAAGATCGGATATCGCCTGTAAAAACACGGCAAGCTCCTCATAATCCCGGGAGCCGATGCGCAGCGTGGCGTCCATAAAGATGTCGGTGATGTCGTGATCTCCGGCGCAGATGCCGCTGAGAAAGCCATAAAGCGCCGCGAAGCCCTTGATTTTGTAGTCGTTTGCCGCGATCAGCCGGGCGCGCGAGCTCACGTGGAAGGTCAGTGTCGGTTTTTGCTCTACGCAAATAACGTTGCCGAGGGAGCGCTCCACGGCCTCGTTGACCAGCTCCACGAGCTTTTTCGTTTTGCTGGTGCCCTTGACCCCTGTGATGATGGATACCATAGTCGTCTTCCTCCCGTTTTTTATATGTAATCCGGATGCCCGAGCATTGTGAACATATTGGTTTTGTAGCTTTCCACGCCCGGCTGGTCGAAGGGGTTCACCCCCAGCATATAGCCCGAAATGGCGCAGGCCTTTTCGAAGAAATAGATCAGCCAGCCGATGTGGTAGGCGTCGCGCTTCGGCAGCTCCAGCACCAGGTTGGGGCAGCCGCCGCTCTCGTGGGCCATCGCCGTCGCCTGAAAGGCTGCGCGGTTCACCTGATAGAGCGTTTTGCCCGCCAGATAGTTCAGCCGGTCGCCGTTGCCGGGCTCCTCGCCGACAGCAAGCGCGTTGGCCGGCCCGCCGAAGGTCAGCACGGTTTCAAACAGCAGCCGCCTTCCTTCCTGGATATACTGCCCCAGGGAGTGCAGGTCGGTGGTGAAGGTGACCGACGCGGGAAAGAGGCCCTCGCCCTCCTTGCCCTCGCTTTCGCCGAAAAGCTGCTTATACCATTCGCCGAAGAGGGTGAGGCTGGGCTCGTAGCTGGCGAAGAGCTCAACGGCTTTCCCTTTGGTTTTATAATAATGATAGCGCAGCGCGGCATAGTGATAGCAGGCGTTGTCCGGCAGCCTTGCCCCCGGCGCGGCGTAGGCGGCGGCGGCATCGGCGGCGCCCCGCAGCAGCGCGTCCACGTCAATGCCCGCGCAGGCGATGGGCAGCAGCCCCACCGCCGAAAGCACGGAGTAGCGCCCGCCCATGTCCTCCGGCACGGCGAAGCACTGCCAGCCCTTGGCCAGGGCCTGCTGATACAGTGTGCTGGAGGCGGGGCTTGCTCCCGTGGTCACATAGATGCGCCGGTTCGCCTCCGCATCGCCGTATTTTGCGATAAGCCTGCTTTTAAAATACCGGAAAGCCACGGCGGGCTCCAGGGTGGTGCCTGATTTGGAGATCACATTGACGGCGAAGTCCCTGTCGCCGAGCAAGGCGTCCAGCTCGGCGTAGTCGGATTCGCTGAGGGTGTTGCCGGTGAAATAGATGGCGGGCGTGCCCCGGCGGATTTCGTTGTAGTAGCGCGAGGCCACGGCCTCCAGCACTGCCCGGGCGCCTAAATAAGAGCCGCCGATGCCGACGACGACCAGCGCGTCCGCCTGCGACCGGATCCGCTCCGCGGCCGCGAGCAGCTGCTTGTATTCCCCGGAGTCCGGGTAGCGCGACGCGAAGCGCAGCCAGCCGCGCATGCCGCTTCCCGCGCCGGTCCCGTTTTCCAGCGTATTATGCGCCGCCGCGGCAAGCTCGTTCAGCTCTGCGTATTCCTCTGCGCCGGGCAGCGTGCCGCCGGTATATTTTGTAATAAGCCGCAAAGACATTTCTTTCGTCCCCCTTTATGCATATTCTACCTGATTTTCATATTAAATGCAATAGTACAGCGCAAATATTCAAGAAAAATTCATGATTTTTTCTATAAATATTTTTCTGTAGATATCCGCGATTTCATTTCCGGTGCTTCGCGTGTCATAGCGCGCGAGCCGCGTTTGGTCGATCTCTCCGGGAAAACCGTTCGCAAGCCCCGCGCGGACCGTCTCCGCCCAGGCGCTGACAGAAAGCGGCAGATAGCGGCAGGCGCCCATATCCGTGGAGCGGGGGACGTGCGTGGAGGCGAGGCAGGGCACGCCCGCGGCCTGCGCCTCAATCAGCGCGATGCCGAAGCCCTCCCAGCGAGAGGGCAGCAGGAAGCATTCCGCCAGGGGGAGCAGCTCGGATACGTCCCGGCGATTGCCGAGCAGGCGCACGTGGTCCTCCAGGCCCAGTGCGGCGATTTTCCGCCGCACAGTCTCCGCGTCACCCGTGCCGCACCAAAGCAGCAGCGGCGGCGGCCGCATTTTCGCTGCTTCCGCGATGACATCCAACAGGAAGAGCGGGTTCTTTTGCGCCGTCAGCCGCGCGACGGTGATCAGGATACGCCTTTCCGGAGAGATGCCCAGCTCCGCCCGCTTCCGTTCGGGCAGCGCGGGATCGTTCCGGGCCGCGGCAAAGCGGGCGAGGTCTATGCCGTTGGGAATGATCCGAACGGCTCCGGCTTTTCGCCAGGGGAACATGGAGGCCGCCGCCTCGGGGCTGCAGGCGAAATAATCGGTGGCGAACAGGCGGATGCCCAGCCGCATTGCCCACCGGTAGGCCCGCGCCGCGAAGGAGGGCTTTTGCGCCTGGCTCCCGGCGATGTGGCTATGGCAGACGCGTATTTTTACGCCAGCCAATTTCGCGGCGAACAAATTGAGGGCATTGAGATAATCCATATGGCCGTGGACGATATCGAAGGGCTTGCCAGCCCGCTTCGCTTTTTTCAGCAGTTGATGAAGCGCGCGCAAGTGCCGCGGCAAAGAGGTCATGCCGGTGAATTCCGCCGTGCGGTGAATGGCGATCCCCGCCGCCCGGAGCTCCGGCTCATAGAATTGCCCGGGCAGGGTGGAAATAGCGATTTCGTGCCGGATATCTTCGGGGGAGGACAGACACAGGTTGCGCGCGAAGGTTTCGCAGCCCGCGGCGCCCAGCCCGGGCAGAATATGCAATACGCGGATTTGATGCATCGAACGTCTCCTACGGTTGTCTCAGCAGCGTTCCGTCAAGCTCCTCCCACAGGGGCTTGAGCAGCTCCACGCTTTCGATGGTCAGGACATAGAGGTCCCGGCCCCGGGCGTAAACCTGCTGGGTGCCCTGGGGCAGGGGCTGGCTCTGGACGAAGCCGCCGTTTTTCTTCCAGCGCAGCAGCAGGCCGTCCAGCTGCAGGTATACCGCCCCGCCGTAGCACTCCAGGCTTAAGATCGGGCGCGTGAAGCTCTGCTCCAGCAGCAGGGCGCCCTTGCGGTCATAGACGCGTAGCAGGGAGCTGTTCTTGCCCCAGTCCTGCAGCGCCAGGGCGAGAGCGCCGTTTTCCCCCGCCGCGCAGAGCTCCAGGCTGCGGCCGTCATAGGACAGCGTCTCTGTCGTGCCGTTGCGGCGGATGAGGTACAGCGCCTGGTCGCCCAGGGCGAACCAACCTCCGGACATGGGCTCCACGCGGTAGAGCCAGCAGTTCTCGAAGGAGAGATTGACAGTGGGCTCCTTTTTATGGAAGGTGTAATTCACGAAGCGGGAATATACCCCGGCCTGCTGCGTGCCTGTGAGGCACATGGCCAGGCTCTTGCCATTGCCGGCAAGCCTCATGGCGGCGATGTATTCCTTTTCGCAGTTCCATGCGAAAAGCAGCTTTTCCTTGGGATCCCATACCCGCGCCTCGCTGGTGCCCGTTTCGGCCTTGGAGCCGACGGCCACCGTGCCCTGCCGGCCCAGGTCCATGCATAGGATGGTCTGCCCGGCATCCTTTTCATAGAGTGTTTCGGAACGGCTCATCAGCGTGAATTTGGAGGCGCCGCGGTCAAAGAGCAGCGCGCGCCCACCCCGGATGCGCAGCATGGGCGTATCGAAGGGCTGCTCCAGCTGATGGAGGAGGTAGCGGCCGCGGTTGTAGATGTCCAGGGTGGTAGGCCCCGCGAGGAGCAGCTGCTTGTCCAGCATGGCGGCCTGCTTGAGGTTTCCGTAGCTGATTTCCAGCGGGAAGCCCTCTCCCCGCCGCCCCAGCATGGCGAAGGCGTCCGTCAGGTTCGACAGCCGCACCGGCCCGGCCCATGTGATGAGCGCCGCGAGAACGATGGCCAGCCCCGCCAGCGCGCCCCCCCATTTCAGGGCTTGCCCCAGGGCTTTTTTGATTCGTTCCTTCCGCCGCTTCTCCTGCCGCGCGGCCAGAGCCTTTTCCTCCTCGGCCAGGGAGCGTATCCGCCGGAACCCCATGGCCGGCAATTCGTTTTTAGCCAGAGCTGATTCCCCCCCCCTTCTTTTTTTTTCCAAAAACCCCGCCTCCTCTTTTTTTTTTTTTTTTTCTTTTTTCCTCTCTCTCCCCTCCCTTGCGCTCCTCCCGCCCCCCCCCCGGCCGCGCCTCCGCCT
>Ga0099364_10008774_pt1 | contig 14164 bp, 12 predicted proteins | sample TergutTh196P3_FD_73070 | JGI IMG/M metagenome (GOLD analysis project Ga0099364, IMG submission 73070) | Microcerotermes parvus P3 segment gut microbial communities from Pointe-Noire, Republic of the Congo - Th196 P3 | ecosystem: Host-associated > Arthropoda: Insects > Digestive system > Gut ... | reverse complement strand
GACCTTTTGCCGTAAACCACCTCGTCGTGGCTCAGGGGCAGGCAGAAATTTTCATGGAAGGCGTAAAGCAGGGCGAAGGTCAGCCGCTCCATGTGGTAGCGGCGGTGTATGGGGTCCTTGGCCATGAACCCCAGCATGTCGTGCATCCAGCCCATGTTCCACTTGAACATGAACCCTAGGCCGCCCAGGTGGACCGGGCGGGAGACGGCCGGGAAGGCCGTGGATTCCTCGGCTATGGTCATGGCCCCGGGGAAGAGTTCGTATAACTTGGTGTTGAGGGTTTTCAAGAGTTCCATGGCTTCTAGGTTTTCCCGGCCCCCGTGGCGGTTGGGGATCCACTCCCCTTCCTCACGGGAATAGTCCAGGTAGAGCATGGAGGCCACGGCATCGACTCTTAAGGCGTCGATGTGGAATTTGTCCGCCCAAAAGAGGGCGTTGGCTACCAGGAAATTCTTGACTTCATTGCGGCCATAATTAAATATGAGGGTTCCCCAGTCCCGGTGGGCGCCCTGGCGGGGGTCGGCGTGTTCGTAAAGATGGGTGCCGTCGAAGAATTCCAGGGCGAAGGAATCCCGGGGGAAGTGGGCCGGCACCCAGTCCATGATGACCCCGATGCCGCATTGATGGAGGCGGTCTATGAGGAATCTTAAGTCGTCGGGGGTCCCGAAGCGGGAGGTGGCCGCGAAATAGCCGGAGACCTGGTAGCCCCAGGAGGCGTCGAAGGGATGCTCGGCCAAGGGCAGGAATTCCACCCAGTTGAAACCCAGGTCCTGGACATAGGCGGCCAGCTGGTCGGCGGCCTCGCGGTAGTTCAGCCATTCCCAGCCGTTCTTCCGGCGCCAGGAGCCCAGGTGGACCTCGTAAACGCTCATGGGCCGCCGCAAAAAGTCGGCCCCGGCTCTCTCTTCCATCCATTGGCCGTCGTTCCATTGGTAGTTTTCCAGGTCGTAAACCACCGAGGCCGTCTTGGGGCGCTGCTCCAGCCTGAAGGCCAAGGGGTCGGTCTTGATCAGGAGCCCGTGGTTTTCAGTGTGGATTTCATATTTGTACAAGGCCCCGCACCCGGCGTGGGGCACGAACAGCTCCCAGACCCCGGAGGCCCCCCGGGGTCTCATTGGGTGGCGGCGGCCGTCCCAGAAATTGCCGTCCCCCACCACGCTGACCCGGCGGGCCGAGGGGGCCCAGACCGCGAACAGCACTCCACGGACGCCCTGGCTGGTCAGGGGATGGGCGCCCAGCTTGTCGTAGATGCGGTAGTGGTTGCCCTGGTTCCACAGAAAAAGGTCATAGTCTGAAAGAACCGGGCCGAAACTGTAAGCATCGAAGAAGCGTGATATCCGGCCCTCGAAAGAGGCTTCCAGGACATAGGGCTGGAAATCGTGGGGGCCTAGCCTGAAGCCCTCGAAGAGGCCGGCTTCGTGGACTTTGGAGAGGTCCAGGGGCCCGTTTTTCAGAAGGGCTGAAACCTTTTGGGCGCCAGGGATGTAGGCCCGGAAGACGGCGCCCGCCCGGCCTTGGCGCGTTTCGGCGTGGGCCCCCAGAAAGTGGAAGGGATCGGCCAGCCGGCCGTTGACGAAGAGATCGCCTTTATCCATGTCTTTACCCCCAGAGTTTTCCCTTAGCCCCCGCCCCCGAAGCTAACATCATACCACACTTCAGGAGAAAGGGAGAGGCGGTCATCAAGAGCCCTTTGGTTTGTACTGGTCGGCGTTGAGCCGGGCCAGGGCCCGCCGCCAGCCCCTGGCCCGCTCTTCAATGGCCTTGATTTCCCGGCCGTCTTTTTCAAAATAGGCCAGATAGACGATTTTGTCGCCCACGGACAGGGCCGTGACCGTGAGGAAGACCTGGGAGGGCCGGCCGAAGACGTTGAAGGCCACTTTGGCCCCCAGAGACAGGGAATCGCTGCTCTGGTCAAATTTGCGGGTGAACTGGTCCACCTTGAATTCAAAGCCTATGTCCACCCCCATGACTTCAGCCAGTTTTTTGTTCCCTTGGCGGGTCAGGAGAGCGGCCAGGGGCCGGTTCCCGGCGGCCAGGCTGAACCATTTATCGTAGCGGGCCAATTCCCGGCGAAAATTTAACAGATCATAGCTTTTACCAGGCATGGACGTGGTGGTGCCCAGAAGGGCGAAGCGAGGCACGTCCGCGGGCCGGCGGCCGGCCGCGTCAGCCACGAATCCGGCCCACTCGCCGGGGTCCGCATAGAGAGCCATGGCCTGAAACTTCAGTTTGGAAGCTGTTTTTTTTATATAGGCGTCAGCCTGGGGCCTAAGTCCATCCACTCTGGCCAGTCCCTCAGGCCCGGCCAGAGTAACCGTGACTTGGCCCAGTTGGACCTTGGAGGCCTTGGCTTTGACGGACGCCCCGACCTGGCCGGCTGGCGTTACCAAAAATAAGATGGATATCAGCCAGAAGAAGAGGAAGCGAGCGGAGAAGCAAGGGTTCATTTTTACCACCTTTCCCAGAATTCCGCGGTCCAGGCGGAGAAATCCCGCCGGGCGGCGGCCAGAAGACGGGCTTGCCTCTGGCTTTTAGCGCCCTCGGGCGGGGCGGCAAGGAGGCCGAAGTTTACGTTGGAGGGCGAAAAAAAGCGGCCCGCTCCTTGCAAATTGTTCATTAAGGCGCCTAGGGCGAAGGTGGGGCGGGGAGACAGGAGAGGCCGGCCCCGGGCGCTCCGGGCCGCGTTTTCTCCAACCCAGAGGCCGGAGGCCGCTGACTCCACATAACCTTCCACTCCGGAGATCTGGCCGGCGGCGAAGAAGCGTTTCGAGCCTCGAAAACGCTGAAACTCATCCAGGACCTGGGGGGCGTCCAGGTAGGTGTTGCGGTGGATGGCCCCAAAGCGGACGAATTCCGCCTTGCCGAGGCCTGGGATGAGTCTGAGTACTTTTCCCTGGGCCGGCCGGGTCAGCCTGGTCTGGAAGCCGACCAGGTTCCAGAGGGTCCCGGCCTGGTTTTCCCGTCGAAGTTGGGCCACGGCGTAGGGTCGGCGGCCGGTGACGGGGTCTTCCAGGCCCACGGGCTTCATAGGGCCGAAGGTCAGAGTGCGCGGACCACGCCGGGCCATGACTTCAATGGGCAGGCAACCCTCAAAATAGCGCTCGTCCTCGAACGGCCGAGGCGCCGCTTGGTCGGCGGTGAGCAAGGCCGCCAGAAATCGGTCAAATTCCTCGCCGCTCAGAGGGCAATTCAAATAGTCGCCCGTCCCGGGCTGGTAGCGATTGGCCGAATATATCCGGGTTAGATCCAGGGAATCATAGGTGACGATGGGCGCCAGCGCGTCATAAAAATGGAGATGAGGAACCCCGGTCAAGGGCTTCAAAAGATTCACCAGTGCCTCCGAAGCCAAAGGGCCTCCGGCAACCACCACCGGGGCCGCACCACCAGGCCAGGCGGTGGCCTCGGCCCGCACCACTTCAATTAAGGGATGCTCCTCAACCGCCCGGGTCACGGCCTGGCTGAACAGCCCGCGGTCCACGGCCAGGGCGGCCCCGGCCGGCACCCTGCTTTGTCCGGCCGCACGCATGATCAGGGAACCCAAGGCCCGCATTTCCTCTTTTAAAAGCCCCACTGCGCTTTCCGGGCGGTCCGACCGGAAGGAATTGGAACAGACCAGTTCGGCCAGAGTCGACAGGGTATGAGCCGGCGAAAAGCGGCCCGGCTTCATCTCCCACAGCCGGACTTTAAGGCCCCGGCCGGCCGCCTGAAAAGCGGCTTCGCAACCGGACAGGCCGCCGCCTATGACTTCCAGTTCAAAGTCCGGCTCCTTCACGAGCTCCCTTCGCTTCCCTTTCCCATTGAAAAGATGGAATCAATGGCCAAACCTAAGCATGAAAAATTACTTGACAAATACTGAAATCTGGTCAATGATTATCCAAACGATTCGCTTATTTCGGCTGCCTTTCGGTTCTTTACAAGCCGCAGAAGATTGTAGTCGTTTTGCCGTTGGCAGTAAAGCCATAATTTTGAGTACCTTGCGGCGCCTTTCCGGCGTGCGGACCTTGGCCGGACATTGGCCAAGCCGTGGCCAGACCTTAGGCCGCTGTAAACGGCCTAATTTTGGAGTATACGTTCATGGCGGTCACAAAAGAAAAAATCATAACCGAAGTCTTTGAGAAAACCGAACTTTCCCGCAAAGACGCCCGGCTGGCCGTTGAAAAGATGATGGAAATCCTGAAAAAAACCTTGGCCGACGAGAAGGATGTCTTAATAAGCGGTTTTGGCAAATTCGTGGTAAAACGCAAAAAGGCCCGCCGGGGCCGTAACCCTCAAACCAGGGAATCCCTGGAATTAAGGGCCCGCCGGGTGGTGGTCTTCAAGAACTCCGGTATTTTGCGCAAAAAAATAAACGGCGAGGCGCTGGATGAAGGCATGGCCGATGGATTTTAAACCTTGTAGGCATGAATTGAAGATTTAACGCCTGGAACCGCTTGACTTTAACTTGAGCGTACTCAATTATTTCGCGAACAGGACACAGGCAAATGGCCCTGCAAAAACCGGAAATATCAGTCTGCATTGACGGCAAAACCCATGTTTGGATGATTGTGGCTGAAGATAATTCCCAAGGCGACGACTTTCGCCTGGAGCATCGCTGGTGCAAAAAGTGCGGTTGCCTGACCCAGGTTGGCATCGGTTTGGACAATCAGCCGGTCGTGGCCGTGAACGAAGATGGATCGCCTCATCTGGCCACCCCCAAAATATTGGCCGCGCTAATCAAGTAATCGGCTCTTCCAAGAGCTTATTATGATCCGAATTTCGCTCCTTTTGCTTTCAGCATCTCATCCACCCATGCGGGAACAACCTTACTGGCCGGGCCGTAACGCCCGTTGTGAAACACTTCCGCTCCGCACGAAGGTTCCATGTTCAGCTCCACCACGTACGCGCCGCAAGAACGTGCTTCGCGAGCGAAGCCTGCCGCCGGATAGACATTGCCCGAAGTGCCGATGGAGACAAAAATGCGGCAACGCCTCAGCGCGTCATGGATTTCATCCATGTGCAGAGGCATTTCCTCAAACCATACGATGTGAGGTCGCAGGCGCCCGGCGCGTCCGCAAGCCCGGCATATGCTCGCGGCGTCAAGGTCGCGCTCCCATTGACGCACATCGTCGCAGGCCAGGCAACGAACTTTGAGCAGTTCGCCGTGCATATGAAGGAGTTTTTTGCTGCCGCCGCGTTCATGCAGATTATCCACATTCTGGGTGACGACCAGCACTTGCGCTGTACTGTTTTCTTCCAGGCGGGCCAAGGCGAAATGCGCGGGGTTGGGCGCGATGTCCGGGCCGAGCAATTGCCTTCTGCGGGCGTTATAGAATTCATACACCATGCCGGGATTTTTTTTGAATGCCTGGGGCGTGGCGACTTCCTCTATTCGCACTTTTTCCCATAGACCGCCACCGTTGCGGAAGGTGGCGATGCCGCTTTCCTGGCTAATGCCCGCTCCGGTAAGAATAACGATCATACTAATCCCTCCCGCTGTCACGGTATACGCCAGTCATGCGGCGTTGACGACAGCATAACCGATTTGCGGTGATTTTGCATATAGAACGCTCTAATCGGCTACGGCGCTGCCTGGCCACCAGCTTTCTCATGGGCTTCACCTCGGGCGTGCCTTTACTGGTGACCGGGACCTTGGTCCAGGCCTGGTGGCTGGAAGCCGGGCTCGACCTAAAAGCCATAGGGCTCCTGGCCTTAACCGGCCTGCCTTACACTTTCAAATGGGCCTGGTCTTTTTGGTTGGATGCCTATGATCCGCCCCTTTTCGCCGCCTGGGGCCGGCGGCGGGGCTGGATGCTCCTGAGCCAGGCGGCGCTTTTCGCCTGTCTCTGGCTTCTGTCTCTGGTGAACCCCCACCAGGTCGGGGCCGTCTCCGCCCTCTGCCTGGCCCTGGCCTTAGCCTCGGCCACCCAGGACACAGTGGTGGACGCCTACCGCCGGGAAGACCTAGCCGAAGCCGACCTAGCCCCGGGTTCGGCCGCCTATATCTGGGGCTACAGACTGGGCATGCTGGCCGTGGGCGGCGGCGGGCTCATCGCCGCCGACTTTATCGGTCTCCCCTTGGTCTTTCGCCTCACGGCCTTTTTGCTCTTTCTGGGCCCCCTGACCGTGACCTTCAGCCCCGAGCCCGACCGCCCCCTGATCCAGCCGGCCGGCCTCATGGAAACCATCTGGCGGCCCCTGGCCCTCTTCTTCAAGCGGCCGGCCTCAATCTATATTCTCCTCTTCATCTTTTTCTATAAATTCGGTGACCAGTTGGCCGCCAGCCTCACCACCGCCTACTACCTAACCTTGGGTTATGAAAAAAAGGTCATCGGGTCCATCAGCAAAATCGCGGGCGCCTGGGCCACCCTGGCCGGTGTGGCCCTGGGCGGGTGGGGCGCGGTCCGGCTGGGCCTGGCCACCAGCCTGTGGCTCTTCGGTTTTCTGCAGATGCTCACTACCTTGGGCTTTGTCCTGCTCTACTATCTGCCCGTCCACCCCCTGGCCCTGGGCCTGGTGGTGGCGCAGGAAAACCTGGCCGCCGGGGCAGGAACCTCGGCCTTTGTGGCCTTCATGGCCGGCCAGACCGACCGAGGCTTCAGCGCCTCCCAATACGCCCTCCTCTCCTCCCTTATGGCCCTGCCCCGCACTCTTCTCTCGGCCCCGGCCGGCTGGCTGGTCGAGGCCCTGAACTGGACCGGCTTCTACTTCCTGAGCACGGCCCTGGCCCTGCCGGGCCTGGCCCTTCTATGGCATCTGAGGCGTCGGCATGTCTTCTATTAAGGCCCTAATTGCCATTCAGCCGGTTTCGCGCTATAATCAAAGAATGATTGCCGGCCCGTGCGACCGGCAGTTCGGGCAGGCGGGGAAGCCGATGAAGAAAACCAAATTCATTTTCGTGACCGGGGGGGTGCTTTCCTCCTTGGGTAAAGGCTTGGCCGCGGCCTCCATCGGGGCCCTCTTAAAAGCCCGTGGTCTAAGCGTTTCGCTGCAAAAACTCGACCCTTACCTGAACCTAGACCCCGGCACCATGAACCCTTTTCAGCACGGGGAAGTCTTCGTCACCGACGATGGCTCCCAGACCGACCTTGACCTGGGCCATTACGAGCGTTTCCTGGGCGTGCCCATGAGCCACCGGAACACCTATTCGGCCGGCCGCATCTACACCCAGGTGCTGAACAAGGAACGCCAGGGGGACTACCTGGGCGGCACGGTCCAGGTCATACCCCATGTCACCGATGCGGTAAAGGCGGCCATCCGCTCGGCTGCGACCCCGGACCTGGATGTGCTCCTGGTGGAAATAGGCGGCACGGTGGGCGACATAGAGGGCCAGCCCTTTCTGGAAGCAATACGCCAGCTCAAAAACGATCTGGGCAAAACCCGCTGCCTTTACATCCACCTGACCTTGGTGCCCTACATCAAGACTTCCGGAGAGCCCAAATCCAAGCCTACCCAGCACAGCGTCAAGGAACTTCGATCCATAGGCATCCAGCCTGACATCATCCTTTGCCGCTCAGAAAAGCCCCTGACCCAGGATTTAAAACGTAAAATCGCCCTGTTCTGCGACGTGCCCCTGGACGCCGTCTTTTCAGCGGTGGATGTGGGCAACATATACGAAGTTCCCCTGGAATACCACCGGGAAGGCATTGATGGCAAGGTGGCCCGCCTCCTGCGCCTTAAAGGCGAGCCGGACGTGACCCCTTGGCGCAAGCTCAATGAGAGCCTGAACAACCCCCGTCACGAGGTTCTCATAGGACTGGTGGGCAAATACGGGGCCCTGGAGGAATCTTACAAGAGCCTCCACGAAGCCTTGACCCACGGCGGGCTGGATAGCCAGTGCCGGACGGTGATCAGGCACCTCAACGCCGAAGAACTCAAGCCTCGAAACATTGAGCGGCACCTGGGGGATTTGGACGGCATCCTCATCCCCGGCGGCTTTGGGGATCGGGGCGTGGAGGGCATGATCCTGGCTGCCCGCTTCGCCCGGGAAAACAAGCGCCCTTTTTTTGGCATCGGCCTGGGCATGCAATGTCTGGTCGTTGAATTCGCCCGGAACGTGGCGGGCCTGACGGAAGCCGCCAGTGAGGAATGCTCTCCCCAGGCCGGCGACAAGGTCATCCATTTGATGACCGACTGGTACAGCCATCGGGACGGACGCCAGGAAACCCGCGCCCCCCAGAGCTATATGGGCGGCGCCATGCGCCTGGGGGCCTATCCCTGCCGGTTGGTGAGCGGCACCCTGGCCAACAGGGCCTACCGGGAAGCTGAAATCCAGGAAAGGCACCGTCACCGCTTTGAATTCAACAACGCTTATATGGAGCTTCTGAGCCGTAAAGGGTTGAAATTCTGCGGCTTGTCTCCTGACAAAATCCTGGTGGAGATGGTGGAACTGCCCGAACAGCCCTGGTTCTTGGGTTGCCAGTTTCACCCGGAGTTCAAGTCCACGCCCATGAAACCCCACCCCCTATTCCGCGACTTCATAAAAGCGGCCCTGGCTTTTCGCCAAGCCAAGGGGGCCAGGTTTTAGTTTAAATTTCAAATGCTAAAAAGAGGCTGAAACTATGTGGGATTACACGGAAAAAGTAAAAGATCACTTTGAAAATCCCCGCAATGTGGGCGTAGTGGACCGCATTGACGGCGACGGTCAGGTGGGCTCCTTGTCCTGCGGCGACGCTCTGAGGCTGACCCTTCAGGTGGACCGGGCCGAGGACCGCATTGAAGAGGCCCGCTTTCAGACCTTCGGCTGCGCCAGCGCCATCGCCTCGTCTTCGGCACTGACTGAAATGATCAAGGGAAAGACCTTGGACGAGGCCCTTAAGATTTCCAACCAGGATATTGCCGACTACCTCGGCGGGCTGCCCCGGGAGAAAATGCACTGCTCGGTCCTGGGCCGGGAGGCCCTTGAAGCGGCCGTGGCCAATTACCGTGGGGTCCCCCGCCCCACGGCGGACAGTCCCATAGTCTGTGAATGCTTCGGAGTCACGGAACGGGAAATAGAGCGGGTGGCCCGGGAAAATCGACTGACCACGGTTGAAGACGTCACCGCCTACACCAAGGCCGGGGGCGGCTGTGGCCGCTGTGTTGCGGAAATAGAAAAAATCCTGGCCCGTATTACGGACCAGGGCACCGAGGCCGCCTCCAAGTCGGCCTCGGGCACGGCCGGGTCAGCCCGCAAGCTGACCTTTATCCAGAAGGCCAAGCTCATTGAAGAGGCCATACGCCAGGAGATCGCCCCGGCCTTGATGAACGATGGGGGCGACATTGAACTGGTGGACATAGTCGGCGATGAGGTTCAGGTGACCCTCAAGGGCGCCTGCGCCGTCTGCCCTTCATCCAAACGCACCTTGGCCGACTTCGTCACCGGAAAACTGCGGGAATTGGTTTCAGAAAACATCACCGTCAAGGAAGTCAGGCCATGAGCGAACTGATTTATTTCGACAACAACGCCACAACCAAGACAGACCCGGCAGTGGTCGAGGCCATGCTGCCCTTCTTCACCCAGCTATACGGCAACCCCTCCAGCATGTATCCCTTCGCCGGCGAGGCGGCCAGAGCCATCCGCCTGGCCCGGGAAAAAACGGCCGCCCTCTTGGGTTGCGACCCGCGGGAAATCATTTTCACCTCCTGCGGCACGGAGAGCAACAACACCGCCATCTGGTCGGCCCTGCGCACCCAACCAGACCGCCGTCGCCTGGTCACCAGCCGGGTGGAACACCAGGCCATACTCAGCAATTTACCTCTGTTGAGGAAACAGGGCTACCAAATCATCGAGGTGGGGGTTGACGAACACGGGCGGCTTCTGTGGGATCAGTTCCTGGAAGCCCTGACCCCGGATACGGCCCTGGTCACCTGCCTTTGGGCCAACAACGAAACCGGGGTGGTCTTCCCGGTGACTGAAATGGCCGAAGCCTGCGCCGAACGCGACATTCCCTTCCACACCGACGCCGTCCAGGCCGCCGGTAAAATACCCCTTAACCTGGCCGACGCCAAGATAGACCTTCTGTCCATCTCCGGCCACAAGATGCACGCTCCAAAGGGCGTCGGCGCGCTCTATGTGCGCCGCGGCCTGAAATTTTCACCCTTCATCATCGGCGGCCATCAGGAAAACGGCCGCCGGGGCGGTACGGAAAACGTGCCCTATATCGTCGGCCTCGGCCGGGCCGCGGAACTGGCCCTGGCCAACCTGGCCGATGAGAGCACCCGGGTGCGGACTTTAAGGGACAGGCTTGAACATGGCCTGACCTCGGCCGTCACCCACACCCGCGTAAACGGTGGAGGAGCTGACCGGGCGCCCAACACCACCAACATCAGCTTTGAATATGTGGAAGGCGAGGCCATTCTCTTGCATCTGGCCGCGCGCGGCCTCTGCGCCTCCTCGGGCTCTGCCTGCACTTCCGGCTCACTGGAGCCCTCCCATGTGCTGCGGGCCATGGGTGTGCCTTTCACCGCCGCCCACGGTTCCATCCGCCTGTCCCTGTCGGTGCACAACACCGAAACCGAGGTGGACAAGGCCCTGGAAATTTTCCCGCCCATCATTGCCAAACTCAGGGCCCTGTCCCCCTTTTGGCGGGACGACGGACCGAATACCGGCGGACCCCTGACCTGTGAAACCGGGGCCTGTCAGGTCTGCGATGCCTGAAGCATCGGCGACCGGCCATCAAGAAATATTATTAAAAAAACTCATCCCGGAGGTTTAAGCCTTGGAAGAAGGCAGTTCACCCCACAGTAGTTTCTTAGGCCGCTTATGGCGGCTGTTGAAAAAAAATTCTCCAGCCTCCTTCGAGGCGGAAATAAACGTTCTTCTGGATCAAGGCGAGGAAAGCGGGGCCATAGGGCAGAGCGCCAGCGAGATGATCCAGAGCATAGTTGATTTCAACGATACCGTGGCCCGCCAGATAATGACCCCCCGCATAGATGTGGTGGGCCTGGAAAAAAATCGCTCCTTGGGCGAGGCCATAAAAACCGTCCTGGACCAGGGTTATTCGCGCCTGCCGGTTTTTGACGGCGACCTTGACCACATTGTGGGCTTCTTCGTCGGCAAGGATCTTTTACAGTTCTGGGGTCAGGATCTCGCCCTCCCCTTGCCCGGAAGCATCGTCCGTCCCATCGCCCTGGTGCCGGGCAACAAGAAAATAGGCGATCTGCTTTCGGAATTCCGCTATAAAAAAAGCCATATGGCCGTGGTTCTGGACGAATACGGCGGCACGGCCGGCTTGGTGACCATGGAGGATATCATTGAAGAGATAGTCGGGGATATCCACGATGAGTATGATGAGGAAGAAGCCCCCATTGTGGACCTGGCCCCTGGCGTGACCCTGGCCGCCGGACAAGCCAGCATCAATGACCTCAGCGAACACCTAGGTGTGGACCTGCCCGATGGAGACTATGACACCCTGGGGGGCTTTCTCACCAACCAGGTGGGACGGGTGCCCCAGGTCAAGGAGGAAATCAAGTGGGAGGCCCTCTTGTTCAGCATCACCGCCGCCGATGACCGCAAGGTGGAGCGGGTGGAGATCCGCCGCGCCCCGCCCGCGGCCGGCTCCGATGCGTAAGGGAAACTCCTGCTTGTCTATCGACGGCTTGAGGAAAAATGATCGTCAAGATCTTCCTGATAAATACTTTCATTGACGACTTGTTTTCCGGCGGCCAGGCCATGGTGGTCATTCTGCGCCGCCTGGGGCAGACCCATGCGCTTCAAGCCCTGGCCCGTGAACTCAAGGCGCCGGTGACCGCCTGCGTCTTGCCTTACAAGGAAGGTTTTGCGGTTCGATATTTTTCAAAGGCCGGGGAACTGGATTCGGGGGGCTATGCGGCCCTGGCCACGGCCAAGGCCCTCTATTATGTCGGCCTGGCCCCTCCAGATCAGCCCATACGCCTGTCGGGAGTGAAAGGCCCGGTCCAGGTCAGGCCGCCGTCCGGGTTGGACAGTGGGTTGAGCCTGATTCTGCCGCCGGCCCCGGCCCAATGGCCGTCGCCGGACTGGGCTCAAGGCCTTTCAGAAAGTCTGGGTCAGGCCGCGGTTCTAGGTTTCCTGGACGGGGGGTCGCACCGATTGATCTGCCTGGATAAGAAGCCGGAGGAAATTCTTCCGGCCGCCATTACGGCCCTGGCGATCCCGAATCAACTGATTATAAGTTGGCCCCAGGGCGAAGACGGCTATGGGCTGCGCGGTTTCGGACCGGCTGGAGAGGAGGCGGAATTGCCGGTGAACCTGGATTTTCACGCGGCTCTGGGCTCATTTTGGAGCGGGCGGCTGGGGCGGAACCGGCTGAGAGTTCACCACCTGGCCCTCCGTCCCGCCCTTATGCGGGTAGAGGTGACGGCTGAGGCGGTGGAATTGTCCGGGAGGCTGCAAATAATTTTTAAAGCCGTCCCGGCCTTTAGTGAACCAGAGCATCAAGCAATCTGACTAGAAATTTTTTCACATTCGTTCCGTTGCCGAAAGAATAAAAAGCTCCAAGGCGGCTATCATATCCCCGGTCCGGTAAATGGTCGGCAGGCCTTCAAATTCCAGAACCTTATTTGCCCACCCCGTGAAGACGGCATTGATTATAAAAGTGCCCGCCCAAAAGGTGCCAAAGGGTTTAACCCACCCCTTGGCCACGCAGTCATCGAATTTTTCCTTGATATAATTTATGCTGTGGTTAAGCATATTGTATTTGACTTTCGCAGACAGGGGGGAATATAGTTCCCCAAGATTGATCAGGGTAAAACCGTAGGCGCCAAAGTGATTGCTCATTCTTTTGGGTTCATAAAAAAGCGTCGCCACGACCTCCTCGAAGCTCCCGGCCTGGCTTATAGCCCGCTCCAGCCTTTCGATATAGAGGAAATACAGTTTCATTAGATAGTCATAGGCCGCCTCCAATAGGGATTCCTTGCTCGCGAAATGGTTGTAGAGAGCGGAGGGCTTGACGTCGTTGACCCGGGCTATGTCCCGGATGGAGACGGCGGAATAGCCCCTTTTGGCAAACAAAATGGTGGCGGAAATCAGAATGCACTCTTTGGTCGAGCAGCCACCCTCCATGAGCGGCAATTGAAACTGGTGACCGAGAATATCGTGAACAAGAGAATTGGAGTCGGGCAAAGTTCGGTTCAAAACCGCCCGGAGGCGGTTCCGCCATTCGGCGGAAACTTTTTCCTGAACATGACTCACGTCTTGTCCTGATCCGGACTGAGGTTCTTCTGTGGTCATCAACGGTCTCCTTCAATGATATAATCTCCTATTTTTTAAACTTTTTCAACATTCTTTAAATCATATTATTTGGAGTATAAAGTATTTATATTAAGCAGCCTTTGCATAACGTACATATTTTCCCTCAAAATACCGTTTGACCTTTGCCGGTCGTTTCTGTTTGCGACGCATAAAACTGCGTGTTTTATTCATCAGCTCTTTCTTGGTTGAGGGGCACCGCTCCCGAATAGCGTTTCGTTTCAAATCCTGATTCAGCAACTCATCCGGATTCAATTCAGGGCTGTAGGCTGGCAGGAAAAATGTTCTGATTCGGTCTTGACGCTCAGCCACCCATTCCCGCACTATCTTTGAAGTATGGACGGGATGCCTATCCATGATCAAAAAAACTTGAGAGTATTCACCTAAAGATAGGCAAATGGCGTTGCATAAGGCAAACCATAGATAGGGGTTTCATCAGTCATCACCCCTTTCCTCGTTCTTAAAGTATCTCATAAAATCTAATATAATATCACCTATTTAAGTGGCATCAAAGACATTTCACGCCATCTCCCCCCCCATTGCATGTAATCAAAATTCGTAGTATTGTAGTGGTCAGTAAACGCACGGCCCTAGCCGGCTGGAAAGGAGCCTTGACCATGACCACTTGGATAAATGCCGGAAGGAATCTCCGCTATCGGGAACACGAGAGCCGCAAGCACGGCCAGCGGCCTGACCGCTTCTGGTGCCTCCATTACTCACAGAACAACCGTTGCCATACCGAGGGTGTCGGCTGGTGGAGCCAGGGAGTCACCCAAGCCTACTGCCGGGAAGTTCTGGCCCAACTGCAAAAGAACTGGCGCACCGGAGCCGGGCCGCAGACCTTGAAGGAACTACGCGAGGCCGGCCAAGCCAAAGAGGCGGACAGGATTACAGCCGAGATTGAGGGACGGAAAAAGGGGCTGACCCTGGGCCAGTTCTGGGAGGAAACCGTTCTGCCCCAAATCCAACTGACCTACA
>Ga0099364_10008773_pt1 | contig 14164 bp, 10 predicted proteins | sample TergutTh196P3_FD_73070 | JGI IMG/M metagenome (GOLD analysis project Ga0099364, IMG submission 73070) | Microcerotermes parvus P3 segment gut microbial communities from Pointe-Noire, Republic of the Congo - Th196 P3 | ecosystem: Host-associated > Arthropoda: Insects > Digestive system > Gut ... | reverse complement strand
GGCATTCTCGCGGTAGGTATTACCGCTTTTGACAATTTTAAGGGCCCGCGTCAGGCATAATGCGACACAACGATGACAATTAACGCATTTGGCATCGTCAGAAATCATTTTATCCGAGTCCGCTAAATATTCATGAACACCGTTTGCACACTGTTTTTCACAAACCCGGCAGTTGATGCACCGGTCGTTATTTCTTGCTACCTCATACTCAGGATATATATAATTTACCGGCATTGATTTCCTCCGTTAAGACGAATTACAACAGGACGGCCGCCGGCAGGGGCGTACACGCACTCAAGTTCCGGCTCGATAATACGAATAGCCGCTTCCTCGCTGGCGATATATACCTTATCGCCTTTTTCCGCTATGACCATGCTGCGAAGCTTCAACCGGTCATTCAGGGCCATAAGTCCGCCTTCAAAACCAACGATGATAGAAAAAGGTCCGGTAACAAGCTGTGAAGCAAAAAGGGTGCGCAATGTTTCATGGTAAGCGCGTTCTTTTGAATCCATTCGGGCGATGGTTTCCCAAAACGGTGCGGCAACAACAGCAGCGATCTCTTCCATTGAGAGCCCTTTTTTTCGGTTTAAATAATCAACAATATAGGCAATAACCTCCGTATCGGTCTGCAGGGAGCAGATATAACCGTACTGTTCTATTGCCCGCCTGTTTGCATCATACGAGGATATTTCACCGTTATGCACCACCGAATAATCCAGGAGGGCAAAAGGGTGCGCCCCGCCCCACCATCCCGGTGTATTGGTAGGGTAGCGCCCGTGTGCAGTAAAGGCATAACCTTCGTAATCCTCCAGCTTATAAAAACGCCCCACATCTTCCGGATACCCTACTGCCTTAAATACACCCATGTTTTTACCGCTGGAAAATATATAGGATCCTGCAATAAAGGTATTGACGCGAAATACACACTTTGCGGTAAACTCCCTTTCATCAAGTCCGCTGGAGGCAAGCTTTGTCGGCAGAGGAGTGACAAAGTAGCGCCAGATCAACGGCTCGTCAGTTATCGCAAGTATTTTACGCGTGGGGATTTTGGAAAGGTTGATGATGTCAAAATGCTCGTCCAAAAACTCCTCGCATTCTTTTTTTGAGGATGACGAGTCATAAAAAATATGCAGGGCGTAATAATCCTTATATTCAGGATAGATTCCATACGCAGCAAACCCGCCGCCCAGGCCATTACTGCGTTCATGCATTACGGCAATCGAGCGTATTATGGCATCACCGTTCATGCGTTTTCCGGACGTATCAATAACACCTGAGATAGCGCAGCCCGATGGTATTCTTACTTCGCCTTCTTTGTACATGGTTTTTCTCCAAAAAAAAGACGTCTACCCAGCACCTACCCAGCACCTAAGAAATTGAGGTGCTGGGTAGGTGCTGGGTAAACGCCTTTGTTTATTAGGTTCTATGTAGCATTTTTGGCTGATTTTGTAAAGTGGGTTTCAGGGAAAAAAGAAAATATTTGCTACCGGTGTGCTGTCTGCGGCGGCCTGCTGTATGTTCTGTTAATCAGATACTCACCTTCGTTTTCCATTTCAATGGCTTCGGCCGTACTGTACAGATCATTATAATGCCACCATTCGGAGGCTAACGGGGTTAATCCGGCGCCGCTGCAGTATTCCAACAGCAGTCTTGCTCCAAAGGTTGCCTTCTCACTAATCTCGGCATCCATCCATGCGGTAGTAGATCGGGCATGCACAGTGGAATCAAAAATAGCTGATGCCACGCTCAATTCATGCATGGGCGACTGCATGGGAAACTCCGTGTATTCGGTGATATGTATGTATGAATAAACGCCGGTTGTTCGTAATTCCCAGTCAGCAATTCTCCCAAGGCTAACATCAATCGCCGTTCCCCGCTGATGATTGTAAGGGGAAGCAGCTAAAAACCATCGTATATTAAATCCATCTGCGGTAATACCTGCATGGACCAGCGGATTGGTTTCTACCAAATATGAAAAATGTTCATGGAGCAAATTGTGAGCCTGGGCAGGCCTGAATGCCTCGTACATAACCAATGTATTACCGTCGGCAAGAGCGGCTTGTTGTGAGGCAAATACTTTAGGAGCCATATTGTATAATACCGGAGAAATAAATTCGTCCCTTCCCAGCCGGCCGTTAAAATCCCTCCCTGCGTACAACGCCCGTCCGGTAATATTGGGTATGGCAAATCCTGATGATCTGAACAGGGAAGCATAGGTGTTGGTATTGTTATAAACAATTGATGGAATAATATCGGGCAAATTGATAAGACAATAGTGATGCATTACCCATCCCCTGACGGCAGTAACTTCTATATGCCACCAATCATGCTCTTCCTGTAGAATCGTAAAACCCTGCCCCGCTCTTAATGTATACACCACCTGGGTATATTCATTTGCCGATTCATACACCGGAAGATCGACAGCGGCGTATCCGCTGGATCCTGCAACAGGCAGCTCAAAGGATCCGCCTTCGTTGATATAAAAGATACGCTCTGCCGGGCCGCCTGCATTATTATCTACCGGCCTTCGTCCCGGCTGGCAGCTTGTTATACCAACAATAAATAAAGTAAAAAAAACAAACAGACGAACTTTTATCATAACAGCCTGCCGATAACCTCTGCCAGGGGAGTAAATGTATACAATACATACAGAAGGATCAAATGTGCCGGATAAAACACATAGAAAAACCACGCCGTAAATGGTGACTTTTTACCAGGCTTGCCGCTGAACAATGCCAGCAATGGAACAGCAAGAAAAATACCCAGTTGAAACCACTGAGGATAGATCTCGTCAAAAAAACCATATCTCCTTAATTGCCATAATAAATGAACAACCCCTATAATGGTGAAAGCTGCAACTTGGCGCTTGAAATTTCCATGAAACACACCAAATCCTAGTATCCACAATACGGCAATGAAATTCCAATTGGCCCTGTACGACAGGGCGCAGCAGACCACTATGATAACCAGTTTTAGTATGATGTGGACCTTAGGGCTTTTATAGGCAGTTAAAGCCAGTAAACCAAGAACAAGGGGCCAGATTATACTTGTCGCCTGAAAAAATGAATAACCAAAACTCAAATTATAGGGGAGATGTGATATGACGGCCAAAATAAGCAGCCGGATAATGTATTTTTTAAGATTTGAGGTATAATAAAAGCCCTGAGCGATAAAAAAACAAAACACAGGGGCCGCTGTCCTGCCAAGAAGCCTAAAAATAAGGTTAAGCAGCATGTTGTGCGGAAAAAAGACCGATACAAAATGGTCAAAAAACATGGCTGCTGCGGCAATTACTTTGAGTTCATGAGCGGTGAGCAGCTTGTGATTTTTCATTGATTCAATAGCATTCATAATATGCATTCTACCCATAATATGGTATATTGAGCAATATCCTATGAATGTAAGATTTTATAGAATTCTGGGAATTTTTATTCTTGTTCTCCTGGTCATTGCTGTAGCGGGTATTTTATACACAGCCGCATTATTCAGGGAAGTACAGAATACCCATGATACATTGGGGGAGTACGAATTACCGGAACTTGAGCATGAAACGATGGATACACGCAGATCTTTGAATTCTGCATATTTTCATGCCGTAGATTTCCTTGTTACACAGATGACAAGAAACGAGATGATACGCGAACTTAACACCATCCTTGCCGGTACCCTGCTTGCAGCATTTAAGGACAGACAGGCGTTTGTTATCCGGCATGAGGCAGGTATTCACTGGGAAAAAAACGGAAGAACCTGGTTCAGTTTCAGCCCTTCTGAAACACAGGATTTTATTGTACACAGCCGCCTGGGCCGCTGGTATTCTTTTACAACTGCAGACCCCGGTCTTCTGACGTTTCTTGAGGAAGAAAGTACGGCGCTTACCGAACACTTTGTTATCCTCGATCGGCTTCCTGCACTCTTTCGCGCCCTGCTCCGGGAACAGGCCTTAACGGCAGAACTCAGATCCCGCAATCTCATTGTAACAGCGCTTGAAGAAACACAACATTACATTTCGGCACACATCCAATTGCCAAGGGGGAGAGGCGCATCAGCTCTACACCTGTCCCTGGACAAGAGAGACGGTATATTTCGTATCGGGAATGATCAATTTACCGACATAGATTCATTTTACAGCAGCCTGTTATCAGCAGTACAGGAAATGGATCTGCGCAGTCTTGACGATTTCCACATCGAACAAGGTAAAAGAGAAATTGAAGAACTTTTTAATGACTCAGGTTTTATAGCTTACCTGGAAACAATGAACCTTGTGCTGTCCCGGGAACCCCGCGAAATTGAAGATTTTATTTTATATGATTTACTGGCTTTGGACAGCAGGATTGGATCAATCGGAGTACATATAAAGGCAGGCGGGGTGTACCTTCTTGATGAAGAATATATTTCCCTTGGCGCAATACAAACCTTTGGAATAAGAAGCAGGGACTTATCTGCCGGTACAGAATTTGATTTTGAAACACTGCCTGACGGCCAGTACGAAAGAGGCAATATCCATACTGTTTTAATTGCAGGCGCCAATGAGCGGATGACAGACACACTTATTCTGGCAATAATCAACGAAGATACACAGGATATTGATCTGATCAGCCTTCCGCGCGATCTTTTTTTCGGAAATATAAAAATCAACGATATTTATTCTTATCACGGCCCCCGGCGGCTTGTGACTGAAATGGAAAAAATGACAGGTTTCGCCATTGATAATTATATTATTATCGATATGTTTGCCTTTATCGATGTTATTAATATATTAGGCGGTATTGAAATTACACTTAATGTTCCCCTCGTTGATCCCACTTACCGTGTACGTGATAATGGACAATGGTCTACCCTTTTCTACCCAGCAGGAAGGCACCACCTAAACGGTATAGAAGCTCTTCGTATCGCACGATCACGGCATTTTATCTCGGATTTCGGAAGGTCCCGGCACCAGCAGCTCATCCTTAGGGGTATTATTGAAAAAATTACTAGCATGGGAGCCTCTGATATAGGGAAAGCCCACGAACTTGCCCTGGTTTTTTTACGATACGTGGAGACAGATTATACTCCCGGCGATGTAATTCGTAATACAATAAGGTTTCGCTCCGCAAGAGTGCGTAATCAGGCTGTATTTGATACGGGAAATATTTTATACTCCACCTACGCTAATTTATGGCGGTTGAATCTCAGGATGGATGAGGTTGATGAAGATTTTTACTTGGGTCAGTATATACTTCTGCCATTTAACAATAACTGGTCTTTGATTCACCGTTTTATTCGTTCTGTTATAGAAGATCCGGTTGCACCTTCACGTATACCTGAAAATTTAATTACAGCAGATAATGATTTACTCCAGTAGAAATTCTACCAATAATCTGGTAGTAATTTCCAGTTCACCCATCGGCACAATTGTTGATGATGCATCTCTGCCGCTGGCTAAAGTCTGAAAATCCATGCTCGTATTCATAAACCTGTTGTTCAGCGGTGTTATATGGCGGTTTGTGTCTTCCGATATATTTAACACCCTGATAATTGTAAGGTTTGATAATCGGGCATATTGATTGGCTTTTTCAACGGCATTGTTAAAAGCCAGCTCGCGGGATCTGGTAAAATATTCGGTATTGTCTTTTACATTGAAGATCATTTGATTTAATTCAATCCCGTTAATCAGAATAAGACTGTCTATGATTTCTGAAACCCTTACACTGTCATCATGAACATTATCAACAGAAAACGAAATGCTTTGTTCGGCTCTTTGTCCAATCAAAATACGCCTGGTAATAAATTCATATTCCGATCTAAAAGACAAAGAAGTGGTCACTATATTGCTGTCTTCAATACCGGCATCGCTTAATACAGACAATACCTGCCTTACCATTCTGCTTACTTCATCCTGGGCCATTTGTGTAGTTCCGGCCACATTACTCAAAGTAATCATCATTTGAATTTGATCCGGCTGGGCCATAACCGTACCCGTACCAAACACAGAAATGGTACTTTGATTATGCTGATTGGTTTTATTGCACCCAAGCATGAATAATACGGTTATCACCAGGAAAAAAAAGAAAAATTTTGATCTCATAAAAATCTCCGTTCGTTGTATAATGATGGATCACCAATACCATACAAGCATAATATTGTCAATATCCAATAATGGGTTTATCCATCATGTAAAACACTCATTTCCATAAGTTCTGTAGTACTTTCGTTATAACCTGACTGAAGGCTGTTGATAAGGGCATTTGCCGTGTCAACACTGGTCATACAGGAAATCCCCAGCATACATGCTTTTCGGCGGATTTTTACATCGTCACGCGCCGGATCACGTCCCTTTTCAGAAGTCGAAATTACATATGAAATTTTACCGCTTTGCAGCAGTGTGGCTGTATTATGAACAGGACATTCACGGATTTTTTCTACTGTATGAACAGATATACCATTTCTTTCCAGTAACGCTGCTGTTCCGCGTGTGGCATATAATAAAAAACCAAGCTTGTGAAAACGCTGTGCTATCGGAACAATTTCACTTTTATCTTTATCTGTTACGGTAATCAGTACGCCTCCCCTGGTATTTATGGTATATCCGGCAGCTAAAAGGCCTTTATACAAGGCTTCGGATAAATCACGGCCAATTCCCAAAACTTCGCCGGTGGACTTCATCTCAGGACCAAGGTGCGTATCAAGCCCGGCCAGTTTTTCAAAGGAAAAAACCGGGACTTTTACCGATACAAAATCCATATCCATAGCAATTCCGTTTACCGGTAATTTTTCACCCAGAGAAGTGCGGACTGCAAGTTCACACATGGATACCCCGGTAATCTTGCTCAGATACGGAACTGTGCGGGATGCCCGTGGATTAACCTCAATAACATAAGGCTCTCCTTCATAAATCACAAACTGTATATTAACCAGCCCACGCACGGATAAAGCTTTACAGATTTTTTCAGTAATGATTAAAACACGGTCTTTCATGTTTTCATCCAAAGAAACCGGCGGATATACAGCAATGCTGTCGCCCGAATGAATGCCGGTTCTTTCCACCTGTTCCATTATCCCCGGAATAAATACCGTATTGCCATCGCAGATCGCATCAACTTCGATTTCACAGCCATGGAGGTATTTATCGATCAGCACCGGACGATCCTGTTTGACACGAAGAATGATGTGCATGTATTCACGAATATCATCCGGTGACCAGGCGATAATCATATTTTGACCACCCAGAACATAGGAAGGACGCATAAGAACGGGAAAACCCAGCTTCTCTGCGGCAGAGAGCGCCTCGCCTTCTGTCATTACGGTAAAGCCTTCAGCCCTTTTTATATGCAGTTCTCCCAGCAGTGCATCAAAGCGTTTCCTGTCTTCACATATATCAATACTGTCTGCACTTGTGCCTAGGATGTTAACGCCCCGCTGTGAGAGTTCCTTTGCAAGTTTAATCGCTGTTCCGCCTCCGAAGGAAACCATAACACCTATAGGCTTTTCTATTTCGATGATACGCATTACATCATCAATGCAAATCGGTTCAAAATACAGCCGGTCGGCAGTATCAAAATCAGTAGAAACAGTTTCGGGATTATTATTGATAACAATTGTTTCGTATCCCATCTTTCTCAGGGTCCAGACACAATGTACACAGGCATAATCAAATTCAATTCCCTGACCGATGCGGATGGGTCCGCTTCCAAGAACGACAACTCTGTCCTTTGTGCTCTTTTCAATAAACGGCAGAGCTTCATTTTCCAGGGCATTTTTAATTGAATAAAAATAAGGCGTCTCGGCTTCAAATTCACCGCCGCAGGTATCCACCATTTTGTATTTCAGAGCATCGAACCTCTCGTCTGCAGGCAGGGAGCAAGCATTAGCGATATTTTTTATTCCATGTAAAAACCAGCGGTCTATTTTTGTTGCTGCATGAATTTCGTCTGCCGTAATCCCGCGGCACATAGCCTCATACAGTACAAAAAGCCGCTCATCGGTAACAGCGCTCATCATTACACGAATTTCATCATCGGTTTTATTTTTAAGCCTGGGCAGATTCAGATCGCAGAGGCCTATTTCCGCCCCGCGCACCGCTTTTAGCAGTGCTTCCTCAAAGGTGTCGGCAATCGCCATCACTTCACCGGTGGCTTTCATTTGCGTTCCCAGGCGGTTTTCGGCATAGACAAATTTATCAAAGGGCCACTTGGGAAGCTTAACGGCCACATAATCAAGCGCCGGTTCGAAAGCGGCATAGGTCGTACCGGTAACCGCATTGTGAATTTCATCGAGGGTAAACCCAATGGCAATTTTTGTCGCTACTTTTGCAATCGGATACCCTGTCGCCTTTGATGCAAGGGCGCTTGACCTTGATACTCTTGGATTAACCTCAATAACTGCATATTCAAAACTGTGCGGGTTAAGCGCAAGCTGACAATTACAGCCACCCTCAACTCCCAGAGCTTCGATGATATGCAACGAAGCAGAGCGCAGCATCTGGTATTCGCGATCGGCCAGAGTAACAGCAGGAGCGATAACGATGCTGTCGCCGGTATGAACGCCCACTGGGTCAAAGTTTTCCATCGAACAAACAATGATTGCATTACCTGCCCGGTCGCGCATTACTTCAAATTCAATTTCCTTCCATCCGGTAATCGATCGCTCAACCAAAATCTGCCCGATGGGTGACACCGCAATCCCATTAGCTGCAACTTCGCACAGTTCGCTTTTGTCGCAGGCAAAACCGCCTCCCGAACCGCCCAGAGTAAAGGCAGGGCGGATAATTAAGGGATACCCGTTGTCTGCGGCAAACGAAAGCGCTGCATCAACATCTTCGGCAACTATCGACGGGATAACAGGTTCACCGATTTGCATCATGGTTTCTTTAAAGAGTTTTCTGTCCTCAGCCTTGTCAATCGTGTCCACAGATGAGCCAAGCAGACGCACACCATATTGCGCCAGAGTGCCGTCTTTGCTCAATTGCATAGATAGTGTCAGAGCGGTCTGTCCGCCAAGCCCCGACAGAATACTATCGGGACGTTCTTTGGCTATAATTCGTTTAACAGTTTCCGGCCTCAGCGGCTCAATGTAAATTTTATCAGCAATATTTTTATCGGTCATTATCGTTGCCGGATTGGAATTAACCAAGACAATTTCTATCCCGTTTTCCTTTAAAACACGGCAGGCCTGTGTTCCGGCATAATCAAATTCAGCTGCCTGCCCGATAACAATGGGCCCGGAACCAATCACCAAAACCTTTTTAATACTCTTATCCGCCGGCATGCCTGTCTACCCTTTCCAAAAAACGGTCAAATAAAAATGAAGTATCCAGCGGTCCGCCCTGCGCCTCCGGATGAAACTGAACCGAAAATGAAATACCGTAATCCAGCCCCTCATTCGTACCATCGTTAACATTAACAAACAAGCTTGCGCGTGCATCAGCATCAACAGCATACCCATGGTTTTGACTGGTGATAAAAACGCGCCCCGTAACCATATCTTTCACCGCTTGATTGGCCCCCCTGTGTCCAAACTTCATCTTGTGCGTTTTAAACCCTCTGGCAAGGGCAAGCAGCTGATGTCCCAGACAAATCCCCAGAATCGGCACTCCGCTTGCATCCAGAGTACGGATTGTTTCTATAATCCCGGCATTTGCCGGATCTGCCGGATCCCCCGGCCCGTTTGAAAGAACAACACCGCCAGGTTTTACCTGTAAAATCTCATCAGCACCGGATGCGCAACCAAAACGTATAACCGTACAGTTCCGCCGTAAAAGCGCATCCACAATTCCTCCCTTCACACCGAAGTCAAGAAGCGCTATGCGGGGAGTTTGCCCAGCACCATATTTTGGAGTTGGGCAAGTGAGCGAGCTAACTTGGTCCCTGATCCCTGTTCCCGATACCTGCTTCACAGGATTAATCACTTTATACGCGGCGGCCTGTGCGCGGTCTTCCTCCGTTGGTTCAGTGTAGGTAATTTTCCCGTTCATCACACCATTGCTTCTGATAATTTTAGTGAGCATCCGTGTATCAATTCCACAGAGCCCGGCAATACCGTGTTTTTTCAGGAGTGTATCCAGGCTTTCCACACTGCGAAAATTGGATGGCAGCTGACAGGGGTATTTAACAATATATGCCGACAGTGCAAATATCTCTGATTCAAAATCTTCGGGGATGACACCATAATTGCCGATGAGCGGAAATGTCTGCAGGACAATCTGTCCGTAATACGAAGGGTCTGTCAGAGTTTCCAGATATCCGGTCATTGCGGTTGTAAAAACAATTTCACCGATTGTTGTAACCTGTGCCCCAAAAGATTGCCCCTTGAAGATAATGCCGTTTTCTAAAATTAAATAGGCAGTTTTCACCGGCTTTTTTCCTTTAAAGCATTAAGCAGCACTCTTTTAACTGATGAAGGATCTCCTTTGCCTTCCAGGTTTTTCATTGCTTTCCCCATTAAAAATGCAAACACTTTTTCATTGCCTGCAATATAACTCTCTGCGGCGGTATTGTTATCTGCAATGACATTTGTAACAGCGGCAATTATAGCATCATTATCATTTACAGCCAGCAACCCCTTCTGTGCAATATATGCCTGCGGATCGATATTGTTTGTAAATATTTCTGCAATAATTTCTTTATATACACCTCTGTTGATTTTACCGCTGACTATCAGGGAAATGACAAAGGCAAGTTTCTCTGTGTCAATAGTCAGTTTTTCCATGTCGGCATTTGAATGGTTAATCATCCGCATTAAATGGCCGGTTATAAGATGTGCCGCTTCAACCGGTTTTGAACATTTTTGCGCAATGTCCTCAAACAGTCTTGCCAGATTTCTGCTTGCACAGATAATTTCGGCCAGGTGCGCTGAAATACCATACTGGTTTATAAAGCGTTCACGTTTTTCGACTGCAAGTTCGGGGATACTTTGGCGGATGGCATTCAGCCATTCATCGGTTAATGCCAGAGGCGGTAAATCCGGTTCCGGAAAATACCGGTAATCCTGGGTATCTTCTTTTGAACGCATGGGATATGATGCATTGGCATCCTCGTCCCACCGGCGGGTTTCCTGCACAACTTTACCGCCTTTCTTAATAATTGCCTCCTGCCGTTCCCTTTCATATTCAATCGCGTGTGTTATGGCTTTAAGCGAATTTAAATTTTTAGTTTCGGTTCTTGTTCCGATCCCCCCTCCCGGCTCCCTTACCGACAAATTAATGTCGGCGCGCAGGGATCCTTCCTGCATTTTACAGTCACTGATTTCCAGATACAGCATTGTTTCCCGCAGTCTTTCTATAAACGCTGTAACTTCCTGTGCGCTTCCAAAATCGGGATTGGTAACAATTTCCAGCAGCGGCACACCGGCACGGTTATAATCAATATAAGTGCTTTTTCCGCCGGATGCATGAATGAGCTTGCCCGCATCTTCTTCCATGTGAATTTCCCGAATGCCGATACTCTTTTTACTGCCGTTGATATCTATATCCAGCTTTCCGCCGGTACAAACAGGAAAATATAATTGTGAAATTTGATATGCCTTGGGCAGGTCGGGATAAAAATAATTTTTACGGTCGAATTGGCAGTTTGCATTAATGGTACAGCCCAGCACCAGCCCCAGCTTTACCGCGTATTCCACAACCGCTTCGTTAAGCCTGGGCAGTGATCCGGGCTGGCCGGAGCATACCGGACATACTTTACTGTTTGTTTCACCGCCGAATGCGGTGGAACATGAGCAAAATATTTTAGATCGTGTATTTAATTCTGCATGAACTTCAATGCCAATAACCATTTCCAGGATCATGAAGCGCTCCCCGGACGGCGGGTATGCCAATCGGTGATGTTCTGATATTCCCCGGCGGCATGGATGAGCTTTGCTTCGGAAAATGCCCTGCCGGTCAGCTGCAGGCCGACAGGCAGACCCTGTTCATTAAAACCGCAGGGAATGGAAACGGCAGGGATCCCTGCAAGGTTTGCAGACACTGTGTATATGTCGCCCATGTACATTTTCACCGGGTCATCGATGTTTTCGCCGATCCTGTATGCAGCAGTAGGCGCAACCGGAGACAGAATCATATCAAACTGCTTAAATAAATTTTCGTACACCGATTGTATCAGCCTGCGCGCATCAGTTGCTTTCTGATAGTATGCGTCATAATAACCTGATGATAATACAAACGAACCCAGCATAATCCTGCGTTTAACTTCCATGCCAAAACCTTCGTTTCTGGATATACGGTAAACATCTTTTAAAGCCATTGCGTTTTGACTGCGGTAACCGTATTTCACACCGTCATAACGGGAAAGGTTTGAAGATGCTTCCGCTGCAGCGATAATATAATAAGCGGGAACCAGGTATTCGGTCAGAGGCATGGTAAATTCGCAGACCTGTGCACCTGCATCTTTAAATACATTTACCGCTGCTAAAACAGATTTTTTTACGCCCTCATCTATACCCTTCTCAAAATAATTTACAGGCAAACCGATTTTTATTCCATTAAGATTATTTGCATACTTTTCTGTAAACGCAAAAGGTTTCTGCATAATACAAGTTGCATCTCTGCCATCCTGCCCGGAAATTATTTCCAGAAGAACGGCGCATTCTTCGATAGTCCGGCCCACAGGACCTATCTGATCCAGCGAAGATGCGTATGCTACCAGGCCATAGCGCGACACCGAGCCGTATGTCGGCTTGATGCCGCTGACCCCGCAAAAGGCGCAGGGCTGGCGGATACTGCCGCCGTTGTCTGAACCCAGCGCTAAAGGAACTTCGTCTGCAGCTACTGCCGCCGCGCTGCCCCCGGAAGAGCCGCCGGCAACACGGCTGTTATCCCAGGGGTTTTTAACCGCACCGAACGCGCCTGTTTCGGATGAACCGCCCATTGCAAATTCATCCATATTAAGTTTTCCAATGACGATCAACCCTGCACTTTCCAGCTTTTCTATAACGCTTGCATTGTATATGGGATGGAACCCATCAAGCATTTTTGAGGCGCAGGTAGTCATTAACCCTTTGGTGGAAATATTGTCTTTTACCGCTATCGGAACACCTGCAAGTTTGGACAGTTCTTCGCCCGCATCGATTTTGTTCTGAATCACTGCAGCCCTGGAAAGTGCATGGTCTTCGTTAACACTTACAAAGGCATTTATTTTTCCATCAATTTTCCTGATTGCATCCAGGCAGGCAGACACTGCATCAACTGCCGTTAGTTTTTTTTCCTGTATTGCCCGGGCAAGTTCAAGAGAACTTAATGCGTGCATACTCACTCCACCACCTGGGGCACAACAAAGGTTTCGCCGTTAGCCTGCGGCGCATTTTTAAGAATTTCATCACGGGAAAACGAGGGTTTTACTTCATCTTTACGAAGATCTGCTGTACCATTGAGGGATATCTCCGGCATCGGCACACTGCCTGTATCAAGTTGTGACAGCAGCTCCATGCCGGCAATAATGTCCTCTAAATCAACACACATGCGCCCTCTTTCTTCATCAGAAAGGGTTATAAAAGATAAATTCTCCAGATATTTAATGAGCTTTTCGTCGATTATCATCAGCTTTCCTTAAAATACAAAAAAAGGCGTTTACCTTTCCCGGCACTAAAGTATTCAGTTGCCAGGCAGATAAACGCCGTTGTTTATTAAGTAGTATGTATCATTTTCAAATGGATGTGTCAAGTGGTTTATCCGAAAATGTTCATTTAAAATACCCTACCCCTGCCGAAAAGATATCCATAACCTTTTTTCCCGGCACATTTTTAAAAAGCCCGTCTGCGGCGCGTTCGACATGGCCCATCTTACCCAAAATTCTGCCGCAGGGAGAAAGCAGCCCTTCGATGGCGTACATCGATCCGTTGGGGTTATATGGCATTTGTACTGAGGGAATACCCTTATCATCAACATATTGAGTACATATTCTGCCTGTGTTTTTCAGGTCAGAAAGCATATCTTCACCGGCAATCAGCCGCCCTTCTCCGTGGGAAATGGCGGTCATGAAAACATCGCCAACCTTTACATTTGACAACCAGGGAGAATCGACTGAAGCAACCCTGACAGGACACAGCGCCGATACATGGCGGCCTATGCTATTGTAGTGCAATGTGGCACTGTCTTCTGTCATTGGCGCAATTTTGCCGAAGGGAAGGAGGCCCAGTTTAATTAAAGCCTGAAAGCCATTGCAAATTCCCAGCATAAGCCCCTGCCGCTTTT